>Ga0206679_10000008_pt1 | contig 149030 bp, 145 predicted proteins | sample M110012015metaG_FD_155464 | JGI IMG/M metagenome (GOLD analysis project Ga0206679, IMG submission 155464) | Ammonia-oxidizing marine archaeal communities from Monterey Bay, California, United States - M1 100m 12015 | ecosystem: Environmental > Aquatic > Marine > Intertidal zone | place: USA...
AGTTTGCGGCGAACCGGTCGTTTGATACGGCGTGGAAGTCACTGTCCGCCAGACGCTCTTCCTCACCGGCCACGATGCGGTCCCGGTGGAGATCGGCGGCCCGCTGACGGGCCTCGTCGTAGTCCCGAGCGCGTGCCACCACCTGTTCCTCCTGGGTCTGGTCCGACGTCGTCTCGGGTGAACTGGGGATCTGGGACATGGGGTTCCTCTGCTGTCTGGGTGGGTGCTCGAGGTTCGCGCGCGCGAGCTATCGCGCGCGCGGACCCTCTGCTTCTAGTGTCTGGCTGTGACAACGGGGCCCACCGCCGCTGAACGAGAGGCTCTGGCCGCCGGCTGGGATCCCAACCCCGCCCGCTCGATGTCGCTCTCGGCAGATGCCTACACCGATCCACGTTGGTTCGATGTAGAGGTCGAGACCGTCTTCTCCCTGACCTGGCAGTGGGTGTGTCATGTCGAAAAGGTCCGTGACCCCGGCACGTACACGACCGCGACCATCGCCGATCGGTCGGTCGTCGTGGCCCGCGACGTCGATCACACCCTTCGGGCGTTCTCCAACGTCTGTATGCACCGGGCCCACGAGCTCCTGACCGGCGACGGCACCGTGAAGCGGATCACCTGCCCGTACCACGCCTGGTCCTACGGCCTAGACGGCGGCCTCCTTACCGCCCCCCACACCGACCACCTGGTCGACTTCGACCCGGACTCCATCTGCCTCGATGCCCTGGCCGTGGAGGAGTTTGGCGGCTTCGTCTACGTGAACCTCGACTCGGAGGCCCGGGCCCTGGCCGAGCAGGCCGGTGATCTGGCTGCCGAGATTGCCCACTGGGCGCCCGACGTGGCCGATCTCACCCACGCTCATCGCCTGACCTACGAGATTGCGTCGGACTGGAAGAACGTCATCGACAACTTCCTCGAGTGCTACCACTGTCCGGTCGCCCACCGGGACTTCTGCACGCTGGTCGATATGGGCACCTACGAGGTGTCCACCCACGGGATCTGGTCCAGCCACATGGCTGAGGCTGGGCGATCCGACAACACCGCCTACCCGGTCGACGATGCCACGGTTACCGACCACGCCGTCTGGTGGCTGTGGCCCACCACGTGTCTCATGCGTTACCCGGGACGGGGCAACTTCATCGTCATGAACGTCGTACCCGACGGCCCAGGTCGCACCCGCGAGACCTACGACTTCTTCTTCGAGACCGCCGAGGCGACCGAGGCCGAGCTGGAGGCCATCAGGTACATCGACGACGTCCTCCAGGCTGAGGACATAGCGCTGGTGGAGAGCGTGCAGCGGGGCATGACCACCCCAGCGTTTACCCAGGGTCGCATCGTGCACGACCCGGCGGGATCGGGGAAATCCGAACACGGCGTCCACCACTTCCACGGCCTGCTACTTGATGCCTACCGCGGTGCCGACAGGTAACCGATGTCGGCCGACACCCGGTCCGTAGGCCAGCAGCCAGTACTGGCCCGGCAGCGTGGAGACGGAACCGTCTTCACACCGGGCCTCCCGTCCGCTCGTCCCCGAAGGTGCCGACCCTAGGCTCCCGACCATGTCGCCAACCCCCGCTGCTCCCGCCGCACAACAGTCCGACCTTGACTTCGCCATAGCCATCGCACGTGAGGCAGGGGCTCTGACCCTGGAACTCTTCCGTCGCCCCGACGTCGCCGTGGAAGGTAAGGAAGACGGCACCCCGGTCACCGCAGCCGACCGCGGAGCCGAACGTCTTCTCAGGGAACGCATAGGCGCCGCGTATCCCGACGACGCCGTGGTCGGTGAGGAGGAATCCGACACCGACGGCACCTCGGGACGCACCTGGGTACTCGACCCCATCGACGGCACCCAGTCATTCATCCACGGTGTGCCCCTCTACGCCAACCTCGTGGCCCTTGAGGACAAGCACGGCCCAGTCGTGGGGGTGATCAACATCCCCGCACTCGACGAATGCGTCTGGGCTGGCCGGGGGCTCGGTTGCTTCGTGAACGGCGAACCGACCCGCGTGTCGGACCGCGAGGACCTCCATGGCTCCTGCATCGTTACCAGTGGCGTCGACTATTGGCCGTCAGCCGCCGCACTCGACGAGTTTGTCGGGCGTAACGCGGTGATCCGGACCTGGGGTGATGCCTACGGCTACGTGCTGGTGGCCACCGGTCGAGCGCACGCCATGGTCGATCCGATCGTGAGCCGGTGGGACGTCGCCCCCATGCTGACCATCCTCCCGGAGGCCGGTGGCGTATTCACCGATCTGTCGGGTGCCGTGACTGCCGAAGGTGGGGATGCCCTGGCCACCAACCTGGCGCTCGCCCCCCAGATCCTCGAACTGGTCGGCCGATGAGGGCCCGTACCCAGAACAGGTAACCAGAACCGATCCTCAGGAGAGGGCCCGTTCCCCCTCGAAGATCGAAGCCTCGAGACCCCGATCCGCCAGGTCCGACAGGAATGCCACCGGTTCGACCATCTCGGCCATTCCGGCCATTCCGGCCACGCGGTGGCGACCAGCCAGCAACCACTCCACGGTCGTGGCAGCCACTGCGGCGGCCGCCACTGCTGGCCGCTCGGTGGCTCCGAGCACGACCACGTCGCTTGCGTCATTTCGCCGACCCCGAACCTCGACCCGTACAGCTCCCATCCCGCCCTCCACGTGCGGCGGCGACAGCATGGGTAATGGAGCCGTCAGGCGATCCCGGCGGGTGGCCGCCACCCGGGCGGTGATCCGACGCACCGTGGGCAGTGCATGGTGCAACAACACCGGATCAGGAAGAGCCGCCCGATAGCAGTCCCTCGGTCCCACCGGATCGGGAAACCACGCCAGTTCACGGCCCGAGCCACCCGTCCGGCGAGTCCAGTCGCCCGCGCCGGAACCATCGTCCACCCGCCAGTCGTAGGAACGTCGACTGAGTGCCCGATGGTGGACCAACGCACACGCAGGTCCTCCCGTGCCGACCTTCGCCACGTGTACCTCCTCGACTTCGTCGAACCACGAGGCACCATGGGCCGCCAGGACACAGGACATTCCGGGCCCGAAGCCACTGCCCACCGCGATCGGCACGCCGGCACGGGCTGCGTCGCCCGACCGCCGAAGCACCGCGATCGTCTCGGCTAGGCCGTCACCAACCAGTACCGCTGGCCGACGGGCCGCAATGGTCTCGATCACCGCCTCGAGATGGGTCCCCCTTGGCGTTGCCACGACAACCACATCGGCCTCCAGCGAGTCGGAGAACGGATGGTGTTCGACCCGACACCGGTCACCGAGGGATCGTGAGGCTCGAGCCAGGCGTTCAGCCGAGATGTCTCGTAGCAAGACCTGCTCGACCGCATCGGAGGACAGGAGTTGACGGGCCACCCGGGCGCCGACCGCTCCGGCCCCGAGGACCGCGACCCGGTTCATCGAAAATGTCTCATGGGAGACGGTTCACCGGAGGTGTGGCCCAGCCAGGGGTCGCCATCCGCCGGAACGGCGCGCGATCCCGTCAGCTCCGTTAATGCGGAGGGCGGCGGCCACCGCGGCGGCGACGCTCACCGCGGCGAGGGCTCGTCGGATGAACTGCATGAACGTGGGGCTAGCTGGATTCGAACCAGCGACCTCACCCTTATCAGGGGTGCGCTCTAACCGACTGAGCTATAGCCCCGCAGACCCCGGAACGGTATCGGCGCCGACGAAGGCGTCACTACTCTCCCGGGCCGCCCTCGGTTTGCCAACTAGTGCCGGTCACGGGGGTCTCGACGACGACATCACCGCGCCGCAACTTCCGCTGTCGGACCGCCGTTTCCTCTTCCACCATGGTGAAGCGGATTCCCCCGGTCAGATCGCTGATGAGGTTGAAGAGCACCACAAGGACCACGGTGACACCGATACCGCCGACCACGAGGACCAGGCCGCCCAGCACGAAGATCCGGAAGATCTGTGCCGAGTCGAAGGTGAAGGACTCGAGGGCGAATAGCTCCTCGATGAACGATTCGACCTTGCCGATGGTTCCCGCCTCGTCAGCCGCGCTCCACAGCATGCGGGTAGCGATGACCAGAAGACCCCAGACGCAGAGGTAGAACACCAGACAGACCTTCAGGACCGACCACGGCTCGATGTGACGGACCAAACGGCGAACCCGTCGTACTCGATACCCACCGGTCGGGGCATCTGGAGCCCGTTCGGCGACCGGGAGGGCCTCTGCCCGTGCCCGGCCGAACCAGCCCTTCAGGACACGTGGACGTTCTCGTCGAAAGACTGGTGACACGTCGAGGTCGTCGTCATCGAGGTCCCCGCCGGACATCTGGGCCAACAGGTCGCCTGACGACTGCTGCGGCGTCGATTCGGCATCGGCCTCGGTTCCTGCGTCAGCTTCAGTGTCGCCTTCAGGATCGACCAGTTCACCCGACTCCTCAGGCAGGTCCACGACGAGATCATCAGTCGGCTCCTCCCCGAGATCCGCAAAGAGTTCTCCGGAGCGCGCGTCCGGGCGCGGCTCACTGGAATCATCGATGTCGTCGGGGGCCACGGGCCGGAAGTCTACGGGTCCGATCCCGGTCCAACCGGACGGGCCCGCGACTGGGCTGTTGCCCGGGCACGACCTACCGGGGGTCAGGCTTATTCGACGGGAACCTCTGGCAGCCCGTCAGTCGACTCTTCGGTGAACTCCTCGTCAGGTTCGCCGGCCGGTACGGGCGACACCGCGGCGACTTCCTGGCCATCGCCGGGGGACATGACCCGAACCCCGGTTGCATCCCGACCCTGGACCGAAATGTCGGTCGCGGGCATACGGATGATCATTCCAGCCGTCGTGATGGCGAACAGGTCCTCGTCCTCGGTCAGCACCAGCGCACCAGCCACTCGTCCCCGATCATCGGTCGTCCGGATACCCCGTACACCAAGACCAGCACGGCCCTTGACCCTGAACTCGTCCAACTCGGTCCGCTTGCCATAGCCCTCGGTGGTCAGATGGAGGATCGTGGCGTCGGCACGGGCCACGCAACACGACACCAGAACGTCCTCGCCCCGGAATTTCATGCCCCTCACCCCGGCCGCGCTCCGCCCCATGGGCCGCACGTCGTCCTCGGAGATCCGCAGGGTCTGGCCAGAGCTCGAGACAAGGAACAGGTCGTCGTCACCGTTGGTGGGCACCACGGCCACCAGCTCGTCGCCGTCGTTGAGGCGCACGGCGATCAGACCGGCCTTCAACGAAGAGTCGTAGGCCGTGAACAGGGTCTTCTTCACCCGTCCGCTCCTCATGGCGAAGAACAGGAAACGGTTCGACTCGTAGTCCCGGGTGTCGATGACAGCCTGGATCCGCTCGTCGGGCTGCAACGGGAGCAGGTTCACAATCGATGTCCCGCGGGCTGTACGACCAGCCGACGGAATCTCATGGGCTTTGAGCCGGTATACCCGTCCCCTGGTGGAGAAGAACAACAGGTAGGCATGAGCGGTGGTGTGGATGAGGTGAGCCACCGCATCCTCGTCCTTGAGCTTTGCTCCTGTTACTCCCTTGCCACCACGCCCCTGGGTCCGAAACTCACCGATTGACATCGTCTTGACGTAACCCGAGGTGCTCATGGCAAACACCAGCTCCTCGTCGTCAATCAGGTCCTCGATGTCGAGCTCGCCTGGATCGTGGATCATCTCGCTGCGCCGCGGGGTGGCATGTCTGGCCCGCACCTCGCCCAACTCGTCCTTGATAACGCTGCGAAGGCGTTCCTCGTCTCCGAGGATGGCCTCCAACTCAGCGATCGTCGCCTGGAGCTCGACCATCCTCTCCTCGAGGTTGGTCCGTCCAAGACGGGTCAGACGGGCCAGCTGCATGTCCAAGATGTGGTTTGCCTGGACCTCGCTGAACTCGAAGTCATCACCCATCAAGCCTTCACGTGCCGTAGCCCGATCCGCCGACCCCCGGATCAGGGCGATGATGTCATCGATCAGGTCCAGTGCCTTCAGGAGACCTTCAGTGATGTGGGCCTCATCGCGCGCCTTGGCCAACCGGAACTCACTGCGGCGGCGTACCACCTCGACCTGATGATCGACGTAGGCCACCAGCAGTTCACGCAGGTTCAGAGTGCGGGGCACCTCGTCGACAAGGGCCACCGTGTTGACCGAAAACGTGGTCTGCAGCGGCGTCCGCTTGAACAAGTTATTAAGGATGACCAGCGCCGCGGCGTCCCGCTTGAGCGTGATCACGATCCGGGTTTTTCCCTGCGCCGACTCGTCGTTGATATCGGCAATGCCCTCAATCTCACGAGCATCCACCAGATCACGAATCTTGGACATGATCAGGTTGGGGCTGGCCTGGTACGGCAACTCGGAGACCACGATCCGGCTCGACCGCTGGCCCTCTTCGATGTCGGTGCGGGCCCGCATCCGTACCTGTCCGCGGCCGGTCCGGTAGGCCTCGCGGATGCCGGACCGCCCCAGGATCAGGGCCCCGGTCGGAAAGTCCGGTGCGGGCAGGTGTTCCATCAGGTCATCCGGCGTGGCGTCCGGATGGTCGATGAGGTGGATCGTGGCATCGATCACCTCGCCCAGGTTGTGGGTCGGAATGTTGGTCGCCATGCCCACCGCAATGCCCTGGCTGCCGTTGACTAGAAGGTTCGGAAAGCGGGCCGGAAGGACGACGGGCTCGGTGAACTCACCCGAGTAGTTCTCCGTGAAATCGACGGTGTCCTCATCGATCCCGGCCAGGAGGTCCAGGGCGATCGGATCGAGGCGACATTCGGTGTAACGGGCCGCGGCGGCCGCGTCGTCCGGCGAATAGCCGAAGTTTCCCTTCGGATGCACGACCGGGTGACGCAGGCTGAAGTTCTGTCCCATGCGAACCAGGGCGTCGTAGATGGCTAGATCCCCATGGGGGTGGTACTTGCCCATGACTTCGCCAGTGACACGGGCGCACTTCATGGTCGGCCGGTCGGGCCGAGCTCCGAGGTCGTACATGCCCCAGAGGATTCGTCGGTGCACCGGCTTGAGACCGTCCCGTGCGTCGGGAAGAGCCCGCGACACGATGACCGACATGGCGTAGTCCAGGAAGGACTGCTCCATCTCCTCCTGGATCTCGATGGGCTGGATGAATCCCAGCGTCGGTGCCTCGTCACCCGGGGCAGCTACGTCTGTCGTCGGGACGTCCGTCTCGTCAGCCATTAGATGTCCAAGAACCGGACATCGCGAGCATTGGTCTGGATGAAGCGCTTACGGCTCTCCACGTCCTCGCCCATGAGCGTCGAGAAGACCTCGTCGGCAATGGCCATCATCTCGACGGTCACCTGCAGAAGACTCCGACGGGACGGATCCATGGTGGTCTCCTTGAGCTCGTCGAAGTCCATCTCACCGAGGCCCTTGAGACGTTGGAACTCCCGCTTGTGGCCAGGGTTCTCGACCAAGAACGCCTCCTTGGCGTGGTCGTCCTTCAGATAGATCTTCTCGCGCCCCACCACCGTGGAATACAGCGGCGGTTGGGCGATGTAGACGTGTCCGGCCTCGACCATCGGCCGCATCTGACGGAAAAAGAAGGTCAGCAGAAGCGTCCGGATGTGGCTGCCGTCCACATCCGCGTCACACAGCAGGATCACCTTGTGGTACCGGATGCGACCAACGTCGAAGTCGTCGCCGAATCCGCTTCCAATGGCCTGGATCAGCGTCTGGATCTCGTTGTTCTTGAGCATCCGGTCAGCACGGGCACGTTCGACATTGAGGATCTTTCCCCGGATGGGGAGGATGGCCATGGTGCGGGGGTCGCGTGCCTGTACCGCTGAGCCACCAGCCGAATCGCCCTCCACGATGAACAGTTCGGACTCCCGCGGGTCTTTGGATGCGCAGTCCTTGAGCTTGTCGGGCATGCCGGCACCGTCCAACGCCGACTTCCGGCGGGCCGACTTGCGCGCATCCTGAGCGGCTACCCGAGCCCGCTGGGCGTTGATTGCCTTCTGGACAATGGCCTTGGCTTCCGGAGGGTGTTCCTCCAGCCAGTCGGCCAACCGGTCATTGGTGGTCCGTTGAACCAGCGATCGCATCTCGACGTTGCCCAACTTGGACTTGGTCTGACCCTCGAACTGCGGATCGGACAGGCGGACGCTGAGGATGGCGGTCAGCCCCTCGCGAATGTCCTCGCCTTGGAGATTGTCGTCGTTGTCCTTGAGGAGGTTCCTCTTCTTGGCATAGCGGTTCATCACCGCGGTCAACGCGCTACGAAATCCCTCCTCGTGCATCCCCCCCTCGAGGGTGTTGATGCCGTTGGCGAAGGAGTGGAGACCATCGGAGTTGAAGCCGGTATTCCACTGGAAGGCCACCTCGACCTCCTGCCCGTCCTCAATGCCTTCGATGTAGCCGACTTCGGCAAACAAGGACTCCTTGGAGGCATTCACGTGGGCCACGAAGTCGCGGATGCCCCCCTCGTACTGGTAGTCGACCTCGTCACGGCTCTCGTCCGTCCGTTCGTCTCGCAATCGGATCCGTAGACCCCGGTTCAGGAACGCCATCATCTGGAAGCGCTCAGACAAGGTCTGGAAACGGAATCGAGTCTCGTCAAAGATCGATCCATCCGGCCAGAAGCGAACGGTGGTGCCGGTCCTTCCATCGGGTGAATCGCCGCTCACCGCCAGGCGGGTCTCTAGTCGACCGCCTTCCACGAAATCCATGTAGTGCCGACTGCCCTCACGGTCGATCTCCACCTCGACCCTGGACGACAACGCATTGACCACCGAGATGCCGACGCCGTGGAGCCCGCCGGACACCTTGTAGCCCTCGCCCCCGAACTTGCCCCCGGCGTGGAGCACCGTGAGCACGACCTCGGCGGCCGTGAGCTCTTCATACTGGTGGTGGAGGCCGACGGGAATTCCCCGACCATCATCTGAAACCTCACACGACCCGTCCTCGCTGAGGGTCACCTCGATGGTCGTGCAGTGGCCAGCCATCGCTTCATCAACCGAGTTGTCTACGACCTCCCACACCAAGTGGTGGAGACCGGTGGGACCCGTCGATCCGATGTACATGCCGGGCCGTTTCCGGACGGCTTCGAGGCCCTCAAGGACGGTGATATCGGCTGCGCTGTAGGACGTCTCTGCGGTGGTCAAGGGAGCCGTTCCCTTTGGATCGTCGGGTCAGGGAAGAAAGGTGCCAAAAGACGGGTCAAAGCGGTGTAAAACCGCAGGTCAGAGCACATCTTCACGGTTTGACCAGACTACCAGCCAATGACCTCCTGACCACGGATCCAAATGGTGTCGATCAGGTGCAGAATCTGCTCACTCAGGGGCCCTCACGAGGTTGGACTCGAGCCCGGACCGAGGTGATCTTCCCTGGCCCGACCAGAGCCTCAATCCGCTCCAACAACTGGGCCTCCAGCCACGCAACCTGGCTGGCCCAGGCCGGATCGTGAACGGCGACCAGGAGCTCTGATCCACTCACCGCGACGGCTTCGATCCGCTCGGCCAACCGAGCTCCCACGATCTCCGGCCACTGATCGATGATCATCATGGTGTCATCGATCTGCGGTGCTCCCATGCCAGCCAACAGCCGTTCCAAACTCCACCGAAGGGGCACCGGCCCGCGATCAGGCTTCATGGTCCTCTCTCGGGGACGAACTCGCCGTCGTCGAGATGAAGGACGACACCAGCTTCTACTCCTTTAGGAACCGCTCCGGCCGAGGTGATCACCGCCTGGGTCGATGGCAGCAACCCGACCAGGACGACACACCGCCGGGGGTCGAGTTCTGAGAACACATCATCGAGCAGGACGATCGGTTCTGCACCCGTCTGTTCGGCCACCAGACGGTGACCGGCAAGACGGAGGGCGAGGGCTATCGAGCGCTGCTCCCCCTGGGAGGCATGGGTTCTGGACGGCATGTCGTCCAGAGTCAGGAGCACATCATCGCGATGAGGCCCGACTGTGGTCACTCCGCGTCGTACGTCATCGGACCGTGCCCGGTTCAATGCCGTCTCCAGTCCCTCTGAGGACCACTGATCCACCACTTTCATCGTCAGACGGCTTTTCCCATCGGTGAGTGCGTCGGAGAGTTCATCGACCGTCGGCCCGAGGGCCAAGAGGGTTTCCCGTCGAGCGGTCGCCAGGCGTTCACCCAAGTCTCCCAGTTGGGCGTCCCAGACGTCCAACGTGGTCTCCACCTCAGGCGACAGGCGGCCCCTGGCCTGTTTGAGCAACGTGTTCCGCTGTCGGAGGATCCGATCCAGATCACTCCGAAGCGCATGATTACGTGGGTGAAGATCGACCAGCAAGTCGTCGATCCAGCCCCGCCGTTCTCCCGGGCTGCCCTTGACGAGGCGAAGGTCATCAGGGCCGAACACCGTGGTCCGAAAATGACCAAGGAGATCTCGCAGTCGGGTGATCCGCTGCTTGTTGACCTGGATTCGGTTTCGTCCCGAGGCCACCAGTTCAGCTTCTAGTAGGACGCTTCGTCCGGCGGTATCAATCTCGGCTCGAACCACCGCCCGGTCTGCACCAGATCTCACCATCGCCTCAGTGGGTGCACCGCGAAAGGACGCCCCTCGAGCCAACCAGGCCAACGCCTCAATCAGGTTCGTCTTCCCTCGACCATTGGAACCGACCACCAGGGTGACCCCGGGATCCAGAACCAGATCAACCTCCGGATGATTCCGGAAATCGGTCAGCCAGAGGCGCTCAACGGTCATGGCAGCGAAGTCGCTCAGATCCGGCGCACCACAGGATCACCGGCCTGAGGCGTTCGAAGGGTCAGGACACCCGTACAGGCATGAGTAGATACAGGAACTGCTCGTCACCGATCGACCGGAGTACCGCCGGCTTGCTTGCCTCACTGGTCTCCAGTCGGACCTCTTCACCGGGACTCACCTCAAGACCATCGAGGAGGAACTGTGGATTAAATGCCACCGTCAGATCGGCACCCTCGTATGTGGCATCCACCGATTCGTGAGCTTGCCCGACGTCTTGGGTGATGGCCACCAACTCAAGTCCTTCGGCGGACATCGACAACCTCACCGGCGTGGATTCCTGGGCCAGAATCCGGACCCGGCGAACCGCTTCCTGTAGAGCCAGACGATCCACCACCAGAACGTTCGGATGGTCATCTGGGATCAGGCCCCGGTAGTTCGGGAATTCGCCTTCGATGAGGCGGGTCACCACCTGGACATCATCCACCTCGAACGTGGCATCCCGTTCACCCAGTCGGATAGTCAGCTCCTCGGCATCGCCCAAGATCTTTCCCACCATGTCCAGAGCTCGTGATGGAACGAGCACCGTTTGGTCCCGACCTAGCACCGCTGTCCCAGGGAGATCTCTGACTGCGAGACGGTAGGAATCCGTTGCGACGAATCTGAGGCCGTCGGCTTCGGCAGCCATGAGAACACCCGTCAATATCTGGCGTGCGTCATCAATGCTTGCTGCCTTAATGACCTGGTCAAGGGCATCAGCAACCACGCTGGCATCCAGGGTTACTGATTCTCCACCGGGTTCATCGAAGCGGGGGTATTCCTCGGCTGACATAACCCGAAGACGAAAGTCGGATCGGCCGGACACCACGCTGGCTCCGTCGTCATCGACGGTGAACTCCACCTGTCCACTGTCCAAAGCTCGGACAATCTCAGCCCCTAGTTGGGCAGACAGGACCACTGAACCATCCTGTTCACCACCGACCTCGGCGGTGACACGGACCACCAGATCAAGGTCACTACCGACCACGGTCAGGGTGTTGCCCTTGAGTTCCAGATGGAGGCCCGACAGAACTTGAAGTGTTCCTCCACGACCGGCAACAGCGCGCCGGGTGATGGAGAAGGCCCTGTCCAGGACATCTCGTTCGCATCGGAACTTCACAGGGTGGTCACTTTCTCTATGTGGCTTTTCTTATCAGGTCGTAGCAGTAGTAAGTGCTGTGGATTGTGGAGTATCTCTCATCATCGCAGGTCAGGATGATGATGGTGTCGTGTCGGTCATCCACCGGTATCCCCAGTGTGACGATGAATGGAGACAACGGCTGTGGATGGTCTGGTCATGATCCACCGAGCGTCCACATCGCCTTCCACCGGTCGTCCACGGGATGATCCACAGGAATTGGCTAAAAGGAGGATCGGATGGTTCCTGATCAAACTGACCGGGAGCCCCTCACTTACCGGAACGGACGTTTGAGGTGAGGGTCGAGACCTGGTCGTAGATTTCTCGGCGTTCGGCCATGAGACGGGTGATCTTTTCGACGGCGTGGATCACCGTGGTGTGGTCACGATCACCGAACTCTCGACCGATGGCCGGGTAACTCAGGTCGGTGAGCTCACGAAATACGTACATCGAAACTTGGCGTGCAGTTACGAGAGGTCTCCGCCTGCTGGCACCGACGAGATCTTCGCGGCTGAAGCCGTAGATCTCCGAGGTTTGGTTGAGGATCAGGTCCGGGGTGATGATCAGCGGTGCGTTGCTGGTAATCAGATCCGCGAGAACCGTGGTAGCCAGGTCGATGGTGCAGACCTCTTGGTTGAGGCTGCAGTAGGCGGTGATCCGGGTCAGGGCACCCTCGAGTTCACGAATGTTCTCGGTGATGTTCTCGGCGATGAAGAACAGGACATCGTCAGGGATCTCGATGCTGCTCCTTCCTTGTTCAGACTTCTTACGGAGGATGGCCAGACGGGTTTCAACGTCGGGGGGTTGGATGTGGGTGACCAAACCCATCTTGAATCTGCTGCGGAGTCGATCCTCCAGCGTGGAGATGTCGTCTGGGGGGCGATCGCTGGTCAGCACGATCTGGCCGCCGCCCTCCTGGATCGCGTTGAAGGTGTGGAAGAACTCCTCCTGGAGGCCCTCCTTTCCTTCCATGAACTGGATGTCATCGACGAGGAGTACGTCGTTGCGGCGATGGAGGTCCTTGAACTCTGGGAGTTGCTTGTTGCGGATGGCTTCCACGAACCGGTTCATGAACGTCTCACTGGAGACGTACCGGACCTGTTTGGTCGGATAGTGGGCCAGGACGTAGTTGCCGACGGCCTGGAGGAGATGGGTCTTTCCTAGTCCGGCTTCGGCGTAGATGAAGAGGGGGTTGTACGAGCGACCGGGGGTTTCGGCCACGGCCTGGGCTGCCGCGTGGGCGAACCGGTTTGAGGAGCCGATGACGAAGTCTTTGAAGGTGAGGCGTCCAGCGAAAGAGGAATCTCCCGTACCGGTAGTGGTAGCGGCGTCGACGGAGGTGACGGTTGTGGGAGTCAGGCTGGATGCTGCTGGCTGGATGGGGCTGGTTCGCTCATCGAGGTTGGTTTGCTGGAGGGAATTTGGTGCTGTGGTAGTGACTGCTGGATGAGTGAGCGGTGGGAGGTCGAAGATCAGGTCGTCATGGTTGTCGACGTCGTCCTTTCGGATGACGATGTTGAGCGTGAGCTGGTCGTCGCTCACCTCGGAGACCGTGTCATGGACCAGGTCGTGGTATCGACCTTCGATCCGATCCAGGGTCACGATGCTCGGTACCGAGACGGTGAGGGTCTGGTCGTCTGCAGTCACCGGCTGGGCCGCGCTGAACGTCATCTGCCAGACGACGTCTGACACCTTTGACTGGATGGCTGCCGCACAGGCCTCCCAGAGCACCGTTGCATCCGCCATTGCATTCTCCGATCAAGTTGTCCACAGATGTTAAATCTGTTGTGGAAAGGTCGTTAGAGAACGGAAAACAGCCACCGTCGGCCCACTCCGCCCTCGCTGTGGGCGAGGCAAGGTAGCAGCCTGTGGATGACCTCGCGCAAGGCCAGATTTCATCACGCGTCGCGCCTGTTCAGTTCTTGTTTCGCGCGACAGGGCCCGGAATCGGACGATTTCTCGATGGGGACACCGCTCCGGGTTCCAGGGGCGAATCAGAGAGCCATGGCTTGATGGAAACTGTGGATAACTCTCGCTGGGGGTTGTCAGTATTGGGGTTGGAAGTCCCTGAACGGGAGGCAGGGATCTCGTCAGATGTGGTGTTCACGGTTGGCGCGTCTGTCAATAGGCCCGTAGCCTGTCGGGCAGACACGTGATTGGTGCGGGATTCGTCCCGATCCATCGGTCCAGTCCGATCGGCAGCCGAGCCGATCCTGCCGTCACCGACGGTGGACGGTCGTTCTTCGTCTGGCGTCTTTGTCCGATGAAGGGCCCGACCGGGTTCCATTAATCGACGGCATCTGGGCGCTCCCCTTCCTGACGACGCCCTTTCGATGCCAGCAGGAGACCATTTATGAAGCGTACGTTCCAGCCCAACACCAGGCGTCGAGCCAGGAAGCACGGCTTCCGGAAGCGGATGCAAACCCGCGCAGGCCGGGCCATCATCTCGGCCCGCCGCCAGAAGGGCCGCGCCCGATTGTCGGCTTGATCGGCCGGCTGCGTCGACGGGACGACTTTCGTCTACTCCGTCGCAATGGTCGCACGGTTCGCCGTGGACCATTGCGAATAGGCTTTCGAGCCAGCGGAGACCAGATGGATGGCCCGGGATCGAGGGTGGCTTACGCCATTCCTCGGACCGTCGGGCCGGCGGTCGTCCGGAACCGGATCCGCCGTCGCCTCAGGGCGATCGTGGTGGACCTCGACCGGCGCCCACAGGGTGTACCGGTCGGCGACTACCTGGTTCGGGTGTCACCCGGTGCGGCGGACTCGTCCTACGACGAGCTCCAGCGGTACCTGACGGGTGCGATCGACGCACTAACCGAAAGCTGACCATCCGACGTGCACGTACTTGACGGAACCTCCCTATGAAAACATCCTCTGACCTTGGTGTTCTTGCCTGGATCCTGCGATCTGCGGTACGTGGATACCAGCGCGTCGTGGATGGTCGTCCCACCCCCTGTCGATTTGTCCCGACTTGTTCGAACTACGCCCTGGACGCCCTCGAAAACCATGGGGCGATTCGTGGTTCCGTGTTGACCGTCAGGCGTCTCTGCCGGTGCCATCCGTGGGGCGGTACGGGCTTGGATCCCGTACCCGGGACATCTGACCGTCCCCATCCGTTCCATGGTTCCCAAGGATCCACATGTTCGACCTGATCGCCGCCGTTCTGTCCTGGTTCTACGGGCTCGTACCCAGCTACGGCCTGGCCATTGTCATGCTGACCCTCGTGGTCATGCTGATCGTGACCCCTCTGACCCTCAAGGGCACGCGGTCGATGATCAAGATGCAGCACCTCCAGCCCGAGATGAAGAAGATCCAGACTCGGTATAAGGGCGACCGGGAGGCTATGAACAAGGAGATGATGGCCTTCTACCAGGCCAACAACATCAACCCGATGGGTGGCTGCCTACCCATGTTGATCCAGGCGCCGGTGTTCATGGTCCTGTACAACGTGCTGCGGGGCATGACCAGGCGGTTGTCCGACATCGGGGACAGTGCGGGATGGGTGGCCGGACGGTTGGCCGACGGGTCGAATGCCGTGTTGACCGGGGCGTCCAACGATCCTCAGGCCTTCTATCCGGCCTACGTCGACTCGAGTTCAGATCTCTTCATCGACCTGTCCAGTGAGACCGAGATGCTCTTCCTGGGCTTCGATCTCTCCCGATCAGCAGGAACGGCGTTCTCACAGGGCCTGACGTCAGCCCTCCCCTATCTCTTCCTGATCCTGATCGTGTTCGCCAGCTCATGGATCCAGCAGCGACAGATCAGGGGTCGGAACCCCGATGCCACGGTGAATCCTCAGCAGCAGATGCTGATGAAGGTCATGCCGTTCTTCCTGCCGGTCATCTCGTTCAACTTGGATGCAGCGTTGGTCATGTACTTCGTGGTCTCGAACCTTTATCGAATCGCCCAGCAGGCCTACATCACCCAGACGTTGTACGGACCTGGGCGGGATCATCCCGAGGTTGTGGTTCCGACGAGTGCAGAACCGACCAAGAAGTCCGGTGGTGGCAAGTCCGGCAGTTCCAAATCGGGCACCAAGGCCGGTGGTAAGCCCGAAAAAAGTACTGGTGGTAAGCCCGAAAATAGGTCTTCGACCAGCGGTTCTGTCCGATCAGGGCGAACAACAGCTGGCAAGATTGAGAACAGTTCTCAAAAGATCGACGATGGAGTGTCCTCTGAGGATGATTCCCGTTCAAGCAAGAAGCGTGCTCGGAAATCCAGGTCCTCGACTTCCCCGGCGAAGAAGAAGGCGAGTCGTCGCGGACGCAGCGATGCGTCTGATGACATCAAAACAACCGACAAGAGGCCGCCGGCCGGGCGGTCTGGTGGGGGTCGGACGACTCCTCCCGGAACAGCCCGTGCGCGCAGTGCCAAGAAAAGGAGGAAGTGAGCCATGGAGTGGATTGAAACCACCGGTATCTCACTAGATGAAGCAAAAGAACGAGCCCTGGATCGGCTCGGTGTGGCTGAAGACGAACTCGAGGTGGAGGTGCTGGTTGAGGCCTCTCGATCGATGTTTGGTCTGAAGAAGACCGAGGCCCGTCTTCGGGCCCGTGTTCGGCCGACCAGCCCCCGTCCCAAGGTGGAGCGACGTGATCGGAATCGGCGAAATGACCGCGGCGGCGGTCGTGGCGGTTCTGGCAAGGGCGGCGGGCGACAGAATGGCCAATCCAAGGGCGGGGATCAAGACCGGAGCCGGAGTACCACCCAGGGTGGTGATCGTCGACAGGATCGTGATGATGAGCGTCAGGGCGAGGGTTCCCGTGGTGGTAACCGTCGCCGCAGGGGGGGCGAGGGTCGTGGCGATGGGCAGGGCCACTCGCAGCAGGAGTCAGTAGCTTCGGAAAAGCGTGCGTCACGGGAGCCTGTGGGCGATTCTGGACGTGGACGGGACCGGGGTAGTGAGAGGAATGCCGATCGTCGAGGTCGGAATGGAGAGTCGGCGAAGTCGTCGACCGATGGAAACGGTCGTGGAAGCGACCGGGAGAGGACTGACGTGGAGTCCATGGATCTGCAGACGCAGGCACGAATCACTGAAGAGTTCGTCCAGGGACTCCTGGACCGGATGGGCCTCGAGGCTCGGGTGGCCAGCCGAATCGAAGAGGATCGTCTGACCGTCGAGGCTCAGGGCCTGAACCTTGGTCTGGCCATTGGTCAGCGAGGTGAAACGGTACGTGCCATCACCGAACTGTCACGGACCCTCGTGCAGAGGAGCTCCGATGGTCAGGCGGATGGGTCTCTGACTGTTGACATTGGTGGGTACCGCGAGCGTCGTCGGACCTTCCTGGCGGACTTCGCTCGGAACCAGGGCGAGGCTGTGCTTGATGACGGTCGTCCCCGGGCGCTGGAGCCCATGGGAGCAGCGGATCGCAAGGTTGTACATGACACCGTGGGAGAGATCGATGGCCTCGCCACCTTCTCTGAGGGCAGTGACGCTGATCGGCGAGTGGTGATCTCGCTGATCGACGGCTGAACCATCGTCGAGAAGAGCCTCGACCAGATCCTGGACGAGGCAGTCGCCGAGGGGTATCTCACCTCATCGGCGGCGTCCGAGGGGCCCGCGCACAGCGCGGGCTTCTTGGGTTTTCTGGATGGTGGTCTAGTAGTCCGGGAAGGTGACGGTCTTTCGATTCCAGAAATGGGAGACAGCGAGCTCGCTGTGGACCTCGGAACAGGGGGTGGCGTACCCGGGCTGGTTCTGGCCACGCTGACGCCCTGGCGGTGGATTCTGGTTGACCGGGGAGATCGTCGCGCGACCTTTCTCCGATGGGCGGTTCGCCAACTTGGACTGGAGGATCGAGTGGATGTGCAGTTGGCCGATGCCGTTGATATCGCCAGTGGTGAGCTTCGAGGTGCGGTGTCCCTGGTGACTGCCCGCGGGTTTGCTCCTCCCGGGATCACGGCGGAATGTGCGGCCCCTCTCCTGGCTAAACAGGGAGTACTGGTGGTCAGTGAGCCTCCAGAGACCACCGGCGGGGGCGGTGAGGCACATCGATGGCCGGCTGGAGGGCTGTCCAAGCTCGGATTGCAGGATCTCGGAGGTTGGACCAGCCATCAGGTGGCTGGTCCAGCGGGTTACCGGGCCATGGTCCGAATCGGGGCTTGTCCAGATCGTTTTCCCCGGCGTTTCGCCCGACAGATGGCGGATCCCCTGTTCTGAGCACCGCCTCGACGAGCGATGTTTCACGTGAAACATTTCGGAGCGAGCAGGTTGCTTGGGTCGGCATTCCGCAATCCGGCCGAAAATAGGTGTTTCACGTGAAACACCTGGACGGTTGGGGCACTAAAGCTCGTCTTAGAACGAGGTTTTCCACAGGGTGCTTGTCTTTTCCCACCGTTCTGGCCATGATGCCTGGGATGTCCCAAGAAACCCGTCGCCCACGCATCATCGCTGTCGCAAACCAGAAGGGTGGGGTCGGGAAGACCACGACGACCATCAATCTGGGCGCGTCCATGGCTGACGAGGGCAGGAACGTACTGATAGTCGACCTGGATCCTCAGGCGAACGCCACCACGGGTGTCGGCGTGCCTTCTCGGGATCTCGAGCAGTCGATCTATGACGTGATCTTGCAACAAGCGTCGGCGGCTGACGTGCGTTGTTCGACGGATATCCCCAACCTCGACCTGCTCCCCTCTAGCCTGGCCCTCGCTGGGGCGGAAATCGAGTTGGTGGCGGCCTTCAGCCGGGAATACCGGCTGGAACGGGCGCTTGCGGAGATCGTCGACGACTACGACATCGTCTTGATCGACTGCCCACCGGCGCTGGGTCTCTTGACGATCAACGCCCTAGTGGCCGCTCGTGAAGTTTTGGTACCAATTCAGTGTGAGTACTACGCCCTCGAGGGTCTAGGACAGCTCATCGGCAACGTGGACCTGGTCAAGGCGAACCTCAATCCTGATCTTGAGGTGTCGACCATTGCGCTGGTCATGTATGACGCACGGACCAAACTCTCCGAGCAGGTGGCGGACGAAGTTCGAACCTTCTTCGGCACCAAGGTATGCCGTCAGATAATTCCCCGATCGGTCCGGTTGTCTGAGGCGCCGTCTTTTGGCCAGCCCATCAACATGTATGACCCGACCAGTCGTGGTGCCGTGGCGTATCGGGAACTGGCGCGTGAGGTCCTCAGAGGGCCAGCGAAGCCTGTTTCCGGCCAAATTATTGATAACGATGAGAATGGTGAGTCGGAGGCCGGCTCAGAGGAGGTCCAGGCATGAAGAAGGGTGGATTGGGAAGAGGCCTTTCCGCACTGATTCCCGAAGGAGGGGCCACGAGCCCCGGACCCTCTGGGACTCAGGCCGACCCGCCGATTGAAGAGGTGCCCCGGGGGATGACCCCTTCCGCCCCCGGTGAGGCCACCGCAGCACCGTCGGTCCCCGTGGAGGCGAGTGGCGTTGCCGATGACCTGCATCTCGAAATGGTGGCCGTGTCAGCCATCGAGCCAAATCGCTACCAGCCCCGGCGCGTCTTCGATGACGAAAAGATGGCCGAACTGACGTTATCCATCCAGGAGATCGGTGTTCTGCAGCCGATTCTCGTGCGCCGGACCGAGGACGGCCTTGAACTGGTGGCTGGGGAGCGTCGCTGGCGAGCGGCTCGGCGGGCCGGGTTGTCGGCCATACCCGCGCTGGTCCGGGATGTCGGTGATCGGGACAGTCTCGAGCAGGCCATTGTCGAGAACGTCCACCGAGATGACCTCAATCCACTGGAGGAGGCCTCGGCCTTCCATCGTTTGATGGACGAATTCGGGCTTACACAGCACCAGGTGGCGGTACGGGTGGGTCGTAGCCGACCGGCGGTGGCCAATGCGCTTCGGTTGCTCCATCTGCCCGACACCGTCCAGCAGATGATCATGGAGGGTCTCCTCACTGCTGGGCACGCTCGAACCCTGGCTGGGCTGGGTGACCATCACCTCTTGGAGCGTCTGGCCTCCCGAGTGGTCGACGACGGCCTCTCGGTTCGCCAGGTCGAGGATCTGGTGCGGGCCCTCGACGAGGTCGAAGAGCCGGTTGTGGATCCGATCGTGTATCCCGTGCCTACGCCTGATGCAGCACTCCTGGAGGTCGAACGGATCCTCGGAGACCGGTTCGATACCAAGGTTCGGGTGCTTACGCGGGGCCGCAAGGGCCGGATAGTCGTCGAGTATGCCGATCGGGACGATTTGCAGCGCTTGTTCGAGCTTTTGGGTGGCTGACCTGCACTGACATGTAGCACCCGGCGGATGGGATTAGACAGGACCCGCGGTCGGATCAGCCAGCCAGTCGGTAACGGCCGAAGCCAGACAGTCGGCAATCTCCGCGGTGGCGAGGACGATGGTGGACGCGGGTGCGAGGGTGCAGAGCACGGCTGGCATCCGCGTCTGACGGAGGATTGGTAGTCGTCGACCCGTACAGGTGGTGCTCACGATCTCATCGGTAGCTGCTTCCAGATGGATCCGCAGCGCCCGGTCCAGTGCATCGGCACAACGATGAGCCAGGCGAAAGCCCCCCTCGGAATGGAATCCAACTGTGGAAAAGTAGTCTGTTCTACATTGGGAATGATTCTCAAGACGGAGGCCAAGGTAGATTCCGGCGTCGAATTCGTTGGCAGTTTCCGCCTGAAGGGACGCGTCGGGCTGATCCAACTCCAGAACATGGGCGCCACGGGCCCGAAGGAGGCGGGTTAGTGCCCCGGCCAGAGCGGCGGTTCCGCCAAACTCACCAATGGCGATTCGTTGGTCGACGAGATCGGGTCGACTTCGACGGAGACGGTCCAGTTCCCGCACCTGGGCCACTGGTTGCCGCCCTGCGGTCCGTCCCAGAAGGCGTCGGAGTCCGTCCACGGTAAGCGGCCCGGCGATCCCGTCCGCGGCGAGGCCGATGTTCCGTTGGAACTCAGACACTGCTGACGTGGTGTCCGGTCCGAGAATGCCGTCGATCCGGCCGGCGTCGAAACCCAGGCTTCCGAGGCGTAACTGCAGGTCAGCGACGTCATCGCCCCGGAACATCGGAGTGTGGAGGTAGAGGTGGCGGTCACCGAGGCGGTGGCCGGCCTCGACGAGGGCGGCATGTGTCGCGTCGTCGACCGTTCCGTGTTCGTCGAGGCCCCGCTCGGCCTGGAAGGCAAGCAGTGCCCTGGTGGTGTCGGGTCCGAACGAGCCGGCAACCACCTCGTGGTGATCGACCGGATGGCCGACGTCGGCCAGACGGTGGTGCAGGTCGTGGATCGTCGGATCATTGGATCCGGTCACGGTCAGGACCGGATCCGTGGTCGGTTGCAGCCGGTGGTCTGTGCGCCGAGCCGAGACCTAGAGGTGGGGGGCCAGTTCCTCGAGCAGTTGGGGCTTGCCCTTGGCTCCCACGATCCGAGTGGCCGGCTGGCCATCAGCGAACAGGATCAGCGTCGGGATACTCATCACCTCGAAGCGTCGAGCCAGATCCGGCGCTTCGTCGACGTTCACCTTGGCGATCCGGATCGAGCTGCTCTGTTCGATGGCAATCTCCTCCAGGATGGGGGCGATCATCTTGCATGGGCCGCACCACTCAGCCCAGAAGTCGACCAGCACCGGTTCGGTGGCGGAGCCGATCTCCTCGTCGAACGTGGTTTCTGACAGGTTGGTGATGGTGCCGGCCATGGGGTCTCGCTTCCCTCGGGTCCCGGAGGACAAGTTGGTCGTTGCCTCTGCCGTAGGTCGTCGATCGGTGACGGTCAAGGAGAGGCCTCTCGAGGAGCGTAGGCCGTCGAGGGGTGATCAGTCGGTTCGGCTCTCCAGCCAACGCTCAGCATCGATGGCGGCCATGCATCCCGAGGCCGCAGCGGTGATGGCCTGCCGGTAGGTGTGGTCCTGGACGTCACCACAGGCGAACACGCCATCGACGTTGGTGGTCGAACGGTCTGCACCGGTCACCAGGTAGCCCGCCTCGTCCATGTCCAGAATCCCGCTGAACAGGTCGGTATTGGGGCGGTGGCCAATGGCAATGAACACACCGGTCACCGGTAGCACGCGTTTCTCGTCGGTCACCGTGTCCCGTAGGGCCAGGCCCTCGACCTTGGACTCTCCAAGGACGTCGTCGACCGTGGAGTTCCAGGCGAACTCGATCCTGGGGTTGTCTATGGCTCGCTGCTGCATGATCTTTGACGCCCGCAGCTCGTCGCGACGATGGATCAGCGTCACCTTGGAGGCGAACTTGGTGAGGAATCCGGCTTCTTCGAGCGCGGAGTCCCCGCCACCGACAACGGCGATTTCCTGATCACGGAAGAAGAAGCCGTCACAGGTAGCACACGTGGAGAGCCCGTGGCCGATCAGCCGTTGCTCGGCCTCCAGCCCCAGCATGACCGACCGGGCTCCGGTCGAGACGATGACGGCATCGGCGGTGTGAGTGGGTTCAGCAGCGTCGGGGTCACCGATCCAGACTCGGAATGGCCGTTCGGCAAAGTCGACCCGGGAAACCTTGGCCGTCACGATCTCGGCACCGAATCGGGCGGCCTGGGCCCGCATGTCGCCCATGAGTTGGGGCCCCATCACCCCTTCTGGGAAGCCGGGAAAGTTCTCGACCTCGGTGGTGAGCATCAATTGACCACCGGGTTGATCACTATTCGACGAAGGTTCGCCCTCGATGACCAGGGGAGCGAGGTTGGCTCTGGCGGCGTAAATGGCTGCGGTCAGGCCAGCGGGCCCGGATCCGATGATCACGATCTCGCGGTGGGACGCGACCTGTCCAGATACGGGTCCAGATACGGGTTCAGATACGGGTTCAGACACGGGTACTCCAGAAGGGAGAGAGATTCGGGGTCAGGGACTCCGGCGGGACCAGAGGAGTCCACCGAGTGCGCAGCAGGTTGCACCGAGGACGAGATGGGCCGACCAGCTTTCACCGGGAAGGGCGATGTCGAGGAGGCGGAACAGGCCGATGCCGGCCAGGACGGCCGCAGCGACGGCACAACACACCATGACGAGTCCAAACACCAGGCCCCGGGCGAGGGTGATGATCGGCCGTGTGGTGACGTTTCGAACCTGGTCGACCACCTTGACGAACCGGTCGACGAGCGACGAGGCCCAATCGTCCCGAACGGGGGTCCCGGGGGTGGGGTCCTCCGTGGAGTGGGGGTCAACCGGTGTAACCATGGCGGCGAGCCTACCGATCACCTTCTGGGCCGCCGTCGGCGCTGGTTGCAGACGACCAGTCCGGAACAGGGGAATGGGACGGGAAACAGGTCGATCAGGGACGGAGCGTGAAGCAGAGACCGACCACGCCGGGTCCTCCGTGACTGGCCACCACCGGTCCGATCACTCCCACCCGGATGATCGAAGGGTCCACCAGGTCGGACAGCATGGTCACTAGGTCGTCCACGTCGTCAGCCTGGGCATGCATGACGGACAGGGTCTCGATCTCGTCGACATGATCGGCTACCCGGTCACGCAACCATGCCAGGGACTTCTTCCGGGTGCGTTGGCGGCCGGCCTCCTCGACGACGCCGGAACTGACGTCGATGAGGGGCTTGATGGAGAGCATGCTCCCCAGCAGGGCCTGAGCGTTGCCGATTCGACCACCCTTCTTGAGATTCTCCAAGGTATCGATAGCGGCGAACACCCGTGTGCGGTCCCGAATGTCTTCCGCCAGGGCCACTACCTCGTCGGCTGACGCGCCGCCGGCAGCTGCGATGGCGGCCGCAAGGACCATGACACCCTGTCCGGCGGTGACCGATCGGCTGTCCACGATGCGAACGTCGCCGTCTACCTCGCGGGCGCCCAGTTCCGAGGACTCCATGGTGGCCGACATCCCACTGGAGAGGTTGATGCACACGATGGCGTCAGCACCCTCGTCGAGGCGACGTCGGAACACTGCGGCGAATGCACCGGGAGACGGTGCGGCGGTCTGGGGAAGCTCATCGGACGACGCCATGCGGCGGTAGAAGTCGTCGACGGACAGTTCTTCGCGGTCCAGTTGGACGTCTTCGCCGAATCGGATGCTCAACGGAACCAGGTCGATGCCGTGGGCTTCGATCTCGGCCTCGGTGAGGTCGCAGGCGCTGTCAGTGACGATGCGGACGGTCATGGGCTCTCTCCAGGTCTGGTGCGCGCCGAGCGTAGTCGGGCTGAGCGAACCCACCAGATGGCCAGGACGGCGAGTGCACCGACGAACAACGCAACACCGACGCCCGGGAGGCTGGTGGTACGCACCATGAGTTGTGTCGACCGGAGCTGGAGGAGTCGGGCGTCGTCGGGGGATCGGACGGTGACCTGGAGGCGGGCGTCACCCGACGTCCTGGCCCGGACGGGCACGGCGATCCGGTTGCGACCGGGGACCAGCACGGCCTCGATGACGTCACCGTCGGGGAAGTCGATCCGACCGTCGCTCTGGAGGACGAGCACCACCCGTGCGTCGGTGTTCAGGCCGTTGTGAATGGTGAACGGCAGGTCGGCCCGGTGTGCCGTGAGCCGGACGCTCTGGTCCGATGGGGTGGTGAATGCGTCGAGGACACCGGACACCGTGGCGTACACGGCCGCGAGGTACGCGCCCATCGCATCTCCGTCGAGTTCGGCAGCCGCGGTGACCTCCAGAAGGTCATTGAGAGCCGTGGCGTCGGGGTGGGGGCCACCCAACATGGCGGTGTAGGCCGCAACCGTGGTCTCGGCGAGGCTTCGGTCGGTGGCCCGCCGTGAGACCGATGTGACGGGGTCCGGCCAGAGGTCGTAATTGATGGCGGCCGCTGCATCAGCGGTCAACGACGCCTCGAACAGGTCTGGGAGCGACTGCAGGTGGAGGAAGGGCGCGTCCTTCAGAACTCCGAGCACCAGGCCCAGAGTGAGGGCGTCGATGGTCAGATCGTCGGGCATGGTGATGATGGCCGTCCGGGTCACCGTGGGGTCCGACCAGGCCAGCAGAGCTAGGTCGGCCACCAGTTGCTGGGCAGCAGATACCGATCCCCGGGGGTCGACCAGGTGCCGGGCCAGATCGGGATCGGATACCAGCGCCGGGTAGGCGACCCCGGACGCATCAAGGAGTCGGGCGGGATGGGTGGAGCCGTGTGACGCGGTGATCGGACGGGGGTCGAGGTGATCAGCTGAGACAACGTGGTAAACGGTTCCCAGTCGGCTTAAAAGATTGAGGGTGGAGGGAACCGCGGTGGGTTCGAGCACGGCGACTGATCGGTCGGGGGCGGCGCCGAGGTGTTCGGTCAGAACCTGGTCGCCGTGGTCGAGTAGATCCCGGTGGACGTCGGAGCGTCCGGCCTGTCGCCATGCCTCGGGATCGGCGGTCACAAACGGCGATGACCGGAGGTGAAGGCCGCCGGACTGTACGGCTGCCGCTAGGTGGGCCAGGAGGCGGGCGTGGGCCAGGTCATCGGAGCGGGCCAGACCGGCCATGGTGGCTGGCGGCAGACGTACGTCCACCGGTGCGCCGGGATGGTCGAGAACGGCGTTGGCCACCGCGCCGAGGTGTCGCACCGTCGCCTCGTCCAGTTCGATTCGCCCGTCGGGGCGAAGCGGTGGCGGGCCGTCGATGTCCAGCGAGATCCCGACGAGGAGTGGTCGTTGGGCGGCTGCTTCGCCAGCGGGCACGATCGGAAGATGGACCACCGGGGTAACTAGTCGGTCCAGTAGGTGGCCGTTGGCGGCCACTAGTTCGACGGTCAATGGGGAGACCTCGCCGGGTCGCGAGCGAAGGATCCCGTTGGGACCAACCGGCAGGGTGAGCGAGGCCACGCCGGCCGAGTTGATGACGTCGGAGACGTCGATGGTGAGGGTGGACTCCGGGGCTCCGAGTACCGGATCGTCCCGGAGGGCTAGAAGACCACGACGATCCACCGGGTGGTGGAGGCCGAGGCGGAGGCCGGCGCCGGTGGCATCTCCGGTGATCCGCAACTGGAGGGCCAGATCACCGTCGTCATCGATCCATGGCGACTGGGCAATGAGACCGAGGCTGGCCGAGTCACCGTCGGCCCGAGCCTGACCGGCCGTCGCCCCCGTGGATGCAGCCACCAGCAGGGCTGTGAGCAGGATCGTTATCAGGACCTTCTGCCGACTGGTCGGGTGGAGGGGCTGCTTGAGCCACCTCGTGGGGTTGGACGAGACGGCTGTGGTTGTTCGTCGCCGGCTCATCGAACCGGGTCTCCGGCCGGGTCGTCGATCACCCTGTGGAGGACGTCGAGGCCCCCCTCCCGTTCAGTGAATCCGTGACGGAGGTAGAGGGCACGTGCGCGGTCATTGTCGGGCTGGGTGTTCACCAAGACCTCATGGGCCCCCGTCTGGCGTAGCCAGCGAAGTGCGTCGACGACCAGGGCCGAGCCGACACCTTGGCCCTCGGCCGTTGGATCGACGGCCAGACGCTGGATGAATCCGATGGTGGTCGTTCGTCCGGTGATGGCGTGACCTATCACCGTGGAACCCGTCCATCGGGTGGCCCGCTGTCGGACCACACGTCGACGATGAGATGCGGTGGCCTGCCCCACCTCGTCGAGGGCGGCCCTGTCGAAGTGCCAGAAGGGCGAGAACGGGGTGAATGCTCGGTTGTCCAGTTCCAGCACGGCGTCACGGTCATGCCGACGGGCCGGTCGGGTCCGGGGACGGCCGGGGGTACGCCCAGTCCAGCGTGATCTCCAGCGGGAGGATGGGTTCGTCGGGTCGACAGGTCGACCCATGAGCAGGAGGTGTTCCTGAGGATTGAATCCACGTGCTGTGAACGATCGTTGGTCGATTGGTCCCAGCGCGGTGGTCATGACCTCTCGGACGCCTAGGGAGCCGAGGTAGTCGATGAGGTCGGACACGTCGTCGGGACGTGGTGGTGGCCCGTCCACGGCCACCACCTGGGTGGTCCGGGAGTTGCCACGCCATGGACTCAGACGGAAGATGGTGCCTCCGCTGGTCATGAACCGTTCGATACAGGGAACACCGGAACCCGGCGACCCGACAGGCGGCTGGGCGACGCGACCCGAGGGGAAGGGTTCGTCGACGGAGGTTCGTTCGGTCCGGACGTCGATCCCGACAGGGTATGACTTGTCCGACTGGCCAGAGGGGTCGGAACCTCCGGGGGCACGGGGGTTACGCTCGCTAGATGTCGCTCCTCTTGGTGACCGACGAGCGGTTCCTGGACCACCGGGCGGGATCCCGACACCCAGAGCAGCCTGCTCGCCTGACGGCCGTGTGGGAGGGGCTGGATGCCGCGGGTGTCGATGAGGCGATCATCCGCCGTGCGCCACGCCTGGCCGATGATGCGGACCTGATGGGCGTCCATCCGCCGGCGCACCTCGAGAAGCTGGCCGGGATCGATGCCGAGGGTGGTGGCCGGTGTGATCCCGACACGGTCATGGGTCCGAATTCCTGGATGGCGGCCCGACTGGCGGCCGGCGCGGGCCTGGTAGCGGTCGATGGGCTTCGTGCCGGTCATGCCGACCTGGCCTTCTGTGCGGTACGACCTCCGGGGCACCACGCCACGCCCGACCGGTCCATGGGGTTCTGTCTTCTCAACAACGTGGCGGTGGCCGCCTCTGCTCTGGCCGGAGTCGGTCAACGGGTGGCCATAGTCGACGTGGACGCCCACCACGGCAACGGCACCCAGGACGTCTTCTACGGCGATGACCGGGTGCTGTTCGTGTCGTGCCACCAGTGGCCGCTGTATCCGGGTACCGGCGCGGCCGACGAGGTCGGTAAAGGTGTGGGAGTCGGCACCACGATCAACGTTCCCCTTCCCCCCGGTGCGGCCGGCGATGACTACCGCCACGTCATGGGGTCGGTGGTGGTTCCCGCCGTCGAGCGTTTTGCTCCCGACTGGCTGCTCGTCTCCGCCGGTTTCGACGCCCACCGGGCCGATCCGCTGACGGACATGGGTTTGACCTCGGCCGACTACGCAGACCTGGTCGTCGAACTGGTGGGGCTGGTCCCGACGGGCCGGGTGGTGCTGTTCCTGGAGGGCGGGTACGACCTCGGTGCACTCGCCGATTCGGCCGGAGCCACCGTGGCGGCCATCGTCGGCATGGATCATCGGCCCGAACAGGTCACAGGCAGAGGGCCCGGCGGCGTGGCCGACGAGGTCGACGCCCTCGTGGTGGATCTGGTTCGACGCCACGGTCTGGAGGGCTGAGCGGTGGACGGACTCCCCGCGATTCCCGATGGGACGTTTGACGACATCCGCGCTGCGGTGGCGCCGGTGGCCGGGCCATTCCACGCGGCCGGGCACCGTCTCTATCTGGTCGGAGGGCTGGTCCGTGACCGGCTCCTGAGCGATGACCGGACGCCCGATCACGACCTGACCACCGACGCCAACCCCGATCGGATCCGGGAACTGGTAGCCGAGGTGGCTGACGCCGTGTGGTTACAGGGCGAGCGGTTCGGCACGGTCGGGCTGCGGGTGGGCGACGTCACCATGGAGATCACCACCCATCGAGCCGAGGCATACGTAAGCGACTCCCGCAAGCCGGTGGTGCGATTCTCCAGCGAGCTGTTCGAGGACCTGGCTCGTCGGGATTTCACGGTCAACGCAATGGCTGTCGACGTGGCTGACGGAACGTTGCACGACCCGTTCGGTGGTCGCGCCGACCTGGAGACCCGGATCCTGCGGACGCCGCTGGATCCTGTGGAGTCGTTCTCCGATGATCCGCTGCGGATGTTGCGGGCCGCCAGGTTCTTGTCCCGGTATGGGTTGACGCCCGCCGATGGCCTGGTGGACGCCGCCCGGGCCCTGGTGGATCGGATGGAGATCGTGTCGGGCGAGCGCATCCGCGACGAGCTGTTCCGGTTGTTGCAGGTGGAGGATCCGACCGCCGGGTTCGCCCTGTTGGACGACATGGGCCTGCTGCCTGTCGTGCTGCCGGAAGTGGCGGCACTGACGTCGCCGATTCGTGAAGTGCTCGAGCGTCAGGTGGCCGCGGCGGATTCCGGGGACGCGGTGCTCCGTCTCGGCCTTCTCGTCCACGGTGCAGGGGGGCGGGAGTCCCTCGGGAGGTGGAGTTCGGCGTTTCGACTGTCGGGGCGCGAGGTCGGCCGTATCGGAACCCTGCTGGATGGCGCCGCGATGTTGGCCGAATCGGGACCCGATGGGTCACCGTCGGATGAAGAGATCCGTCGACTGGCGGCACGTGTTGGAGACCAGCTGGACGAGGTGCTGACCTTCGCTGCTCTCGTCGGGGTGGGACCCGACGGTCCGGCGTTGGACCGCGCGGTGGCCCGGCTCCGGGGCTTGGGCGAACTCGACGATCTCGGACCGGGCATGGACGGCGCCACGGTGATGCGGCTGTTGAATCTGGAGGCAGGCCCCGGGGTGGGCGAGGTGATGGCCTGGCTGGGCGAACTTCGACTCACCGGGGGACGCCTCGACGACGCTGAGATCCGACGTCGCCTGCTCGACCGCTGGGGGACCAGCGGCGGCTGATCACTGGTTGGACAGCCGTTCGAGGGAAGCCCGTCGAACGGGTGGCCTAGGGTGACGACGTGACAGGTCGGCGAACCGGCGAGGCGAGACAGGTCAGAGAGGGCCTGCTCCCTGCACGACGTCCGGCCGACGTCGACTACCGCCTGGCTCGCCAGACCACCCTGAATGGTTGGCGGCGTGGCTCGTTGGGGCGGGACGTGTTGTGTGATGCCCAGCCCATGCTGCGCCGCAACGCCGTGGAGTGCGGGACGCCCACCTCGGAGATCTGTCCGGTGTGCGAGGACTACGAGGTGGCGCACGTGACCTACGTGTTCGGGCCACGGCTGCCGGCGTTCGGGCGGTGCATCTCCACCCCGGGAGAGCTGGAACGGCTGGATGCCCGGAAGGCCCACCTCACCGGGTACGTGGTCGAGGTCTGTGCGGCCTGCGGGTGGAATCATCTGGTGCGGGTCACTTCCCTGGGCTGCGGCTGAACCCCCCGGTTTCCTGGTGGGTGCGGCTGCGTGAAGTCCTTCACTCACCCCATGTAGGCGTTCACCGCCGATGTCCGGTCCGGAGCGTTTCCGTCGGTCGACGAGGGTTACCGGATGGCTGATGAGAAGTCGAGCCGTTGGGGCTCTACGGCGCGGCCTGACCCGTTTCAGGAGCCTGTACCAGAAGCCCTGTCACAGGCCCCTGCCATAGTGTCTGCGTGGATGCGAACCGAAGGCCGGTAACCTGCTCTCGCCCTCGTGGATGCCGGTCTGCCGGTGTCCACGGCGGCTCTGACAATCTGTTACCCCTGCCCCACCGTGGGGCCCCGGGCACGCCGTGGGCGATGTCCGAGACCAGAGGAGGTGAGTCCCCGCCATGCGGGTGTACGAACTCATGATCATCTTCGACGGAGACCTCGAGGCTGAAGCCTTGGAGGCCAGCCTGTCGAAGGTCACCGCAAGCATTGAATCCGAGGGTGGACGCATCGCGTCCCTCAAGGATTCCGAACCCTGGGGCAGGCGGCGTTTTGCCTACCGGATCAACCACAAGTGGGAGGGCGTCTACGTCGTCCTCGACGTGGTGACCGAGGCGGGCAACCTGGATTCCGCGGATCGCATCCTCCGACTCGCGGACCGCAGTGAAGTAGTCCGCCACAAGATCATTCGTCTGCCCGATGGGGAGGTCGCACGACGCGGTCTCCTGGGTGAGGCGGAGCCGGTTGATGCCGGTTTAGGAACGGAGTAGCAGATGGGTTTCAACAACACCGTGACTGTCGTGGGCAACGTGACCCGCGATCCCGAACTGCGGTTCACCCCTAACGGTGCCCCCGTGTGCAACTTCGGCGTGGCCTGGAACCGCAAGGGACAGAACGATGAAGAGATCGTGTCCTTCTTTGATGTCACCTGTTGGAGTGGCCTCGCGGAGAACGTCGCAGAGTCGATCAGCAAGGGCGATCGGGTCGTGGTCTACGGGCGGCTCGACCAGCGTTCCTGGGAATCCCAGGAGGGTGAGCGTCGCTCCAAGGTCGAGATCGTTGCCGACGACGTGTCTCCGAGCCTCAGGTGGGCGACGGTGGAGATAACCCGCAACGAGTTCCGTGGCGGCGACGGCGGTGGATCCGCCGCCCCGACCGGTGGTGGCGGCCAGACCGCTCCCACCCACCCGACCGATGAGGAGCCTTTCTGATGGCACGTCGTACCCCTCCCCGCCGATCTAAGCCCCGCGATGCGGGCAGGCGGGGCAAGAAGAAGATCAGCGCACTCGTCATCGGCAAGATTGAGTACGTCGATTACAAAGACACCGAGCTTCTCAAGAAGTTCGTGTCGGAGCGGTCGAAGCTCAAGGCACGTCGGATCACCGGTAATACCGAGCAGCAGCAGCGCGAGGTCGCCCGGGCGGTCAAGAACGCCCGTGAGATGGCACTGATCCCCTATACCAACCGCGTCACGACCCAGCGTCGTGAGCGTCGTAATGACGACCGGGGTGCCCGGGCCGATGGCCCGCCGCCGCGTCCGTCAGGTCCGCCGCCCGGCTCGGATGACGAGGCCGGTACCGACGAGACCGTCGAGGCGATCGACGACGTGGTTGCTGTCGAGGTGATTGACGACGTGGTTGCGGTCGAGGCCGTGGCTTCGGTGGACGAGGAGACCCAGTCGTGAAGGTTCTCCTGCGTTCCGACGTGGATGGTCTGGGCCGGACCGGCGACATTGTCGACGTGGCTCGCGGCTATGCGCGCAACTACCTGGTGCCCAAGGGCCTGGCCATTGAGGCCGTGGCCGGCGTGACCGCGCAGGCCGAGTCCATGCGGCGCAAGCGTGCGCTCAAGGCAGCGTCCGACCGGACCGAGGCGGAGGCAACGGCTGCCCGGATCGCCGGTGTGGTGGTCCAGGTGACCGCCAAGGCCTCCGATGAGGGCCGTTTGTTCGGCTCGGTCGGCACTGTCGAGGTGGCCGAGGCTCTGACCGTGCAGGTCGGGCTCGAGGTCGATCGGCGACAGCTCATCGGTGAGGTGATCAAGGAGGTGGGCTCGTATGAGTTCACCGTCGACCTCTATAGCGACGTGGCCGTTCCGGTCACCGTCGAGGTGCAGGCCGAGGCCTGATCCCCCGGTAATGACGAACGTCGGCCGGTCCAGGGCGAAGGCTCGGACCGGCCAGACGGTCGTCCACAGAAAGGCCCCGGTTTTCCCCGGTGAGTTACCGCACAATGGGGAGAAGTTCGGTGCTTTTCCTTCTGGTTCCCCACAGGGCATCGCGTGCATGCTTGTCCCCATGGGTGGGGTAGCGATCGGCAGCGTGGCGTGAACGCGCCGTCGTCTGAAATTCCGGAGCCCTCGGAACGCTCGGAAGAAGCACCGGAACAGTCGCCGGATGGGACTGATATGCAGCCCGATTCGCTCGGGGCGTCGTCTACCCTCGAACCGCCGCCGGCCCTCGGTGAGCCGCCGCCCGTCGAACCCCCCGAGTACGACGAGCCACCGCGTTGGGAGCCCTCCCCGGCGGGATTCTCGAGTGAATCGCGATCTGGAGGCCAGTCCCCGACTCGTCGAGCCAGCGGATCGTTGGCCTCGCGTGTTCCACCACACAACCTCGATGCCGAGGCTTCCCTGTTGGGGGCCATGCTCCTCTCGCGCGACGCCATCGCCGATGCGCTCGAGGTAGTGGCTGCTGAGCACTTCTACAAGCCGTCCCACTCGCATGTCTTCGAGGCCATCTGTGGTCTCTATTCCTCAGGAGAACCAGCCGACTCGGTCACGGTGGCCGAGGCCCTCACCCGGTCGGGACTGCTCGAACAGATGGGCGGGACGGGGCTCCTCCTGGAGCTCCAGGCTTCGACCCCGGCCACCTCAAGCGCATCCAAGTACGCCCGCATCATCCAGGAGCACGCCACCCTTCGCGGGCTGATCGGAGCAGCCAACGAGATCGCGGAAATCGGCTACGGCCGTCCCGACGATGTGGTCAAGGCCGTGGACGAAGCGGAGAACCTCGTCTTTCAGGTAGGGCAGGGTCGGGTCACTGACTCGATGGCCCAGATGCGCGACCTCCTGAGCTCCAACCTTGATCGGTTGGAGGACTTGTACGAGCGGGGTGAGGAGATCACCGGCACACCCAGCGGCTACGACGATCTGGATCGGCTGTTGTCCGGTCTCCAGGACGAGACGTTGACCATTGTCGGGGCGCGGCCGGCCATGGGCAAGACCTCGTTCGCCCTGGGTATCGCCGCGCACGTCGGCATCCGCAAGGCGCTTCCGGCTGTGGTGTTCTCGCTCGAGATGAGCCAGTTGGAGCTCAGCCAGCGGATTCTCTGCTCGGAAGCCCGGGTCGACGCCACCAAGATCCGCAACGGACAGCTTTCTGCCGAGGACTGGACGAGGATCAACCGCGCCACTGGAAAGCTGGGCGACGCGCACATCTGGATCGACGACAATCCCAATATCTCGGTGATGGAGATCCGAGCCAAGGCGAGGCGTCTCAAGAGCCGGGTCGGCAATCTGGGCGTGGTGGTCGTGGACTACATCCAGCTCATGACCGGTCGCTCGTCAGCGGAGAGTCGCCAGGTGGAGGTTGCCGAGATCAGCCGTGGACTCAAGATCCTGGCCCGTGAGTTGCAGTGTCCGGTGATCGGGTTATCCCAGCTCTCCCGTGGTCTCGAAGCCCGCCAGGACAAGCGCCCGATGCTGGCTGACCTGCGTGAGTCGGGTTCGATCGAACAGGACGCCGACGTGGTGATCTTCCTGTACCGCGATGAGGTGTACCACCCGGACACGGCCGATGTGGGCATGTCCGAGGTCATCGTGGCCAAGCACCGCAACGGCCCGACCGGCACGGTCCGGCTGGCGTGGCTTCCCAGGGAAACGCGCTTTGCCAACATGGCCCGGGCCAAGTAACCGCGTGTTCCTGGGCGAAAACCTGTTGAGTTGGCTGTTGTTGGCCCTCGGCGCGGCAATGGCCGTCGGCAACGCCATGGCATTAATCCGGCCACCAGTCGGACGGGAAGAGGGCGACCTGGAGCGGGCGCCGTTGTGGCGCAGCCTGCTCTACATCGTCCTGGGTACGGCCGCCGCCCTATGGGCCGTGGCCACTCTCGCTGGCTGAACCACCGGGACGGTTGCCAACGGCTCCGGCCGGTCGTAGGCCCGGTCCACTACCGTCCGGGCCAGAGGCGACGGCGATGTCTGGAACGGAGACGACCATGGGACTGGATCAGGGGCTGGTGGAAGCCTGTGGACTTGAGCCGGGATACACCTGCGAATGGATCTGGGATACCACCGGCAACGAGGCGCTCGCCTCGCTCGTCGACTGGCTGATCGAGCGACCCTTGAAGGTCGTGGTGATCCTGATCGGCGCGTTGATAGTGAACCGGCTGGTCAAGCGGGCCATCGACCGTATGGTCAATCGCCTGGTCGAGACCCGCACCCAGGAGGAGACCGAGGCCGAGGGCTCGGCATCGGCCACACTGTCCCGTCTCGGCCGGCGGGCACGCGGAAAGCTCACCAAGATCCATGAACAGGCCGAGCGGTCCCGCCAGCGGGCCATGACCCTCGGTGCGGTGCTCCGAAGCCTTGCCGGCTTCTCGGTGTACGCCCTGGCGTTCATGGTGGCTCTCGGCGAATTGGGCCTCGACCTAGGTCCGTTAATCGCTGGCGCGGGCATCGTCGGCCTGGCCGTGGGCTTCGGCGCCCAGTCACTGGTCGCCGACTTCATCGCCGGGATCTTCATCATCATCGAGGACCAGTACGGAGTCGGCGACTACGTCGACGTGGGTGCCGCTTCAGGCACCGTCGAGCGGGTCACCCTGCGAACCACGGTGCTGCGAGACGTCCACGGGGCGCTCTGGGTGGTGCCCAATGGCGAGATCCGCCGAGTAGGCAATTCGTCGCAACTCTGGGCCCGCACGGTGCTCGACGTCGACGTGGCCTACGACACCGACATCGACCTAGCGGCCAGCGTCATCAAGGAGGTGGCCGACAGCGTCTGGCGAGAGGAAATCGAGTCGGCGACCATCATCGAGGAACCAGAGATCTGGGGCGTGCAGAACTTCGGAGCCGACGCCATCTCCATCCGCCTCGCCGTCAAAACCGAGCCGGGCGAGCAGTGGGCCACTGGTCGCCTCATCCGGGCTCGCCTGAAGAAGGCATTCGACACCAACGGAATCGAGATTCCGTTCCCTCAGCGGACCGTTTGGGTCAACCAGGTGTCGGAGCGACCGGCGGCAGCCGTCGAAACCACCCAGATCCGTGACGACCTGCTAGAGAACCGCTCAGGGAGCGACGGCGAGGAGTAACGGCCTGCCGTCTGGATCTCTGTTGGGCGGGCTCCCCGGCGGGCGGGGCCCCGGAGATTAGGAGTCGGAGCGGTCGATGGCCCGCTGGTCGGTACCCAGATAACTGGCCAACACCTGTGGATCGTTTCGCACCTCATCCGGAGTGCCCTGTGCGATGACCTGTCCGGCCTCCAGGCAGTAGACCCGGTCGGATAGGGCCATAATCATGGGCATGTCGTGTTCGATCACGATCAGAGTGGCGTCCAGTTCCTGCTGGATCTGCTTGAGCAGTGGTCCGAATGCCTCGGTCTCCCGCTGGGCAATGCCGGCGGTTGGTTCGTCCAGACAGAGAACCTGTGCATCGAGCGCCAGTAGACCGGCCAGTTCCACGATGCGTCGGGTCCCGGTCGAGAGGTCGGCCACGAAAGCATCGGAGTAGCGGCCAAGGCCCAGGAAGCCGATCAGGTCGTCGGCGTCGGACCGCTTGGACCGTTCTGCCCGGGTGGCCGAGGGGAGGTGGAGGGCGGTCGACAACAGACCGGTACGTCCCCGTGCCTCGAGGGCGACCTGCACGGTCTCGCGAACGGTGAGGTCGGGGAACAGGCGGGCTGCCTGAAAGGTCCGTCCTAGACCCAGACGCGCCCGGTTGGCTGAGTTCATTTGTGAGGCATCCCGGCAGAGGATCTCGATGGTGCCCTCAGACGGGGCGAATCCACCGATGGCGTTCATGAGCGTCGACTTGCCGGCGCCGTTGGTGCCGATAAGGCCCACGACCTCGCCCGGTTGGGCGAACACGGAGGCCTTGTCCACAGCCCGGAGGCCACCGAAGGTGACCGATACGTCGGTGACCGCGAGGGCCGGGCCGGTCAGCACCGGACGTGCGGCGCTTCGGTTGAAGACCACCGCCGGGGGTACCGTCGTCCGCTCCGTGGAAGCCTCACCGAGACGCGCCTCGGCAAGTCGGAGCGCGGCATCGCGCGCCGCGTAGGCGATCTGGATCAGGCCGCCTGGGAAGTAGAGCAGCAAGATCAGCAGGCCGATGCTGGAGGTGAATAGCGGAACGAGGTCGTTGTCAGGCCAGAAGGCAGGCAGGCCGACCACCCACATGGCTCCAATGACCGGACCCATCAGGGTGCCCAGGCCACCGATTACCACCATGGAGACCAGGCGCAACGAGTCGCCAATCTGGAACAGGCGCTCGGTGTAGGGAATGTTCTGCACGAGGCCGCCGAGCAGGGCACCGCCTAGCCCGGCGATCCCACCGGCAAGTGCGAACGCCGTGAGCTTCGTGCGTGACGGACCGACCGTGTAGGCCGCCGCGGTGTATTCGTTCTCTCGTACGCCGATGATTGATCGCCCGACACCACTGGCTCGCAGGGCCCGGACGACGACGAGCACGAGGATCAGGACGGCGAGGCACAGGTAGTAGTACGAACGCTGGCTGTCCAGGTTTATCGGTCCGACGCTGCCCCGACGGAACGGGATGCTCTGGGTGAAACCACCGTTGAAGGCGGGACGCCGGAACACGTACTGCTGGGCGGCCAGGGCGAAGGCGAAGGTGGTCACGGCAAGCAGTAGACCCTTGACGCGGAGCGCGCCGAGTCCGATGAGGGCCGCTACCGCGGCGGCGACGAGAGACGCCAGCAGCATCGAGATCAGGTACGGAACCCGGGGAAAGCTGATCGTGAAGAAGTGCCAGTCGCCGATGCCGATGCCGACTTCGAGGCCCCGGTTGAATCCGGCAGCCATGAGAGCGCCGACGCCGGCGAACGTCATCTGACCGAGCGAGAGCTGTCCGGCCCAGCCGGTCACGATGGTCATCGACACGGCACACACGGCGAAAGCGATGATGCTGGCGTACAGCAGATGCCGGGACGGGCGGGTCACCAGGAGGGGCAGTACGACGGCGATGGCCAGCAGAAGGCCCAGGGCGATGGTTGACATCCGCCGGACCCACCAGATTTCCCGGAGTCGTTCCGGGATGGGTCGACGTCGGGCCGAGAAGGAGAACGATCCTTCGGACTCGGCGGCACCCCGGCTTTGGAAGGCCACGGCGACGGCCACCACGATGAAGAGAATGAAGTCGATCAGCCCGCCCTGTTCGAGAAACAGGAACTGCACGTGGGCCTGGGCCACGCCGATCAACAGGCCGGCGATGATGGCGCGGGGAAACGAGACCATGCCCGCGATCACCGCGGCGACCAGGGCCCTCGACATGGTGTTGGGTCCCAGGTTGGCCATGCCGGTGATCGAGCCACGGTTGCCCGAGAGCAGCAGCAGCGACACGCTCGAGAGCAGGCCGGCCACCGTCCAGACGAAGAGTTGCACCGTCTTGGGATCGATGCCCGAGATCCGTGCCAGGTCGGCGTTCGATGCCGAGGCTTGCACCGTCTGGCCGAACACCGTCCGGTTCAGAAACCACGACAGGCCAAGGGCTAGAAGGGGAACGAGGACGAGGATGGTGAGTTTCGGTCCGGTTATCCGCAGGCCGAAGACGTCGTTCCACTTGAATCCGAGGGGCACCGGGTAACGCTGGCCCCGGACCTTCTCGATGTCGGGGAACGAGGCCAGGACGGCCTGCATGAGCTGGGCCACACCAATGGTGGCCACCAGCACGATGACCCGGGGAGCGTCGAACAGGCGACGGATGATGGCCCGTTCGACGATGGCGCCCACCGAAATCCCGACCAGCAGGGCCAGGGCCAGGGCCGCCCAGTACGGGAATCCGTAGTTGATGACCATGACGCCCATGAGGCCTGAGGCAGGCAGGCCCATGTTGCCGACGGCCAGATTGATGACCCTGGTGGAGCGGTAGATGAGCACCACCCCGAGGGCCAGCAGACCGAAGACCATGCCATTGACGAGGCCGTCGAACCAGAGTTGACGGGTGGTCCAGACGGCCAGAACCACGGGGGAGGCGACCAGTTCCGAGGCAAGCACGTCCATCTCAGCCACCGTCCGTTCCGAGGAAGACGGCTCTGGCCAGGTCGTCGCGCTCGGCCAGCTCAGAGGCCGCGCCCTCGAACCGCACCTGGCCCTTTTCGAGGAAGATGGCCCGGTCGGCAATGGCCAGGGCCACGTTCAGCGACTGTTCGACGACGATGATGGTCTGACCGCGTTCCTGGAGGCGTTCGATGAGAATCAGGAGGTCCTGGACGACGGTGGGGGCCAGGCCGAGGGACAGCTCGTCGATGAGCAGGACCTCGGGCTCATGGAGCAAAACACGGGCCAGGGCCAGCATCTGCTGCTGGCCACCGGACATCGACACGGCACGTTGGCTCTGGCGGTTGGCCAGATCCGGGAAGAGGTCGAGCACGTCGGCGATGCGCCGTTCCACGTCAGCCTTGTCGGCCCGATGGACGTAGGCGCCCATGACCAGGTTTTGGCGGACGGTCATGTCGCCGAACACGCCCTTGCCTCCCGGCAGCTGCTGAATGCCGAGTCGGGACCGCAGTTGGGGCGACGAGTAGGTGACCGTGCGGCCGTGCAGTCGCACCACGCCCCGCTGGGGGACGCCTAGGCCACTGATGACCCGGAGGATGGTGGACTTGCCTGCACCGTTGGTGCCCAGCAGGGCCAGAGTCTCGCCCTTCTTCACCTCGAAGGCCACGTCGAAAAGGACCTGGACCGACCCGTAGGAGAAGTCCAGGTTGTTGACCTGCAGTGCGGGCACCTCGCCGTCGCCATCGGCCCGGCGCTGTTCGTCCTGTTCGTCGAGCAGTTCTTGGACGTTCAGGGAGAGGTCGCCGCGGATGTGGCGAGCGCCCCGGTACATGATCCAGCCGCCGATGAGGGCGCTGGGCACGGTCAGTACCAGCGTGGTGACGCGAGGCCCCCAGGAATCGGCGAACATGAACGAGATGAGGCCGCCGCCCGTGCCGCCGATGAAGAAGATGTAGAGGGTGATGAGCGCCGTGCCGGTGCCCCGAAGGCGATAGGGGACGATGGCCTGCATGAGCGGACCGACCATGGCGAACGCCGTGCTCAGCATGACCAGCGTGGGGATCGAGAAGCCGATGAACAGCGGAACGGTTGGCATGGCCCACTGGATGGGTTTGAAGATGGCTGAAAAGCCGATGAGTGCGCCCACCAGGTGCAGGGTCCGGGTCGGGTTCTCACGCCACATCCGGTCGAACTTGGGGCCCACGTAGATCAGGGCGCCGACGGTGGCCAGGCCGGCCACGGTGCCCCATGCTCCCCGTTCGAACGATTCGAGTCCGAACTCGTCCTCTAGCCAGAGGTTCTCCAGCACCGGGGCGGTGAACAGGCCGAAGCCCAGTGCGCTAAAGCCGACGACCACCGTCTTGATGGTCTTGATCTGCATGAGGCGGGAGAAGGCGGCGTCCATGGAGACGGGGAGGGGGTCGTCCTCGGTGAACGATTCGTCAAGCACGTCCTCCTTTTCCCAGCGTCCCCGCAGGGGCTCCTTCAGGAAGAAGGCTGCGATGGCGGCCACGGCCACTGGAATCCCAAGGAGGTAGTAGGCCCAGCGCCAGCCGTCGATCTCGCCTGGGCCATTGGCTGCTGCTGCAATGGCGCCTACGAGGATTGGGCTGGTCACGGCCAGGAGGCGACCGGTGCCCTTGTCGATGGCGCCGATGCGGCCACGGATGCCGATGGGGTAGGTGTCGGCAATGACCGACGAGTGGACCGGGATGGTGTTGGCCTTGGCGATCCCGACGCCGAACCGGGCCCAGAAGAAGGTGAAGGCGTTCACCGCCCAACCTGACATGGCCACCATGGCGCCGAAGATGATGCTGGACCAGCCGATGATGGGGATCCGTCGGAACCGGTCGGCCGCCCAGCCCATGGGGATGGCGCCCAGTACCACAAAGGCACCGGATGAGCTGGCGATGAATGTGATGGTGCCGTCGCTGACCCCGAAGGTGTCGCGGATGTCGGGGGCCAGCACGGAGATGGCGGCCATCTGGAGTTCGTCCAGCGAGTTAAGGATGGCCAGTACGACGAAGGTCGCTGCGCCGCCACCCATAGCGAGCCCCTTCTTCAGCGATAGGCCGGCGCTGTTGACCCCTGGCAGCAGCTCGTCGGGGAACATGATCTGGTTGGCTTCCTGCTCGGCGTGGCGAGCGGCCTCTTCGGCCAGTACAGATGCCGCGAGAGACGCGGCGTTGCTGCCCTCGCCTGTCTCGCCGGGGGTTTCCCCGGAGGACATTGACTCCTCGGTGTGTTCTTCGGTCACGGTGTTCGCATCCCCCGGTTCCCGCTCAGCTGCGGAGGACATCCTTCCATGCGGCTTCTCGGTCGTTGGCCGGCTCCCGTGGGAGCCCCAGTGACCGTTCGGCCAGATTGTTCTTCTGGACCTCGGTGGTGCCTCCGCCGATGGAAATGGCGAAGCGGTTCAGGACCTCGGCTCTGACCCACGTGCCCTCCCGGTCGTCGGCGACCGGACCGGCAATAGCTGATGGGCCGGCCAGGTCGGCGGCCAGGTCACCAGTCAGGACCTTGGTGCCGGCGGCCAGCAACTTGGTGAGTGCCGGATCGAAGGGGGGTCGTTGTCCGTCTCGGACCGCAGACTGGATCCGTTGGCCCATCAGGCTCTGGAGGCGTTCCCGGCTGATGATGAGGGCCAGGCGTTGGCGGACGGTGGGATCGTCGAGTCCACCGTGTCGGGCGGCGAGGTCACGGAGGCGGTCCGAGGCTGGAGCGCCTCCGCCGCGACCGATGAACGCCGCCTCGTTGGCCAGCACGGTGCGGGTTGGGGTCCAGCCTCCGTGAACTTCGCCCACCATCTGGTCGGTGGGGATCCGGACGCCGGAGAGGAAGACCTCGTTGAAGTGCGACGATCCGTTGGCCTGCACGAGGGGTCGGACCTCGATGCCCGGCGAGGTCATGTCGACCAGTAGGAAGGTGATTCCCCGGTGCTTGGGGGCATCGGGATCGGTGCGGACCAGCAGGAAGCCCCAGTCGGTGAACTGGGCACATGAGTTCCAGACCTTCTGGCCGTGGACCACCCAGTGGTCGCCGTCCCGTACAGCCCGGGTAGAGAGGCTGGCCAGGTCCGAGCCGGCGCCCGGTTCACTGAATAACTGGCACCAGGCCACCTCGCCGCTGAGCAGAGACGGGAGGAACCGGGCCTTGAGTTCATCTGATGCGTGGGCCAGCAAGGTGGGTCCGAGCATGGCGATGGTGGCGCCGATGAAGCCGGGGTGGGAGCCGTAGTCCGCGGATTCTTCCCTAAGGATGCGGTCGGTCCATGGTGGGCGGCCACCCCCACCGAACTCGGCAGGCCAGGTCAGACCGGCCCATCCGTGGTCGGCCAGAGTCCGCTGCCAGGCACGACCATGTTCGAAGTACACCTTCGCCTCGGCGTCGTCGGGGAAGCCGGACACCTGCCAGGGGTCGATCTGGGTACGGGGTTCGGCGTGTTCGGCTAGGAAGGAGCGCGACGCGGAGCGAAATTCGGCCTGTTCAGGAGTGTCCTCGGGGCGGTCCGACACGGTGGGTAACGCTACTCCCGTCTGAAATCTGACGGACCATCAGAAATGAAGGTTTTTCGCTGGTGTTCGGGCCCTCAGGCCAGTGGGCCAGTCATTCCAAGGGATCGGTGTCGTCGACTTGCTCGAAGACCCGCTTGACCTTGCCGACCTCGGTGCGGGGCATAGAGCCTTCGGGCACCATCTCGACGTCGGCTCGGATCCGGATGCGTTCCGTGATCAGCTTGGCCAGGCGTTCGGCGCCGGCGACCAGGTTGGTGGCCGAGCTGGCCGCTGTCGTGGCCTCGGCGCGAACCCGGAGTTCGACCATGGGACCCCGGCGGTCCACGACGATGGCGTAGTTGGCACCCACGTCTGGATCGTCCATCAGGACGGCCTCGATCTCGCGCGGGTACACGTTGATGCCCCGGATGATGAGCATGTCGTCGGCCCGTCCGGTGAGGCGGGCCATCCGGGTCCAGTGGCGGGTGCCGGGTCCGGCCGTGTCACCCGTATCGGGGAGGATCCGGGTGATGTCGCCGGTGCGGTACCGAAGCATCGGCATGGCTTCCTTGGTGAGCGTGGTGATGACCAATTCGCCGAACTCGCCATCGGGTAGGGGCTGACCGGTGGCCGGATCCACAATCTCGGGTAGGAAGTGGTCGTCGAAGACGTTCAGGGCACCGAGGTCATCGGGGGCCTCCATGGCTACGCCGGGGCCGATGATCTCCGATAGGCCGTAGATGTCCAGTGCGGTGAAGTTGCCGCCCCATGCCTCGTGGATGCGCTCGCGCATGCCCTCGGACCACGGTTCGGCGCCCAAGATGCCGATCTCGACGCCGAGTCGGTCCCGGATGCCCAGGGCATGGGCCCGTTCGGCCAGAACGAGGCAGAACGAGGGCGTGGCCGACAGCACCCGACTGCCCAGGTCTTCGAGGAGCTGGAGTTGGAGGGCGGTGTTGCCACCCGACACGGGCACGACGGTGCAGCCGAGGCGCTCCCCGCCGTAGTGAAGGCCGAGGCCACCGGTGAACAGGCCGTAGCCGTAGCCGTTGTGGAGGATGTCGTCGGATCGGGTGCCGGCCAGGGCAAGGGCCCGGGCATTCACCTCCGCCCAGATGGCGAGGTCAGCGGGGGTGTAGACGACAATCGTCGGCTTCCCGCTGGTGCCGGAACTGGCGTGGAGACGGGTGGTGGCCTCCACCGGGATTGTGACCATGCCCAACGGGTACTGGTCGCGGAGGTCCTGCTTGACGGTGAACGGCAGGCGGGGGAGATCGTCCACCGAGGTGATCGACGCCGGGGCGACGTCAGCCAGACGTTCGGACCAGAAGGCGTTGTCGCCGGTGGCCAGTCGGTCCACCAGCGCGGACAGGCGTTCGCCCTGCAGTGAGCGCTTCTGCTCTGCGGGAAGACCGATGGTGTCCACGGGGTCGAAGGGGAGGGGCATCAGGGGATCCTAACGATCGGTCTCCTAGATAATCAAAGGTTTGACTGCTTGCCGTCTGGGCGGTGTGTTCAGTCAGCCCGGACGACTGCTCCGGCCACGATCAGGTCCCAGACGGCCAGGCCGACCGACTTGAACAAGGTGATCTCGTCATCGTCTCGTCGCCCAGCGGTTCCAAGGCAGAGTTCGGCGAGGTCACCGGCCACCGCATCGAATGACCAGTCGCCGGCCTCGGCGGGCACCATCAGGTCACCGGCCTCGTGGGCTGCGGCATGGCGGTCATCGACGAAGACCGTGGCCCTGGCCAGCAGCTCGGCCTCGACCTCCCGGCGGGCCGTCGAGTAACTGCCGACCAACCCCACGTGGGCGCCCGGACGGACGGCGGTCGTGGGAATCACCGGCTCGGTCGACGAGGTGCAACCGCACACCAGGGCACACCCCGCGGTCTCCTCGGGCGTTCCGCTCACCAGTTCCCGATCGCCAGCCAACGCCTGCACGTTGGGGTCGGCCACGAAGCCGACCGCCGAAGCGGCAGTTCGACCGGACACCACGATGCGGTCGATGCCTGGTCGCACCACCAGCATCGCCTCGATGTGGCCTCGGGCCTGGATACCGGTGCCGAACACACCGAGCGTCGTCGCATCTCGACTAGCCAGGAGGTCTGCAGCCAGAGCCGAAGCCGCCGGAGTACGCAGGGTGGTCAGCGCCGAGCCGTCCAGCGTGGCCGTCGGCACCCCGGTCTCCCGATCGCAGTAGAGGTAGAAGCCGTGGATGAGGGGTAGTCCCCGGTCGCGGTTGCCCGAGACGACGTTGACGATCTTCACTCCGATCCCGGCTGGCGACACCGCCGGCATCATCAGGAAGTCGTCGCCCGGGCCGAGCGGTACCTGAGCCCGGGGGTGGAGCTTGCCCAACTCCCGGCTGCCCTCCCGGAGGGCCTCGATGCAGGTCGGCATGTCGACCACCGCTCGGATGGCCTTGGCATCGAAATGGGGGAGGCCTGTCATAGCGGGGCCGGTATTGAGCGACGGGTCATCGGAACAAGAATCCCAGGTTCACGGGATCATGTGGGTCGAGGTGGAAGGTCGTGGTGGCGTGCCGATGGGCTGAGCCCTCCACGCTCGGGATGATCCCGGTGCTGGTAGCTGCCTCGACCCGGGCGTCGAACACGCCACCGGCCACACCCTCGTTTAGGAAGGTGGCGCCGACATCGAGGTCACCGGCATCGTGGAGCAGAGCCAGGCGGGCACAGGTTCCTGACCCGCAGGGCGACCGGTCGACCTGACCGTCGGCGAAGATCGTCACGTTTCGCTGATGGAGCGACCCGCAGTTCGACATGACCGTCTCGTGGAGAATCGTGCCGTAGAGGCCGGACAGCCGGTTGTCGGTCGGATGGCCGACTGACGGGTGATTGGCCAGCTCCGCCTTGATCTCCCGACCGAGGACGATCAGTTGGTCTACGTCAGAGGGGCAACAGGAGACGGGCAGCTCGTCAATGGACACCGAGGCGTAGAACGCGCCGCCGAACGACACGTGGGCGGTCACCGGTCCGAGATTGGTTTGCACGGTGAGGTCGCGGGCTGTCACGAAGGACTCGACGTTGGTGAATCGCACCGAGGCCACCCGGCCCGCCTCCATTCTGGCGACGGTGTGCAGGCGTCCCGACGGAACGTCGACCACCACCGGTGCCTCGCCGTCGGTAGGTACCTGGAGGCGTCCGGTGTCGATCCCCCAAGTGGCCATGGCGATGGTGCCGTGGCCACATGCCGTCGAGAAGCCGTCCTTGTGGAAGAACACCACGCCGAGATCGCCGGCCGCTCCACCAGCGGGTTCGTTGGGAGGTACGACCATGCCGCCGTACATGTCGGCGTGCCCGCGTGGTTCGTGGATCAGGAATCGTCGGTGGTCGTCGAGGTTGGCCATGGCCCACGACCGACGGTCCAGCACCGTGGTGCCCTCCATCGGGCCCAGGTCGACGATGCGGAACGGCTCGCCGGCCGTGTGGTAATCGTCGGCGACGATCACCTCGTCGGGGCCCAGCACCATGGTCGCGAACCGTAACGCGGACGGGAGGGGTCGTCGGGTGGGCAGGTCGGTGGCAGCAACTACCAGATAGCGGCGGGGTCGAGGTCGAGTACCTCGCGCATCCTCGACAACAGCGGACCGAAGGCATTACTGCGAGTCGTCCGACCGGTTGGGGTCGCCCGGTCGGACGGTGACAGGTCGATCGATGAGAGGTCGCCGTCGAAGCGGGCTCGGACCCGGTCAGCCCACTCGGGCATTCTGGAATCGAACGGTGCGATCGTCACGCCTGACGCCACCGCCTGGACCTCGCCGGCCACTGGGTCGAATAGGCCCACGGCGAGGGGGAGCAGGTCGGTCAACGCCGCCCGGAGCCGGTCGCCAGCACCGGGTGCCGGTAGCAGCACGTCCAGCAGGCCGTCGGCGTGGCGACGGTGGAACCACTCCTCGCGTTCAGCACGGGCAGCTGCGCCGGCGAGTGGTTCCAGTGTGGACTCGGCAACGAGCTCCCATCGGAGTTGTTCGGCGGTGTCGTAGAGCCAGTGCCGAACCAGCGCATGGGCCCAGTCGTCAGTGGTGGCCTCTACCAGATGTGCCGAGCGCCACCGTGAGGGGTCGGGGTCGAAGGCCAAAGCGTCGAGTCGCCGGTCGTCGATGCCTCCCTCACGGTTGGGGTCTCCTTCGCCGGCCACGATGGCGTACAGCGTGGCGGCGTGACCTAACTCATCCTGCCCGATGGAGCTGAAGGCCAGATCCTCCTCGAGGAACGGGGCCACGCCGATCCACTCGGTGTGCTGCTGGCCCATCAGGTGCTCGTCGTCGGCGAAGGCCAGGACGAACTCCCGGATGTCGGCGTTCCACGGGCCGGTCATGATCCATCCTCTCCGGTGTATTTCTGTGCCTCGCGGAGGCGCTTCCGCCGTTCGGCGATGCGTTCGCCGTCGTTGTGGCGGTGGGGTTTGTCTGCGTTGGGGGCAACGAAGTCGGTATTGCCCACCACCAGATGCTCCCGGTCGACCAACCACAACCGGTCGGCCTCGGCTCGGCGCAGGTAGGACTCGCGGGCCAACACAAGGGCCAACTCGTCGTTGGGTGCGTCCAGCGACCCGGCATGGCGGTACTCGTCCCGACCGTCCTTTTTGAGGAACACCTCGTAGCGCTTCATGGTGTTGGCGGGTCTAGGCCCGCATCACCTCCACGACCTCGGTACACGAATGGCACACGTGGACAGCCCGACACCGACTGGGGCCGAACATCGACTCTTCGGCGGTGTCGCCGCCGCAGCGAGGGCACGGCACGGGGCCGGCACCGATGCGGACGGCAACCGTGAACTCTTCAGCCATGGTCCGTCGGGCGGTACCGGTCAGGCGTTCCACGGTCCACGCCGGACCGCTTAGCCAGCGGACGTCCACCCGGGGGCCGGTCAACCCGCCGATGGTGGCGACGGCCGCGTGGACGTCCTCGGCGATCATGGCCAGTGCGGGGCAACCCGAAAAGGTCGGCACCAGGCCGACCACCACGTCGCCGTCTGGCCGCACCTCGACCGACTCCAGAAGGCCGAGGTCGACAATGGAGATGCCCGGGTACTCCGGGTCATCCACTGTGGCCACCGCGGCTCGCACGGCCTCCACGGTCGGGATCGACGTCATGCTGGGGCTCCGGCGGCCCGGTCGGGTGCGTTGTCCATGGCCTCGCGCACCCAGCGGGTGTCGGCCCAGTTGGCGGCTGCCTCGCCGATGCGTCGGGCCGAGTCGGGCCCGCCCATGGCCAGGGTGCGCTTCAGCGGTTCCCAGTCAATGGGACCGGCAGTCCACGTATCGGCCTTGGCATCGTGGACGAGGCCCGGATCGGGAATGGTGAATCCGTACGAGATGAGCATCGGTGCGAACTTCTGTACCCAACGGGCCCGTAGCACTTCGTTGCGTTCTGACTTGATGTGCCACCGCAGTAGCACGTCGTCGGGCTTGGAATCAGGCCCGAACAACTGCAGGGCCGGCCACCACCAGTTGTCCAGCGACTGCTGGAACATCGCCTGCTGGAAGTTGGTGCCCTCGGCGATGAGCATCATCCGCTCCTCGCCCATCCGCATGTGGAACCCCTCCTCGGCAATGATCCGCTTCAGGATCCGCCGGTAGGGGCCGTAGGAGCAGTTCTTGAACACGGCCTGCTGGCTGGCTAGGGCAGCGGCATCGACCAGGAACGAGATGGCGACCTGATCGCCCCACGTGGTTGCCCGGTAGTGGAAGACGTTATGGAATTTGGACCGCCCGGCGAACAGGTCCTCCAGCATCTCGCGGCGGGTCTTGAGTCCCATGTCGGCAGCCACCATGTAGAGCAGGTGGCCGTGGCCGATCTCATCTTGGGTCTTGGCCAGGACGGCCATCTTGTGGCGAAGCCCGGGGGTGCGGGGAATCCAGTCTCGTTCGGTGAGACCACCCATGAGTTCGGAGTTGGCGTGCATCTCGATGAAGGCGAACACAGCCTGCCGGTAGGCGTCGGGCATCTCGTCGTCGGCCTCGACGATGCCGCCGTCGTCGAGGAACGCCTCGAACTCGTCCATCGATGCCCAGGTACGTCCCATCAGGCTGGTTCCGACTCGGCCGCGCCGTTCACGCCAGGACGATTGGCCACCATGGTCAACACGTCGTAGGCGGCCACCACCTCGTCGGCCTGGTTGACCACCTGGGCGTCCCATGCCACCTCGCCGTATCCGACACCGGTTCGCAGGGTCTTTTGCTTGGCGGTCAGCCAGACGGTCAGGGTGTCGCCCGGGTAGGTGGGCTTGGCGAAGCGACATCGGTCGATGCCGTAGTTGGCCAGCACCGGCCCCGGATCGGGCCACACGAACAGGCCGGCGGCCAAGGACAGCACGAGGTAACCGTGGGCCACCCGCCCGCCGAAGATCGGGCTGGCTGCTGCGGCCTGTTCATCCATGTGGGCGTAGAAGTGGTCGCCGGTGCTGTGGGCGAAGTCCTCGATGTCCTCCAGAGTGACCGTGCGACTGTCGGTCCGGATGGCCGTACCGAGTTCCAGGTCGTCGAAGTGGAGTTTGAACGGGTGGCCCCGATCGACGTGGCGGGTGGCGCCGGGCATCCATTGGCCGGTCACCGCGGTGAGCACGTCGGGCGAGCCCTGAATCGCCGAGGTCTGCATGTGGTGGCGGATGCCCCGAAGGCCACCCATCTCCTCGCCGCCGCCGGCCCGTCCGGGGCCGCCGTGCACGAGGGTGGGCAGCGGCGAGCCGTGGCCGGTGGAGGTGGCGGCCGTCGAGGCGTCCAGCACGTGGACTCGTCCGTGGTGGGCAGCGATGCCCAGGGTGAGCGTCGCGGCCTCGTCAACGTCGGGGGTGACCACTGAGGCCACCAGGCTGCCGGCGCCAAGAGCGGCCAGCCGGATGGCCTCGTCGGGACCGTCGTAGCCAATGAGCGTGCAGACCGGACCGAATGCCTCGGTGGCGTGGATAGACCGGGCGGTGGGATCGGTGGCTCGAAGCACGGTGGGGGCCAGAAAGGCGCCGACCGACGGGTCGACGTCATGAAAGGTGCAGGTGTCGACAACCACGTCGGTGGCCGATCGCAGGCTCATGACCGCACCGCGTACTTCCTCTCGCTGCGTGGTGCCGACGAGGGCCCCCATTTGGGTGGATTCATCGGCGGGGTCGCCGACCCGCACGTCGGCCAACGCGGTGGCTAGCGCGTCGGCCACGGCGTCGAGCTGCGTCGCGGGGACGAGCGCCCGCCGGATGGCCGTGCACTTCTGTCCGGCCTTGACGGTCATTTCCCGAACCACTTCGGAGGTGAAGAGGTCGAACTCGGTGGTGCCGGGTGTGGCAGCTGTGCCGAGGATTGCCGCGTTCAGCGAGTCGGCTTCGGCATTGAATCGGGCCGAGCGGGCCACCAGTGTCGGGTGGGCCCGAAGGATCGCTGCCGTGTCGGCCGAGCCGGTGAAGGCCACGTGATCCTGACCGTCAAGGTGGTCGAGCAGGCCGCTGACGCTTCCACACACCAGCTGGAGTGCACCGTCGGGCACCAGCCCGGAATCGACGATGAGGCGGACCATGGCCTCGGTCAGGAAGGCGGTGGGGGTGGCCGGCTTGATGATGGCCGGGACGCCAGCCAGCCACGCCGGGGCCAGCTTCTCGAGTGTCCCCCAGACGGGGAAGTTGAAGGCGTTGACCTGCACGGCCACACCGAGGCGCGAGGTAGCCACGTGGGCGGCCAGGAACGAACCGTCTCGGGCTAGAACCTCGGGCTCACCCTCCAGTAGCACGGTCCCGTTGGGCAGTTCGCGGCGACCCTTGGACGCGTAACCCAGCAACACCCCGGCCCCACCCTCGATGTCGATCCACGAGTCGGCCCGGGTGGCACCGGTGGCTGTGGAGAGGACGTACAGCGATTCCTTCTCGGCTAGCAGGAGTTGGCCCACGGCCTTGAGGAGAGCGGCCCGCTCATGGAAGCTCATCGAGCGGAGGGTGGGGCCACCGACATCGCGGGCGTAGGCGGTTGTCGCGCTGAAGTCGATTCCCGCACTGGACACCGACGCCACCGGTACGCCGGTGACGGCGTGGTGGGTCACCGTGCCGTCGGCGGTCGGAGAGTGCCAGAACCCGCAGACATGGCTTTCGAGGGTTCGCATCATCGCAATCTAGTCAAACCTTTGACTAGTTGGCAAGGGGTTCCACGGGGTCGTGGTGGTCCATGGCGAGGTCGCCGGACTCGGGATCAAGGCGTCGATGAGCGTGGACCGAACTGATGCCCGGGGTCTTATCTGGCTCTGGACAAGCTCTAGGACAACTTCCGGTACGGCGCCTTCCTCTACAGCGGAGGGGTTCCGTTTTAGGTCGACGACCGGATCTGGGCGGTGCCGATGAGATCAGCGTGGCGTCGACCAGTTCGATGATGTGCGAATGGCCAGGGGCATGAGGATCGGGGACGGCGAGCGGGTGAGGAGAATCGAACTCCCGTCATCAGCTTGGGAAGCTGGGGTTCTACCATTGAACTACACCCGCGGAGAGCCGCCAGCGTAGCGACGCCCATCGGGTTCCCTTCCGCCCGGCTGCTCCCGTAGACCTCATTCAGGTGATTTCGGCTAGGTGGGCCACCGCGTCTCCGCGGTTGACGAGTGGTGAGCGGGTCACCCCAATGACCATGCCGCCCCTCGACGCCCGGACGGCGGCCACCGCGTTACCGAAGGCGTCGTCGATGGTGCCCAGCACCTGTCGGCGCTCGACCCGGTCACCCAAGTCGACGCTCAGGTGGAGGATGCCGCTGCGCCCGGCCCGGACCCAGCCGGTGGCCCGGGACTCGGCAGACGGGTCATCCGCAGCGGTCGGCCCGTCGATGATCTCGATGGCGGCCAGGACCCGTCGTACCCCGTCCACTCCGGTGGCGATAGCCGTCTCGTCGAATCTCAGCGCCTCACCGGCCTCGTAGAGCAGCACAGTGGCCCCACGTCGCGTGGCGGCCTGCCGCAGTGTCCCGGCCCGGTTCCGGGCGTGCACCATCACCGGAGCACTGAAGGCCTCGGCCAGACGCCGGGTCTCCGGGTCGTCCAGATCAGCCCGGATCTGAGGCAGGTTCGACCGGTGGTCGCTCGCCGTGTGGAGGTCGATGCCCACCACTGAGCGGCCCACTACCTCGGTCATGAACAGGTGGGCGATCTGGGCGGCCAGTGAACCCGATGGTGACCCCGGAAACGAGCGGTTGAGGTCGCGGCGGTCGGGCAGGAACCGGTCTCCGCCCACGAAGCCCCACACGTTGACTACCGGCACGGCCAGCACCGTTCCCCGCATGGCCATCGGGTCGAGATCCCGAAGCACCCGGGTAATGACCTCCACGCCACCTACCTCGTCGCCGTGGATGGCCGCGTTCAGCCAGGCGGTCGGCCCGGGCTTGGCCCCGTGGACCACCCGGACGGGTAGGGCCATGTCGGTTCCGGTTACCAGACGACCGATGGGCAATTCGAAGTGGTCGGTGGTGCCCTGTCGGACCTCGTGCCCGCCGATGATGATCGATCCGTGTTCAGCCATTGGTCGGAGTTTGGTCCGACTCTGGACCGGGGAACACCTCGGGGTTCTTATCCGGCTTGGGGTTCGTCTCAGAACTTGGGGTCCGGTTGGCCCGTCGTTCGGTGCGAGGCGGCTGGCCCAGGAGGTAGGACCGGCCGGTGTCGACTAGGAACCGGCCCCGGAGAGCCTGACGGCCGAGCAGCATCCGGAAGCCCATCTCGTCGCGTCTAGTGAGGGTGAACTCCACGTCATAGATCTTGTTGCCCATTCGCACCGGGAGTACCACCACGGGGCGCCGCTCGGTCGTGCCACTGGACGAGCGGACCCGGCGGCGGTCCAGCACCCGGGCCTCGATCTGGATGGCATCAGTCGTCGATCGCTGCCACGGGTAGATCGAAAACCGCACCCATTCACGGTTCTCCAATTCGAAGGTGTGTAGTCCGGCAGCGTGTAGTGACGATGTTCGGGCCCCGGTATCAACCTTGGCCTTCACCCACTCCAGGCCATGTTCGGGTAGACCCACCCACTCACGCCAACCGAGCGCGGGCGGAGGCTTCTTTGGTGTGCGCTTCCGCTTCTTCTCGGGCACGAGGTCTTCTCCTGGCAGTTAGGCGGGTGTCGACCCACCGATTCACCCCATAATGGTGCCACCAGAATCTCCTCGCCCGATCCCGGAGCCGGCGTGAAGCTCGCCATCCTCTCCCGACAGCCTGACTCGTACTCGACAATGCGGCTGCACCTCGCGGCCCTGGACCGGGGTCATGAGGTCGACGTGCTGGACACGCTGCGCTTCGCTATCGACCTGGCCGGCGACGGTCCGGACATGGCGCACCGGAGCCAACCGATCGAGGACTATGACGCCATCATCCCCCGGATCGGAGCGTCGATCACCTACTTCGGCACCGCGGTGGTCCGCCAGTTCGAGCAGATGGACATCTACACGCCCAATACCGCCAACGGCATCGCCAACTCGCGCGACAAACTCCGGGCCATCCAGATCATGTCCCGCCACGAGATCGGGATGCCGGCCACCGCCTTCGCCCGCAACCGCGATGACGTGCTGCCGGCTATCGAACGGGTGGGTGGCGCCCCGGTGGTCATCAAGCTGCTGGAGGGCACTCAGGGCATCGGGGTGATCCTGGCCCCCGACACCCGAGTGGCCTCGGCCATCATCGAGACCCTCCAGAGTGCCAAGCAGAACGTGCTGATCCAGGCCTTTGTGGAGGAATCTCGAGGCCGTGACGTCCGGGCACTGGTGGTCGGCGACCGGGTTGTCGGTGCTATGAGACGCACCGCGTCGGGCGATGAGTTCCGCTCCAACGTGCATCGTGGCGGCACCGTTGAGGCCGTTGAACTGGACGAAGAGTACGAGACCACTGCGGTGCGGGCTGCCCAGATCATGGGTCTACGGGTGGCTGGGGTGGACATGCTGGAGGGAGCCGAAGGCCCGCTGGTCATGGAGGTCAACTCGTCACCCGGTCTGGAGGGCATCGAATCGGCCACTGGACTGGACATCGCCGGCGCGGTCATTGATTACGTTGACAACCAAGTGGCCTTTCCCGAGCTGGACGTGCGCCAGCGCCTCACGGTTAGCACGGGCTACGGCGTGGCTGAGCTCCTGGTCCGCGAGGACGGCACGTTCGTAGGCCAGACCATCGAGGAATCCGGCCTACTGGAACGCGACATCTCGGTACTGACACTGCACCGCGGCGCCCAGGTCATCCCCAATCCCCGTCGTCAGCGTGAACTCGAGGCCAACGACCGCTTGCTGTGCTTCGGTCGCCTCGACGAGATGCGCGACATGATTCCCGAGCGGCGCAAGCGGCGGACCCGGGTCCGGCCGTTGCCCGAGGACCCGGTCTCGGGGAGACCCATTGACGACGAAGCCGAGGGATAAACCCACCGCCGGGAGAGGCATCGGCACCAGTTGTCGTTGGGCACTCCCGGCCCCAACCCCCGATGCCGACGCGGCCACCATGGTTGACTTTCTCGGTAGAACATCTGACGCATCTGAAACAGGAGACTCCGCATGACCGACCTGATCGATCCGGGCCCCCGGGCCTCGTTCACCGACATGTCCACCTCCACGAAGGAGGACTGGATGGTGATCATGGAACAGCGGGCCGAACTCGAACAGGGGCTACCAGACCGCATCATCGAGCAGTTCGAACACCTTCGGAATGATTACGGGGGTTTCCCCGTAGACCGACTCGAACACAGCATCCAGACGGCCACCAGGGCCGAACGCGATGGCCGTGACGACGAGTACGTGCTTTGCGCCCTTCTGCATGACATCGGTGATCCGCTCACCCCGTACAACCACCCTGACGTGGCCGCGGCGATCCTCAAGCCTTTCGTGTCGGAGGCCAACCATTGGATGGTCGAAAACCACGGCATCTTCCAGGGGTACTACTTTTGGCACCACCTCGGCATGGACCGCGACACCCGCGACAAGTTTGACGGCCACGAGCATTTCGACTACTGCGCCACGTTCTGTTCGGAGTACGACGCCCCGGCCTTCGACCCGTCCTACGACTCGAACCCGTTCGAGTACTACCTACCGCTGATCCGCGACGTGTTCAGTAGGAACCCCCGCCGCTGAGAAGGCGCTTCCGGTTCGGCGACTAACGAGAGCAGACAGAAGGACTAGGAGAGGTGATGGAGCGTACTGACGAGGACCGGATGATGGAGGGCCTGTACTGGCACGGCATCCCCACGCTCTTCCGGTGCGAACATGATCCCAACCCGGCCAACGCCGACATCGGCTTGATCGGGGTGCCTCACAGCACGGGCAACGGCACCACCCAACGTGACCAGCACCTCGGCCCCCGGGCCGTCCGGGACATCTCGGCTCTTGGCCGGCGGGTCCACGACGCGTTCGGACTCGACCCGTGGGAGATGTCCCGTATCCACGACCTGGGTGACGTCCCCCTGCCCCGGGCCAACGACAACGAGGCTTGCATCGAGGCCATCACCGACTTCTACCGCGAGGTTGGCGAGGCAGGGTGCCGGCCAGTGTCCATCGGCGGGGACCACTCCATCACCGGTGGGATTCTCCAGGGCATCGCCGGCGAAGGGGCCCGCCTCACCGGCGGCGAGAAGGCCTGTCTGCTGCACTTCGACGCCCACACTGATGCCTATCACTCCATTCCGCATTTCCTCGGAGCGGTGAAGTCGGCTGCCCACTGGGCCGGCTACCTGGTCGAGGAGGGCCACGTGGATCCCACCCACTCGGTTCAGGTCGGCATCCGGGGCAACGTCCGTTCGCTGGGCTGGACTGACCCGTCGTACGCCCTGGGCTACGAAGTGATCCGCAAGGTTGACTACGACGAGATGGGCCCCGAGCGGGTCATGGAGGTCATAGATGAGCGCATTGGCGACCGACCGCTCTACATCACCTTCGACCTGGACTGCCTCGACCCGACGGTGGCTCCCGGCGTGGCCAACATCGAGGCTGGCATCGAGGGCTTTGGCATCGACCAAGTCACTCAGCTCCTGCGGTCGGTACGGGGAAAGAACGTGATTGGTGGCGACGTGGTGTGCCTCATGCCGACCGTCGACTCACCCAACGCCATCACCAGCTACCGGTCGATGGCCGTGATGTTTGAGATCCTCTCGCTTATTGCCGACCGGGCGGCTGGGTAGCATCAGCGCCGCATGATCCTCTCCGACCGAACCCTCCGTGAGGAGATCGCCGCGGGCCGCATCGTGGTCGAGCCGTTCGATGATTCCTGCGTGCAGCCGTCGTCGATCGACCTCCACCTCGACCACCGGTTCCTCGTGTTCCGCAACCACACCATGGGCCACATCGATGTTCGCAAGGACCTCACCGAGCTCACCGAGCAGGTTGAGGCCGATGAGGACGATCCGTTCATCCTCCACCCGGGTGAGTTCGTGCTCGGCTCCACTTCGGAACGCGTCGCCGTACCCGATGATCTAGTGGCCCGCCTGGAGGGCAAGTCGAGCCTCGGACGGCTGGGGCTGCTCATCCACTCGACGGCCGGTTACGTGGACGCCGGCTGGGACGGACAGCTCACCCTTGAGCTGTCCAACGTGGCCAGCCTCCCCATCACCCTCTACCCGGGCATGAAGATCGGACAGATCTCGTTCGTCCGGATGACCACGGCGGCCGATCGGCCCTATGGGTCAAGCGAGCTCGGGTCGAAGTACCGGGGCCAGGAAGGCCCGCGACCCAGTCGCTACTGGGAAAACTTCAACCGCTGATTCGCCCGCGGGCGCTCGTGACCAGGGAGCTTGCCGTTGGGGAACCCGCTACTCGGAGCCGGCGTCGAGTGCTTCGAGGAGGTGTAGGGCGATGTCGCCCACCTTCACGTCGGACTCGTCGACGCCTTCACCCTTCACGCCGTCGTCGATCATGATGAAGCAGAACGGACACGCTGTGGCGATGCGTGTCGCGCCGGTGGCCAGTAGTTCCTGTGAGCGCTCGACGTTGATGTTCTTGCCGATGTGCTCCTCCATGAACATGCGGCCGCCACCCGCACCGCAGCACATCCCCTTGGTGCCTTGGCGCTCGGCTTCCACCAGATCGATGCCGGCCAGGCTTCCGATCACGTTGCGGGGCGCTGAGTAGACGTCGTTGTGGCGACCCAGGTAGCAGGAGTCGTGGTACACGACTCGCTCGTCGAGTCGGGCATCGCTCATATCCAGCTTTCCCTCGGCGATCAACCATTCGAGGAACTGGCTGTGGTGCACCACCTCGTAGTGACCGCCCATCTGCGGGTACTCGTTGGCCAGCGTGTTGAAGCAGTGCGGGCACTGGGTGATGATCTTCTTGACGCCCATGCCGTCGAGCGTCTCGACGTTCTGCATGGCCAGCATCTGAAAGATGTACTCGTTGCCTGATCGTCGGGCCGGGTCGCCGGTGCACATCTCGGCCGGGCCGAGGATTGAGAACGACACACCGGCCCGCTGCATGAGCGTGGCCATCGCCCGTGAGACCTTCTTGTTCTTGTCGTCGAACGATCCGGCGCAACCCACCCAGTAGAGGTACTCGGCCTCGAAGGGGTCGCCGCCGTCGAGCACCTCGATGCCCTCCAGATCGCCCACCCAGTCAGCCCGCTCGCTCTGGGACAGGCCCCACGGGTTGCCCGAGTTCTCCATTGACCGGTAGGCCGCTCCCAACTCGCTAGGGAAGTCAGACTCCATAAGCGACAGGTAGCGCCGCATGTCCAGGATTTTGTCCAGGATTTCGATGTTGACTGGGCAGATCTCGTCACACGCCCGACACGACGTACACGACCAGAGCTCATCGTTGGTGATGCGGTCGAACATCCAGTTGGCCGGAACGGTGACCTCGGCATCGGTCCCGATGGGGGGAGACACTGCCGTCTGGCCGGTGGCTGCCATGACCTCACCGGTTTTGAGCACGATCTCTCGGGGGTCCAGCGGCTTGCCGGTGGCATGCGCCGGGCAGACGCTGGTGCAGCGGCCGCACATGGTGCACGAGTCGGTGTCCAGCAGCTGCTTCCAGGTGAAGTCCTCGATGGTCGATGCACCGAAGCTCTCCAACTCGGTCTCCATGAGGTTGGGCATCGGCTTCATGGCGCCCTTGGGGCGGGACCGGTCCTTCAGGTACATGTTCAACGGCGACGTGAACATGTGACGGATCATCGTGATGGGCAGCAGGGCCAGGAAGGCCATGAACGAGGCCACGTGGGCGATCCACCAGCCCTGGTGCCAGCCGGCCACGTCGTCGACCAGCCACTCGGCCTCGCCGATGGCCATGGCCAATGGGTAGCCGACCACCGACCACGTCTCGGGATCGGCACCGTGCCCGCCGGGGGCGGTGTCCTGCAGGGCGATGCGGAACGCCTCGGCGCCGAAGCCGGTGACACCGATGGCCAGGAAGATGAGCAGCACCGCGGCGTGTTCCGGCTTGGACTTGATGCGGATGCGATAGGGCCGGAACCGGCGGGGTCCGTAGCGCCGCAGCACCGCCCACGTCACGCCGATGAGGTAGAGCACACCGGCGATGTCGCCCACCGCGGTGTAGGCCCGGTACACGTCGCCGTGCAGGAACTTCATGCCCTCCGGGACCTGGTGGTTGATTTCCAGCACCGTGGTCACGGCCAGCAGGATCAGGAACGGGAAGTAGATGAGGGCGTGCATGACGCCTGCTGCGGGCTCCCGAAGCAGGGTCTGCATGTAGACGCCGGACCGGAAATCACCGAATCGCCGCTTGGCGTTGGCCGGCTTCGTGGACCGGTCGTCGGGGGCGCCCCGCTGCCAGTTCTGGACTCGGTAGGAGAACAGGACGGCCCCGTAGACAATCAGCATCGGGATGACGGAGTAGAAGGCCAACTTCAACGGTCCCGGAATGTTGGCGAAGACTTCGCGGGTGATCGGGGAGTCGTCGTGGAACTCGTTGACCAGTGAGGCAACGCCGGATGCAGCGGTGAACAGGGCGACCAGGACGCCCAGCCCGATGACGGCGTGGTTGGGGCGGAACCGCCGGGCGGCCTCGTCGGGTGCAGAAGTGTCAGTCATGGCGACCGGAGACTATCTGTCGCGGGTTATCACGGTCGCTTCCGCTGGCCTCCGCGAACTCCGGTCGGGCAGCCCAACCCGGTTGGAAACGGGACGGTTGGAAACGGGTCGGATCAGCCGGCGGCCAGGATGCAGCCCTGGGACCGGATGCTTAAGAAAGGGTCCGGGGTCAGCCGGCCTGGCGGGCCACGGCCTCGGCGGTGGCCCGGGCAGCCTCGGGGTCCAGTGAGCGCTCCAAGACGGCCTTGGCCTCCAGCGGTCGAAGGTCGTCGTCGAGGTCGTATCGCAGTGGCATGCCGGTCGGGATGTTGAGTTCCGCGATGTCCTCGTCGGAGATCCCGTCCAGTTCCTTGCACAGGGCACGGAGGCTGTTGCCGTGGGCGGCTACCAGGACGATCCGACCGGCCCGGAGGTCGGGGGCAATGGCCTCGTCCCAGTAGGGGAGCATCCGGACCACGACGTCGGCCAGGCATTCGGCCAGCGGTGGTTCGATGCCGGCGTAGCGCTCGTCGTCGTTGGGGTTGAACGGGTTGTCATCGGCGATGGGTGGCGGCGGGGTCGCATAGCCGCGACGCCAGGCCTGGAGTTGTTCGTCGCCGTGACGTTGCCTGGTCTCGGCCTTGTCGAGGCCTGTTAGGTCGCCGTAGTGGCGTTCGTTGAGCCGCCAGTCCCGACGCACCGGGATCCATGACCGTCCGAGTTCGGCCAGGGCAAGCTCGGCGGTCCGTATGGCCCGGATCTGCAGCGAAGTATGGACCACGTCGGGAAGGAGCCCGGCCCCGGCCAGTAGTCGGGCCCCGGCCTGCGCTTCGGCCTCGCCCTGTGGGGTCAGGTCGCAGTCGTACCAGCCGGTGAACTGGTTGGTGGCATTCCAAGTGCTCTGGCCGTGCCTGAGCAGGATCAACGTGGGCATCAGACCACCGTATCGGATGGCTTTTCGACGGTCAGGAGAAATCTGGCCTCAGAAGTTGCTATAGAGACACTCAACTAACTAGAGTGTTGAATAGCAATAAAGGGTGGTGCCATGGCAGGCAGTCCATAGCCTGCACCGTCGGTACCGGGATCCCTCCCCCAACCCGGGCCGACGGGGCCCATCCGCCCCTTCGACAGATCTTCTCCGTCGGACCTGACCCGCACCGGGTCCGGGCCGCCACAGAAAACTGCAACAGAACAATCGCAACAGAAAATCCTCAAAAGGAAAATAGGAGCACCAATCATGGGCAAGGCCGTGGGAATCGACCTCGGAACCACCAACTCGGTCGTCAGCGTCCTCGAGGGCGGCGACCCCGTCGTCATCGCCAACGCCGAGGGCTCGCGCACCACTCCGTCGGTGGTGGCGTTCGCCAAGGACGGCGAGGTCCTCGTCGGCGAGGTGGCCAAGCGACAGGCCATCACCAACCCGGGGCGCACCATCCGGTCCGTCAAGCGCCAGATGGGCACCAGTTGGACCGAGAACATCGACGGCAAGGACTACACCGCTCAGGAGATCTCGGCCCGCACGCTCCAGAAGCTCAAGCGTGACGCCGAGGCCTACCTCGGGACCACCGTCGACCAGGCCGTGATCACGGTGCCCGCCTATTTCGACGATGCCCAGCGCACCGCCACCAAGGAGGCGGGCCAGATCGCCGGCCTCGAGGTGCTGCGGATCATCAACGAGCCCACGGCCGCCGCACTCGCCTACGGCCTCGACAAGGATGACTCCGAGCAGACGATCCTCGTCTTCGACCTCGGCGGCGGCACGTTCGACGTGTCGGTGCTCGAGATCGGTGACGGTGTCTTCGAGGTGAAGGCCACCCACGGCGACACCAGCCTCGGCGGCGACGACTGGGACGACGCCGTCATCGAGTGGCTCGTCACCTCGTTCCGCAACGACCACGGCGTCGACCTGGGTGCTGATGCCATGGCCGCCCAGCGCCTCAAGGAGGCCGCCGAGAAGGCCAAGATCGAGTTGTCCCAGGTCCAGCAGACACAGATCAACCTGCCGTTCGTGACGGCCACCGACTCAGGGCCGTTGCACCTCGACTACACGCTCACCCGGGCCAAGTTCCAAGAGCTCACCGCTGACCTACTGGCCCGTTGCCGGTCGCCGTTCGAGCAGGCCGTAAAGGACGCCGGTCTCTCCAAGGGCGAGGTCGACCACGTGATCCTGGTCGGCGGCTCCACCCGGATGCCCGCGGTGGTCGATCTGGCTAAGGAGATTGCCGGCCGCGACCCGTCTAAGAACGTCAACCCGGACGAGGTGGTGGCCATCGGCGCCGCGGTCCAGGCCGGCGTGCTGGTCGGCGAGGTCAAGGACGTGCTCCTGCTGGACGTGACCCCGCTGTCGTTGGGCATTGAAACCAAGGGCGGCGTCATGACCCGGCTCATCGAGCGCAACACCACCATTCCGATTCAGCGGTCCGAGGTCTTCACCACCGCCGAGGACGGCCAGCCGTCCGTCGAGATCCACGTGCTGCAGGGCGAACGCGAGATGTCGCAGTTCAACAAGACGTTGGGCAAGTTCCAGCTGGTCGACCTGCCGCCCGCCCCCCGGGGGACCCCCCAGATCGAGGTCACCTTCGACATCGACGCCAACGGCATCGTCCACGTGTCGGCTAAGGACCGAGCGACCGACAACGAACAGTCCATGACCATCACCGGTCAGTCGTCGCTCGACAAGGACGTCATCGATCAGATGGTGCGCGATGCGGAGTCCCATGCTGATGAGGATCAGAAGCGCAAGGCAGAGGCTGAGGTTCGCAATAACGCCGACAACCTCGTGTACCAGACCGACAAGTTGCTGGCCGACCAGGGCGACCAGCTCACCGAGGATGAGACCACCAACGTTACTGAGAAGCTTGAGGGTCTGAAGAAGGCCTTGGGCGAGGACGACGTCGAGGCCATCGGCTCGGCCACCGAGGCGCTCATGGCCGCTAGCCAAGAGTTCGGCCAGCGGCTGTACGAGGCCGCCCAGGCCGAGTCGGATGCGGCCGGCGCGAGCGGGTCTGCCGCCGGATCCGACGACGACGTGGTTGACGCGGAGATCGTCGACGAGTCATGAGCGACGAGGGCGCGTCCTCGGAAAGCCAGTCACCCGACGATGTGCACGCCGGATTCCCGTCCACAGACCCTTTGACAGACGTCTCCGGGTCGGTGTCCGACGCTTCGCCGACCGGAGAGGTCGACAACCCCGTCGATCCGACAGCTTCCGATGAGATCCCGGTTGACGGTCTGCCGTTGGACGAGGCTGAGGGGACCGGTGACCCGGTTCTAGATTTGATGGCTGTTCTGGAAGCTGAGCGGGACGGGTACCTGTCGGACCTCCAACGGGTGACAGCCGAGTTCGCCAACTACCGAAAGCAGGCCGACCGTCGCATCACCGAGGTGGGTGGTCGGGCCCGCGGTGATCTAGCCGAGAAGCTTCTGGTGGTGTTCGACGCCTGCGATCTTGCCCTTGAGCACGGCGCTGACGACGTGGCCCCCATCCGGGCGTCGCTGGTCCAGGCCTTGGAGCCTGTCGGACTCGAAGTGCTCGATCCGGTCGATGAGCCGTTCGACCCCAACCGACACGATGCCGTCCTCCACGAGCCGGCCGCCGATGGAGATGATGCCGGACAGGTGGTCGTCGAGGTCCTGCGGCGCGGCTATGCGTGGGAAGGACGCGTGCTGCGCCCGGCCATGGTCCGAGTGCGCGGCTGAACCGCGATCCGAACCGAACCGGACGAGGAGCCCACCCGATGACCGCCCAGCGCGAGTGGTTCGAGAAGGACTTCTACGCCACGCTGGGCGTCTCGAAGCAGGCGTCGGCCAAGGAGGTCACCAAGGCCTACCGAAAACTGGCCCGCCAGTTGCACCCCGACGCCAATCCGGGCGACGAGACCTCAGAGGCCCGGTTCAAGGAGGTCTCGGCCGCCTACGACGTGTTGGGCGACGAGTCTCGCCGGGCCGAGTACGACCAGATTCGACAGATGGGCCCCATGGGTGGATTCGGTTCTGGCCCGGGTGGAGGCATGGGGGGTGGCTTCCCAGGTGCCGGCGGCATGGGCGGATTCGACCTGGGCGACCTGTTCGGTGGCGCGTTCAGCGGTGGTCGAGGTGGTGGTCGGGGCCAGCGCGGCGCCGACCTCGAGACCCGCCTCACTCTCTCGTTCACCGAAGCGGTTAATGGCGCCACCACCTCAGTTCATTTGGTCAGCGACACGGTTTGCAGCACCTGTTCGGGAAGCGGCGCCCGCCCAGGAACCCGACCGACGGCCTGTGGGGCCTGCGGCGGCCGCGGCGTCCAGGCCGAGGACCAGGGCCCGTTCTCGTTCAGCCGGCCCTGTGGCCAGTGCGGTGGTCGGGGTAGCCAGATTGACGACCCGTGTGGGTCGTGCCAGGCGAGTGGGGTCGAGCGACGCCCCCGGGAGGTCAAGGTCCGGATCCCCGCCGGCGTCGATGAGGGACAACGCATTCGCCTGAAGAGGCGCGGCGAGCCGGGTCGAGGCGGACCCGATGGCGACCTGTTCATCGTGGTGGCCGTCGAACCCGATGCCCGGTTCGGTCGGCGAGGGCGGCACCTCACGGTGTCTGTCCCGGTGACCTACCCCCAGGCGGTTTTGGGTTCCGAGATCGAGGTGCCCCTCCTGGACGGTGGCACGGTGACGCTCAAGGTGCCGGCCGGGACCCGCAGCGGCCAGACCTTCAGGGTGAAGAAGCGGGGCGTCCCGGAGAGGGGCGGGACCGGCGATCTGCTGGTCAGCGTCGAGGTTGAGGTGCCCACCGACCCCACCGAGGCGGAACTTGAAGCCGTCGAGGTCCTGGCCGAGGCGATGGCTGCCCGGACGAACCCGCAGGAACCTCAGGGACAGGAACCTCAAGAACATGACGATCCGCCACCTGACAGACTCAACGGTGAGACCCCATGAGCCCCTTGCCCCGCCCCGGACCCGATCAGGCCGTCTACGTCATCTCGGTGGCCGCCGAGCTGGCCGGCATGCATCCCCAGACGCTGCGGATCTATGAGCGCCGTGGCCTGGTGGACCCGGCCCGTACAACCGGCGGCAACCGTCGGTACAGCGAGACTGACATCGTCATGCTGCTGCGGATCGCCCAGCTCACCGAGGAGGGCCTGAACCTCGCCGGGGTGAAGCGGGTGCTGGCCCTCGAAGCCGAGGTGGCTCGTCTCGAGGCCGAGTTGGCCACCACACAATTGGAGGGTGATCGGGCGGTCGCCAACGTGCACCGCCAGTACCGCCGCGACCTCGTCCCGGTGGATCAGAGCGTCACCATCTACCGGGGCCGCCGGACCCGCTGACCTGCGGTTTCCTACTGGTTCCCGAAGCGGATCCAGGCCCTCACGACGCTGTTTTTCGGCCCTCTGGAGGCAACGAGAAGGTGTTCCAGTCCACAGCGGAGCCCTTGTCTCCACTGGTGGGTGGGGGTTGTCCACAGGGGGCTGGGGAGACTTTGGATCTTGCGCGGCGAACGCGCAGGATTGACCCCCGGAATGGTCCCGATCGGCGACTAAAGCGACGGAACTGGGCGTTCACGAGGACGGTAGGCTCGGTCCGTAAGGGACCCGATCCAGGAGAGGTGCCGTGCCCGCGACCGTCGTCGTAGGGACACAGTGGGGCGACGAGGGCAAGGGCAAGTTCACCGACCTCGTCGCTGGCGAGATGTCGATGGTCGTCCGCTATCAGGGTGGCCACAACGCCGGCCACACGCTGGTGGTCGACGGCGAGTCCTTCGCCCTCCAGATCGTTCCCAGTGGTGTCCTCTATCCCCACGTCACCCCGGTTATCGGTAATGGCGTGGTGGTTGATCCCCGCGTCCTCATCGCCGAGATGGACATGCTCGAGTCCCGCGGCGTGTCGACGGCCAATCTCCGCCTCAGCGGAAACGCCCACTTGATCCTCCCGTACCATCAGGAGCTCGATGCTCTCCACGAGCGCCACCTAGGCAAGAACAAGTTGGGTACCACCAAGCGGGGCATCGGTCCGGCGTACGCCGACAGGTCCATGCGGGTCGGCATCCGGGTCCAGGACCTTCTCGATGAGAAGATCTTCCGCGAGAAGTTGCGAGCCGCCCTGGAGCACACCAACAAGGTGCTGACCCGGGTCTTCAACCGGCTGCCCGTCGACGCCGACGAGGTGGCCGAGGAGTACTTGGGCCGGTGCGCCCCCCGGCTAGCTCCCCACATATGTGACGCCGTAGGCCTGGTCCACGACGAGTTAGACGGTGGCGGCCGCGTCCTCATGGAGGGCGCCCAGGCCACCTTCCTGGACGTCGACCACGGCACCTACCCATTTGTGACCTCGTCGAATCCGGTGGCCGGCGGCGCGTGCACGGGCGCGGGTATCGGACCGCGCGACATCGACCGGGTCATCGGGATCGCCAAGGCCTACGTCACCCGCGTGGGTGCCGGACCGTTCCCCACCGAACTGTTCGATGAGGTCGGCGACTACCTCGTGGACGTGGGCCACGAGTACGGCACCAATACGGGTCGGCGTCGCCGTCCGGGATGGTTGGATGCCGTGATGCTTCGGTACGCGGCCCGGGTCAATTCGCTCTCTGAACTGGCCATCACCAAGCTCGACGTGCTCGACCAGCTCGAAACCATCCGGGTTTGCGTGGCCTACGAGGCCGACGGCGAGCGCCACGACCAGTTGCCATACCACCAGTCGGTCCTGCATCGGGCCATACCGATCTACGAGGACCTCCCCGGTTGGGGAGTGGACCTATCCGATATCACCGAACGGTCGCAACTGCCACGCGAGGCTGAGGACTACCTGGCCTTCGTCGAGCATCAGGTCGGCGTTCCGGTGGACATGGTGGGTATCGGTCCGGGTCGCCACCAGGTTCTGCGGTTCGCCGTCTGAGCCGGCCGGTCACGGGGCGGGGGGACGGATGAGGGTCTGTGTGGTCGGTTCCGGAGGGCGGGAGCACGCGCTGGCCCACGTACTGGGCCACCACCACGACGTGGTGGTGGCTCCCGGCAACCCGGGTATCCCCGGGTCGGTGGACATGCCGCCCAGCGAAATCGACGCCGACCTCTTCGTGATCGGCCCCGAGGCGCCACTGGTCGACGGGCTGGCCGACCGCCTGAGGGCTGCCGGCCAGCTGGTCTTTGGACCGGGCGCCGACGGTGCCCGCCTGGAGGGCTCCAAGGCGTGGATGAAGGAGGTTTTGGTCGAGGCTGGCGTGTCGACCGCGGCTCACGGGACGTTCTCCGACGAGGCCGCCGCCCTGGCCTTCCTGGACACCATGGACGGTCTCTTCGTGGTCAAGACCGACGGCTTGGCGGCCGGCAAGGGCGTGGTGGTCACCACCGATCGCGCCGAGGCTGTCGATGCCGTTCGGTCGTACCTCTCCGGGGACGCCTTCGGCGACGCCGGCCGCACGTTGGTCATCGAGGAGGGCCTGACTGGCCCCGAACTTTCAGTGCTGGCCATCTGCGACGGACATGACGCGGTGGCCCTGGCCCCCGCTCAGGATTTCAAGCGACTAGGTGACGGCGACGCCGGCCCGAACACCGGGGGGATGGGCGCCTATTCGCCGGTCCCGTTGGCCACCAGTGCGACGGTCAACGATCTCATGGACACGGCGGTGCGACCCACCCTGGCTGCCCTGCGGGCACGGGGCATCGACTACCGGGGCGTCCTGTACTGCGGGTTGATGTACACCCCGACTGGACCCCGGGTGCTTGAGTACAACGTGCGGTTCGGTGATCCGGAGACCCAGGTGGTGTTGCCCCGACTCACCAGCGACCTCGGTGTCCTGTTGGCCGCCGCGGCGACCGGCGACTTGGCCGGACGGGCCGACCAACCGACGTTCGATGACGGAGCGGCGGTCACCGTGGTCTGCGCGTCTGAGAACTATCCGACCGCACCGCGCACCGGCGATCCGATCCAGGGTCTGGCCGACGCCTCGGCGATCGACGGGGTGAGCGTGTTCGCCGCCGGAGTGGGTGATCGAGACGGATGCCTGGTCACGACTGGAGGACGAGTGTTGACCGTCACCGGTCAGGGGCCGACAGTCAGCGAAGCTCGCCGACGTGCCTACGAGGCGGTGTCGGTGATCTCGTGGCCCGGTATGCAGTACCGGACCGACATAGCGGCGAATCCGACCCGCTGATCTCGGTCAGAATCAATCCGGAACCAGAGAGGACCTGATACGGGTCCGGAGAACAGGAGCAAAAGTATGGGTTACCGAGTAGCGGTGCTGATGGGTTCGCCGAACGACGGCGACAAGATGGCGCCCGCCGCGGCGACCCTCGAGCGGTACGGGATCGACGCCGACGTGAGGGTCATGTCGGCCCACCGAAGCCCGAAGCTGGTCTCCGAGTTCGTCTCGGGTGCCCGCGAGGCCGGGTACCAGGCCATCATCTGCGGAGCTGGCATGGCAGCCCACCTAGCCGGAGCGGTTGCGGCCCAGACCACGCTTCCGGTGATCGGCGTGCCCCTGTCCGGCGGCGCCATCAACGGATGGGATTCGTTGCTGGCCACCGTCCAGATGCCAAAGGGAATCCCGGTGGCCACCGTGGCAGTCGACGGCGCGATGAACGCTGCCCTCCTGGTCGTCCAGATGTTGGGCATCTCCGATCCGGCACTGGTGGCCGAACTCGAGGCGCACCGCGCCGAGATGGTCCCGAAGTAGTCAGACCCGTCAACCGCCGAACTCCGCACCTGCCACTCATGGAAAACGTCCTCGCCTCCCGCTACGCCAGCCGACCGATGGTCGACCTTTGGACGCCAGAAGCCAAGGTGGTCATGGAGCGTGAGCTCTGGATCGCCGTGCTGGAAGCGCAGCAGGAACTCGGCGTGACCATCGGCGACACTGTGGTCGACGATCACCGGGCGGTAGTCGACCAGGTCGACTTGGACTCGATCCGTAATCGTGAACGGGTGACCCGTCACGACGTCAAGGCCCGCATAGAGGAGTTCTGCGCGCTGGCCGGCCACGAGCACATCCATAAGGGCATGACGTCGCGTGACCTCACCGAGAATGTCGAGCAACTCCAGGTGCGTCGCAGCCTCGAAGTGGTGCGCGACCGGATGGTGGCCGCTCTGGCCCGTCTGGCCCGTCTGGCCGCCGAGCACGACGGGCTCGTCATGGTCGGTCGTAGCCACAACGTGGCCGCCCAGGCCACCACTCTGGGCAAGCGGTTCGCCACGGCCGCCGAGGAGCTGTTGGTCTCCCTTCGTCGGGTGACCGACCTGCTGGCCGGCTACCCGCTACGGGGCCTCAAGGGCCCGGTCGGTACCCAGCAGGACCAGCTCGACCTGTTCGACGGTGATGCCTCAAAGTTGGACCGCCTCGAGTCGCTGGTGGCCGGACACCTCGGCTTCGACCGGGTACTGGACTCTGTGGGGCAGGTGTACCCACGGTCGTTGGACTTTGACGTGGTGTCGGCCCTCGTCCAGGCATCCGGTGGGCCGGCGAACCTAGCTCGCACCGTCCGGCTCATGGCAGGCAACGAGTTGGCCACTGAGGGCTTTCGCCCCGGGCAGGTCGGGTCGTCGGCCATGCCCCACAAGATGAACGCCCGGTCGTGCGAACGGGTCGGCGGCCTAGCCGTGGTCCTGCGAGGCCACTTGGCCATGGTCGGCGGGCTGGTTGGAGACCAGTGGAACGAGGGTGACGTGAGTTGCTCGGTGGTGCGTCGCATCGCCCTCCCCGACGCCTTCCTTGCCGCCGATGGCCTGTTCCAGACGTTCCTCACCGTGCTCGATGAGTTCGGTGCCTACCCGGCAGTCGTCGAACGTGAGCTCCGGCAGTACCTGCCGTTTCTGGCCACCACCCGGGTGCTGGTTGCAGCCGTGCAGGCCGGCATGGGTCGGGAGGAAGCCCACGAGGTCATCAAGGCCCATGCCGTCGGTGCAGCGCTGGCCCGTCGCGAAGAGGGGGTGTCGGAGACCGATCTCCTGGACCGACTGGCTGCCGACGATCGCCTGCCCCTGGATCGTGCCGCGCTGGAAGCCCTGTTGGATGATCCGTCGGCCTTCGTCGGAAACGCCTCGGCCCAGGTCGCGGCGGTGATCGAACGGGTCGCCGAGGTGGTGGCCGCCCACCCGCATGCCGCGGCCTACGATCCGGAACCGATCCTGTAAACACCCGGAGAGACATGAGTCCACAGATCCCGCTGCCCCATCTGCACTCGGGGAAGGTGCGGGACGTCTATGACGCCGGTGACGACCGCCTATTGATGGTCACCTCGGACCGGATCTCGGCCTTCGACGTGGTGATGGCTGAGCTCATTGCCGACAAGGGTCGGGTGCTCACCGCCATGACCGCCTTCTGGTTTGAGCAGTTTGCCGACCTTGTCGACGGCCATCTCATCTCGACGGACACAGCGGACCTTGACCAGATCCTGAGCGTCGGTCAGCCGGATGGTGCGCCACCGGAGGTTCTCGCAGAACTAGCCGGGCGGACGATGCTTTGCCACCGGGCCGAGATGTTGCCCATCGAGTGCATCGTCCGGGGCTACATCACCGGTTCGGCGTGGAAGGAGTACCGAGCCTCGGGAACCATGCACGGCACCTTGATGCCTGACGACCTACTTGAGGCCAGCCGCCTTTCCGAACCGGTGTTTACCCCGTCGACCAAGGCCGACGAGGGCCACGACGTCAACATCTCGTACGCCGAGTCCGTCGATCTGGTGGGTACCGAGGTGGCCGAAGCAGCCCGTGAGGCGTCGATTGCCTGTTACCTGCGGGGCGCCGAGTGGGCCGCAAAACGGGGCCTCATCATCGCCGACACCAAGTTCGAGTTCGGCATGGTTGACGGCCGTCTGGTGCTGGCTGACGAGGTCCTCACTCCGGATTCGTCCCGGTTCTGGCCCGCCGAGGCATGGAAGCCGGGCGCCACGCCACCGTCGTTTGACAAGCAGCCCGTCCGCGACCACCTCGATGGCCTGGACTGGGACAAACAGCCGCCGCCGCCACTGCTGCCCGACGAGGTCATCTCGGCCACCTCGTCGCGTTACGTGGAGGCCTACGAGCGGATCACCGGCCGGTCGTTCGCCGACTGGCCTGGCGTGGGTGGCTGACCGGTCTGATGAGAGTGCATCCCGAGAGGAGACGACGATGAAGTTCGACGTAATGGTGGACGTCAGGTTGCGAGGCGGCATTGCCGATCCGGCCGGAGCGACGATCGAGCGGGCTCTGCCCGCCCTGGGCTACGACGGTGTGGCCGGCGTGACGGTGGGCAAGACGGTCCGGTTCGCCATCGAGGCGACCGACGAGGCTGAGGCGACGCGCCGGTCCGAGGACCTGAGTGCGTCGTTTCTGACCAACCCGGTCATTGAGGACGCCACGGTGATGGTGACCCCGGCCGATGGCCCGACCGGAGACCATGCCTGATGGCGACTGCCGTGGGTGTCGTGGTCTTTCCCGGCACAAACTGTGAGATGGATGCGGTTGCTGCCGTGGAGGGGCTCGGCGGTGATGGTCGTCTGCTTTGGCATGGCGATGAGGACCTGACCGGCGTAGACGCGGTGATCGTTCCCGGCGGGTTCGCCCATGGCGACTACCTGCGGCCGGGGGCCATTGCCCGCTTTTCGCCGATGATGGGTGCCATTGCTCGGTTTGCCGCGGACGGTGGGTCGGTGGTTGGCATCTGCAACGGCTTTCAGGTGTTGACCGAGGCCGGGCTGCTACCCGGCGCACTGCAGAAGAACAGTGGCCTGAAGTTCCTGTGCCAGCCCACGGTGCTGCGGGTGGAGTCCTCGGATTCTTCCCTGACCCGTCAGGCTGCGGTGGGGTCGGAATTGTTGGTGCCCATCAACCACTTTGAGGGCAATTACACGTGTGACGCCGAGACATTGGCCCGATTACGCGACGAGGACCGGATCGTCCTTCGTTACGTGGATAATCCCAACGGGTCGGTGGACGACATTGCCGGCGTGTGCAACGAAGGTCGCAATGTGGTCGGACTCATGCCCCACCCGGAGCGGGCCTGTGACGAACTGCTGGGTAGCGCTGACGGTGCGGTGCTGATCAGTTCGCTGCTTGACGCCGCCTGAAACCCGCTGCTCAGCTACCGGTCTCTCAGCTACTGCGTCGGATACCGGCTGACTTGAGGGTGTCCGACGAGACGCCGATCTCGCGCCAGGCACCGTAGGAGATACCCCGGCGAGCCCCGTAGGCCGCGGCGTGCTGCACGAACTCGGCTTCGAGGGCCGTCATGTCAATGGTTTCGGCGGCGGCCAGCGCTTCCCGCTCGGTCTCGAGGTCGATGCGCTGCTGGATCAGGCCCAGGCGTTTGGTGACGGTGGCCTCGGCCATCTGAGCGCCCACGGCGGCGATCTGTCGGGCCACGCTCTCCGGGGTCCGCTTGCGTCCCCGACGGGGAGCGTTCTGTTCCAGGGCCTTGAGGTAGTCGCGTACCCCAGCCGCCTCGGACTTCTCAGCGTCGGTCATCTTGGGGCGTGTCATCGCCACCTCTTTCTTGTCCGTCGATCCGTCAGGCCCGTACTGCGTTGACCCGTCCTGTAGTGCATGGGACGGTATCGAGTTGGCCTGCGAAGAATCCAGTATTACCGCACACTACTTCAAGTCAATTCTTGGAAACAATGTGATTCTTTTACAGAATAAAATAGATTTTAGCACTATAAAAACCGTGTGGTTTGGGAGGGTATCGACATACCCTCTGACGGGTCTCTGACGGGTCTCCGACTAGTGACCATGGGGGAGTACGGTGCCCGACGTGAGCGAGCCCCTCCATCGAGCCCTCGGACTCACCGATGATGAGGCTGAACAGATCGACTCGATTCTGGGCCGTCAGGCCAACGGACTCGAGTTGGCCATGTACTCGGTTATGTGGTCTGAGCACTGTTCCTACAAGAGCAGCCGCATCCATCTGAAACGCCTGCCGACAGAAGCGCCGTGGGTATTGGTCGGCCCGGGCGAGAACGCCGGCGTGGTCGACGTGGGCGACGGCATCGCGGCTGCCATCCGGATCGAGTCGCACAACCACCCCTCGGCCATCGAGCCCTACCAGGGCGCGGCTACCGGCGTGGGCGGCATCCTTCGCGACATCTTCACCATGGGCGCCCGTCCCATCGCCCTCATGGACCCCCTGCGGTTCGGCCCACTCGACGACGCCCGCAGCCGCTGGATTGCCGAGGGCGTGGTGTCGGGCGTATCGGGCTACGGCAACGCTGTGGGCGTCCCCACCGTCGGCGGCGAGGTCGTTTTCGATCGGACCTACCAGGGAAACCCGCTGGTCAACGTGCTCTGCCTGGGCATCCTGCCCACCGAGCGTCTTGTCCTCGGTCAGGCCTCTGGCGTGGGCAACCTGGCCGTGCTGCTGGGTTCCAGCACCGGGCGGGACGGTATCGGCGGGGTCAGCGTGCTGGCCTCGGCGGGCTTCTCGGCCGAGGACGACGGCGACAAGCGCCCCAGCGTCCAGGTCGGCGACCCATACGAGGAGAAGCGCCTTATTGAGGCCTGCCTCCAGTTGTTGGACGAAGGCCTGGTGGTCGGTATCCAGGACCTGGGTGGGGCCGGCCTGACCTGTGCCACGAGTGAAACCGCGTCGCGTGGCGGTGTTGGCATGGACGTCGACGTCTCGGCTGTGCACCGGCGTGAGCCCGGCATGGAGGCCCACGAGGTCATGACCAGCGAATCCCAGGAGCGGATGCTGGCCATTGTCGAGCCCGAAGGCCTCGACCGGGTTCTGGCTATCTGTGAGCGGTGGGAGGTGGCATCCACGGTGATCGGCCGGGTCACCGACGGCGGCGCCCTACGCATTCTGGACGGCTTCGACGGCGAGGTACTGGCTGACGTGCCGGCCGCCTCGCTCCATGAGGATGCTCCCCTCTACGACCGACCTCGCACCGCTCCGGCCGAGCCTCGGGGCCCGATGGCCGACGGGCTTGCCCCGCCGGTCGACACGGGGGACGACCTGCTCGACCTGCTGATCGGTCCAGCCTGGGTGTACCGCCAGTACGACCACCAACTCTTCCTGAATACGGTGGTCGGCCCGGGAGATGACGCTTCGGTCCTGAAGCTTCGCCACCCCACCACGGGAGCCGAGACCGGACGGGCTCTGGCCATGACCACCGACGGCAACCACCGGTGGTGTGCCGTGGATCCCCGTGGTGGCACGGCCCGGGTGGTCGCCGAATCGGTGTTGAATCTGGCCTGTGTGGGCGCCCGCCCGCTGGCTGTCGTGAACTGTCTCAACTTCGGTAACCCCGAACATCCCGAGGTCATGTGGCAACTGTCTGAAGCCATCGACGGACTGGCGGAGGCTTGTGAGGCCTTCGGTGCTCCGGTGATCGGCGGCAACGTCAGCCTCTACAACGAGTCGGCCGGCACCGACATCGATCCCACTCCGGTCATCGGTCTGCTCGGCATGGTCGACGACCTGGACCGGCGACCCCCCGGCGCCACCCTCGTGGACGGCCATCGTCTGGTCCTGATCGGGCCCGACGACGTCTCGCTCGGTGGTTCACTCTGGGGATCGGCGCACGACGCCCCCGGTGGCATCTTGGCGCCTCTGGACTTCGGCCTACACCAGCGGGTGGCTGACCTGATCCGTGCTCTGGTTGCCGACGGCATGGTCGACGGCGTGCACGACGTGTCGGCTGGTGGGCTGGGGGTGGCGGTGGCTGAGATGGTGGCCCGCTCCGGCGTGGGTGCCCATCTGGCACGGGTGCCCGACCATCGTGCGTTATTCGGCGAGGGCCCCAGTCGGGTCCTGTGCTGTGTCGATCCGGAACGCCTCACCGATGTGCTGGCTGCCGCTGAGGCTGTCGCCGTACCGACTACCCGGATCGGTCTGGCCACTGGCGACCGCCTCATCGTGAAGGGCCTTCTGGACGTGGCCGTCGACGACGTGCGACACGCCCATGAGGATCGGTTGCCCGAGGCCCTGGGCGCCGGAACTACGAACCGATGACCACAGCGGCCGTCGACCAGGAGAACCTCCCGGCGGCCGGTGCGGACGACGACACCCCCCGTGAGGCGTGTGGCGTCTTCGGTGTCTATGCGCCTGGCCAACCCGTCGCCCACCTGACGTACCTCGGCCTCTACGCCTTGCAGCACCGTGGTCAGGAGTCGGCCGGCATGGCGGTTAGCGACGGCGAGGCCCTCACGGTTGTCAAGGACATGGGCCTGGTGTCCAACGCCTTCGACGACCGGACGCTGGCAGCCCTCACCGGCGACCTGGCCATTGGTCAGACCCGATATTCGACCACCGGATCCAGCACGTGGCGAAACGCCCAACCGGTCTACCGGGGTATCGACCGCGTCGAGTTCGCGTTGGGCCACAACGGCAATCTGGTCAACACCGAGGACCTGGCCGCCGAGGCCGGGATGCTCCCCGGAGCCATCACGTCTGACACCGACCTCATGGCCGAGCTTTTGGCTAACGAACTGGCCAGCCACGGCGACCTACCACAGGCTGAGGCCATGGACGCTGCCCTGACCGCCGTACTTCCTCGGCTCACCGGCGCATTCTCGCTGGTCATTGCCGACCACGAGCGGGTCATCGGCGTTCGTGACCCGAACGGCTTCCGGCCCCTCTGCCTGGGGCGTCTGGACGGTGGTTGGGTACTCGCGTCCGAGTCGCCGGCGCTGGACGTGATCGGGGCCCACATGGTTCGTGAGCTGGATCCCGGCGAGGTGGTGATCATCGACGATACGGGTTGGCGTTCGCTCCGACCGTTCGACGACGACGCCATCGATCCGAAGCTCTGCCTGTTCGAGTTCGTCTACTTTGCTCGCCCCGACGCCGTCCTGTACGGACAGAGCGTGCATCACGCCAGGGTCCGCATGGGCGAGATGTTGGCTGACCAGGCACCGGTGGAGGCCGACCTGGTAATGGGTGTGCCTGAGTCGGGGATGCCGGCTGCCGAGGGCTACGCCCGGGCCAGCGGCATCCCGTACGGCCAGGGTCTGGTCAAGAACCGCTACATCGGCCGAACCTTCATCGCCCCCACCCAGGCCCTCCGGTCCGCGGCGGTGCGCATGAAGCTCAACCCGCTGCGCGACAGCATCGAGGGGCAACGCCTGGTGGTGGTCGACGATTCGATCGTGCGGGGTACCACGACGAGGGCCATGGTGCGGATGCTTCGCGACGCCGGCGCGGCGGAGGTCCACATGCGGGTCTCGTCGCCGCCCTACCGCTGGCCTTGCTTCTACGGGATGGACACCGGCACCCGGGGCGAACTTCTGGCCGCCAATCTCACCGTGGACGAGATCCGCGAGTACCTCGAGGTGGACAGCCTCACCTATCTGAAGTTGGACCACCTCCTGGAGGCCACCGGCGCGGTGGGCGCCGGGTTCTGTGACGCCTGTCTGACTGGGACCTATCCGATCGAGATTCCGGTGAACCTTTCCAAGGCGGTACTCGAGGGGGCGGCCGGCGCCCCCGCCACCGAGCGGGCCATGCCGATCCGCGATGGGGACGTGAAGGGCGAACTCCCGACCGATGCCGCCAACCGTCTATTCGGGCGCAGTTGATGGGCCCAGTCTGATGACCTCGTCAGTGGGAAGTGGAGCGGGAGAGAGCTATCGGGCAGCCGGGGTTGACATCGATGCCGGCGAGGAGGCCGTAAAACGCATCGGTCCGCTGGTGCGGAGCACCTACCGGCCCGAGGTGATGGGTGACATCGGCGGCTTCGGTGGCCTGTTCGACATCGGTCGCTCGGGTTATCGGGATCCGTTACTGGTGTCGGCCACCGACGGGGTGGGTACCAAGTCCGAGATCGCGCGCGAGACCGGTCGACTCGACTCCATTGGTCGCGACCTGGTGGCCATGTGCGTGGACGACCTCGTTTGCGCAGGCGCTGCGCCGCTCTTCTTCCTGGACTATCTGGCCGTCGGCCGTCTCGACCCGGACGCCGCCGAGTCCCTGGTGGCCGGCATCGCCGACGGGTGCGCCGAGGCGGGCTGTGCACTTATCGGCGGCGAGATGGCTGAGCATCCAGGCGTCATGGCTGCCGACCAGTTCGACCTGGTGGGCTTCGCTGTGGGGGCCGTCGAGCGCGATGCCCTGCTGGACGGGACTGCGGCGGTGGCCGGCGACGTTCTGGTCGGCATTGAATCGCCCAACCTTCGGTCCAACGGGTTCTCGCTGGCTCGCCGCCTGGCCTTCGACGTGGCCGGCCGGTCGCTCGACGATCCTGCATGGGAGGGCGCGTCGACCACCTTGGCTGACGAGATGCTCGCTCCGAGCGTGATCTACGCCCCGGCGGTGGTGGCCGCCCTGGCTGCCCACGAGATCCATGCCGTGGCCCATGTAACCGGCGGGGGCCTGCCCGGCAACCTGCCGCGGGTCATGGATAATACGCTCGATGCGGTGGTGGACCGCTCCACGTGGGAAGTGCCGCGGTTCTTTTGCGAACTGCAGAACATGGGCGACGTATCCGACGACGAGATGGAACGGGTGTTCAACATGGGCCTCGGGATGGTGTTGGCCGTGCCTGATCGTGACTCCGACGCGGTGGTGGCGATGCTTGCCTCCCACGATCGACCGGCCCGGGTGGTCGGTGAACTGACGGCAGGTAGCGGTCAGGTACGGATGAGTGGGACGAGGCAAGGGGGCGTCGGATCGTGAGCGACCGTGAGGCGTTGATCGCCCATCTGCTGGAGCACTCCATCCGCACCGGGGACTTCACCCTCAAGTCGGGCCGAAAGAGCACGTGGTTCTGCGACGCCAAGCAGACGGCCTGTCGGGCCGAGGGGATCCTGCTGGTGGCCGATGCCGCGCTGGCTGAACTCGATGCCTTGGATGCCGCCGCCGCCGCCGAAGGTGTCGGCCCGATCACGGCCATCGGCGGTCTTACCGCCGGGGCGGACCCGGTTGCCTTCGGGATCGCCGCCGTGGCTGCTACCCGTGGTCGACATCTCCGGTCGTTCAGCATCCGCAAGGAGTCCAAGGACCACGGGGTTCAGGGTCGGTTGGCCGGTGCCCTGCTGCCCGGCGACCGTGTGGTCATCACCGAGGACACCGTCACCCGGGGGACATCTCCGCTGGAGGCGGCAGCGGCAGTTCGGGCATTGGGTGCCGAACCGGTGGCCGTGCTGCCCATCGTCGATCGGGGTGGCACGTGTGGGGCGGCAGCTGCTGAGACGGGCATCGCCTTCCGACCACTGGTGACCGCCCTGGACCTCGGCTTTCCCTACGAGGGGCCCTGATTCTCTGATTGGGGATTTCCTGATCGGGGCGTTCCTGTGGGTCACTCCTAGGATTGTCCGATGCCCTTCCTCCCCACTGCGGCCTATTCCATCCACCTCCAGGTGGCATTGGACAATGTGCCCAACACACTGGGTCGCCTGGCCACCGCCATTGGTGAGGCCGGCGCCAACATCATGTCGATGGGCGGGTTCGACGTCCGTGGCGATCTCCTGGTCAACGACGTGGTGGCCAACTGTCGTGACGAAGACCACGCGGCGGCGGTCGTTACGGCCATCGAGAACCAGCCTGGGGTGGAGATCCTCCACTGGTACGACCGCACCTTCGACATGCACGAGGGCGGCAAGATCGAGGTCGTGTCCCTGGCCAAGGTGAACGATCGGCACGATCTGTCGATGGCGTACACGCCTGGCGTGGCCCGGGTCTGCATTGCCATCCACGATGAACCAGCTCGGGCCCACGAACTGACCATCAAAAAGAACATGGTCGCCGTGGTCACCGACGGCACCGCCGTGCTGGGCCTGGGCGACATCGGTCCGGCGGCCGCCATGCCGGTCATGGAGGGCAAGGCACTGCTGTTCAAGGAGTTCGCGGGCGTCGACGCCTTCCCGATCTGCCTGGATGTAACCGACCCGCAGGAGATCATCGACACCGTGATTCGGTTGGCCCCTACCTTCGGTGGCATCAACCTGGAGGACATCGCGGCTCCTGCCGCTTTCCACGTGGAGGAGGCCCTACGGGCCGCCCTGGACATCCCGGTGTTCCATGACGATCAGCACGGCACGGCCGTGGTCACCCTGGCCGCCTTGTGGAATGCCTGCCGACTCACCGGCCGCGACATGGGCGACCTGTCGGTGGTGATCGCCGGCATGGGAGCCGCTGGGGTAGCGGTGGGCAAGATCTTGTTGGACGCTGGGGTGGGCGAGATCGTCGGGGTGGATCGGATGGGTGCCGTCTACTCGGGGCGCGACAACCTGAACGTCGCCAAGGAGTGGTTCGCCGACCACACCAATCCTGACCGGAAGATGGGAAGCCTGAAGGATGTACTGGTCGGCACCGACGTGTTCGTTGGTGTGAGCGGTCCCGGTCTGATCGACGCTGCCGACCTGCGGACCATGAATCCCGATCCGATCGTGTTCGCCATGGCCAACCCCGAGCCCGAGATCCACCCTGAGGAGGCCGACGGGCTCGCCGCGGTGATGGCCACGGGGCGAAGTGACTATCCGAACCAGATCAACAACGTGCTGGCCTTCCCCGGGATCTTCCGTGGAGCGTTGGATGTCGGCGCCACCGACATCACCGAGAACATGAAGCTGGCCGCCGCCCGGGCCATTGCCGACTCGGTGTCGGAAGCTGACCTGAAGCCCTCGTTCGTGGTGCCGTCGGTGTTTGACAAGTCGGTGCCCTACCGGGTTGCCGAGGCCGTGGCCGCCGCGGCGGTCGCCGACGGCGTCTGCCGGACCTGACCACGTCTGAACCCCGAGCCAACCCGTTCGTCTGACCGTGCTGATCCGCGCCGTCACCTTCGACCTCTGGAACACCCTCCTCACCAGCGTCCCGGGGGGTCTGGAGATCCGTCGTCGGCACTGGCAGGAGGTCATCGACGAGCGAAAGCTCGACATCCCGGCTGAGCTTCTGTGGGGGGTGCTGTCGATACTGCCCGACCGGTTTGAGACCGAGTGGCGGGCGGGTAGGCACTACGGGCCGGAGCGTGCGCTCGAGGAGTGCTTCGTCGCATTCGGTGATCGGCTGGAAGGTGGAGATCACCAGGCCCTCGCCGACGCGTTTGATTTCGCGTCGTACCAACTACGGGTGATGTCGGTGCCGGATGCGGCGGACGTCTTGTCCGCCGTGGCGAGAAGCGGTGTAGCTGTCGGGATCATCTCGGACACGAATCTGGCCATCGGACGGCATTTGAGGACATACCTCGACGAACACGGCATTTTGGAGCACGTGGCGTTCGCCGCCTTCTCCGACGAGGTGGGCGTCTACAAGCCCGACCCGGCCATCTTCCGGGCCGCCATGGATGGTCTGGGCATCGACGACCCGACGACCATCGTCCACGTGGGCGACCTGAAGCGGACCGATGTAGCTGGGGCCCGCGCCATGGGCATGGGAACGGTGCGGTTTCGGGGGGCGCTGGACGATCTGGAAGATGGTGCCGAGGCCGACCACGTCATCGACTGCCTGGCCGACTTGTCTGGGCTGTTCCCCGAGCTGGTTGCTGGGCCCTGATCGGCCCGGTGGTTCCGGATCTCAGTCGAACACGATGACGGAACGCAAGGTGGCCCCCGCCTTGAGCTCGGCGTAGCCATCGTTCACCTCGTCGAGGGTGATGTGGGCCGAGACCAGCCGGTCCAGTTCGAGACGACCCTCCAGGTAGTGGCGGGCCAGATTGGGCATCTCTACCTTGAAGTTGGAGTTGCCCATGAACAGGCCCCTGAGGCCCTTGGCTTGGAGCACCATGAGCGCGCCAGGCACGGTCATGGTGCTGGTGACTGGCGGGACTCCGACCAGGTAGGCGGTACGCCCCGGGCGGATCATGGCCAGCGCCTGTTCGCCGGTTGCCGTGAGCCCGATGGCCTCAAAGGCAGCATCGACTCCGCCGCCAGTTAGGGCCTGTACCGCAGCGACCGGGTCGTCCGTCGAGGCATCGACCACGTCGGTTGCTCCGAACCCGCGGGCTGCCTCGAGCTTCTCGGCGTTGAGGTCCACCGCGATAATCCGACTGGCGCCGGCCAGCCGACAACCCTGCACGATGTTCAGACCGATACCGCCGCAGCCGATGACGGCCACCGTTTCGCCCGGCCGGATCTGCGCGCCGTTGGTGGCTGAGCCCACACCGGTCATCACGGCACAGCCGATGAGGGCGGCCACGTCGAAGGGCACGGCCGGGTCGACGGCGACCACGCCGTTCTCGTGCACCAGCATCTGCTCGGCGAACGCCCCCAGCCCGGCCATGGGGAGCACGGGAGTGCCGCTCAGCGACAGTGTCGGTTCCAGTTCGGGCCCGCGGGCCAGGTCGTGACGATTCGAGCAGATGAACACGCGACCCACGTGACACTCGGGGCACACGCCGCAGAACTGGGTCAGACAGGTGATCACGTGGTCGCCTGGAGCGAAGGCCGTCACGTCAGGTCCGACCGCTTCCACGATGCCCGAGGCCTCGTGGCCGAGCGCAGCGGGCAGCGACGGCAGTGGGAGCAGCCCCTCGATCACGTGGAGGTCGCTGTGGCAGAGGCCTGACGCCTTCGTTCGGATCAGGACCTCGCGGCCGATCGGCTCGGCGATGGTCAGATCTTCGACGACGAGGTCGCCGGGGGCTTCGTGGAGGACGGCGGCACGCATGGGGCTCCGGTGGTGGTCAGGGTTCGATTAGGGAAAGATTGGGAGGTTAGCCGCTTGGCTAACCATCCGCCGGTTCGGGTTAGGGTCGATCAGTGACCCCGATCGAGATCGTCCTCGTGGTGGTCGCCGTCGCTGCGGGTTCCCTCGTCCAGGCCTCGGCGGGCATCGGCATTGCCCTGGTGGCCAGCCCGGTGCTCATGGCCGTAGATCCGGCGTTCGTTCCCCTTCCCCTCATCCTGGGTGGAACGGTCGTCGGTATCCGCAATGTCACGATGGAGTTCTCGGGTTTTGATGCGAAGCGATGGCGGAAGTGCCTTCTGGGGGCACCGGTTGGACTGGTCTTGGGCGAGCTGGCGCTGGCCGGCCTTTCGGAGCGGGGTCTGACGCTGGCTGTGGGGGTGCTGGTCGTGCTGTCGGTGGTGGCCGTGGGGTCCGGCTGGAAACCCCCGAGCCGACGATGGATGTCCGTGCTGGCCGGCGTGCTGACGGCGTTCACGCTTCGGGTGGCCGCCCTTCCGGGACCGCCCTACGCCATCCTCCACCACGATGACCCTCCCCAGGTCCTGAGGCCCAACCTCGCGGGGTTCGTCATGGTGCTGAGCGCGGTGGTGACCGTGCGCCTATTGGTCGGTGGGGCTATCGACGGCGCCGAGGTGGGACGGATCGCGCTCGTCATGGGTTCCGCCGTCGTCGGCCTGGTGTTGGCACCCCCGGTTCGCCGATGGGTGGACAGCGAGTGGTTCCGACCGGTGCTCCTGGGGATCTGTGGTCTTGGTGGTCTGGCCACCATCGTGGGGGCCCTGACCTGACTGGTCACGAAGCGGAGACGACATGACGATGGGGCGGCGGATTTGCGAGCAGAGCCCGATGGTCCCGGAGAACCGCGAGCGGTAGACGGGCGCGGCCCGGATGAACTCGAGGGTCAGGCGGACCTGCTGTTCTGTGGTTCAACCCAGGCCACCCCACTCCAGGGGCAAGGTGATGCCGAACAGGTCCGTCTCGGCCTGGTGGGCGACCAGCGGCGGCGGCACCTCGCGGAGTTCCACCAGTTCACCTCACCGGGGATCAACTCCTCGTCGGTGAGGTATCGGATGCGGTCTAGGTGGGCGTTGAAGTCCAGATCGGGGATGTCGGTTTTGGTTGTGAGGAGCTCCGGATAGCCGGTTGCCTGAGGTTAGCCATATGGCTAACCTCAGCACGCGCTTGTTACCGGAACCACTGACAGCGCCTGACCAATCGAGGACATCATGACCCATCACAAAGTCGACGACCACACGCTCGACAACCCCGTTCTCCTCGAGGTCAAGGACGGGTTGGCCACCATTGTTCTGAATCGACCGGAGAGGAAGAACGCCATAATCGGCCCGTTGTCCGATGCTCTGGCCGCCGCCTTCGCCGAGTCCTCCGACCGGGATGACGTTGGGGCCGTCCTCCTGCACGGCGCGGGCGGTGGGTTCTGTTCGGGCCTCGACCTGACGGAGTACAACGCTGATCCGCCGCCGACCTGGATCGGGACGGCGAGCTCGTCGTTCGCTGCCGCCCACCGGGCCATCGCCGAGTGTCCGGTCCCGGTCGTGGGCGCGCTGGAACGGTTCGCCATAAACGGTGGAGCGGGGCTCGCCCTGGCCTGTGACCTTCTGGTGGCCGGCGAGGGGGCGTTCCTTCAGGTCGGCGAGGTCCGTCAGGGCATGCCGGCCGCCATGAACCTGGCCTGGCTGTCGGGCCGACATCCTCTCTCCGTGATCCATCAGATCACCCTCCCCGGCCGTCGGTTCAGCGGCCTGGACTTGCATCGTCTGGGGATCGCCCTCGATGTGGTGGCTGACGACGAGGTCCTCGACGCAGCCCGGAGGCTGGCGCTCGAGATCGCCGGATTCCCCGGATCGGCGGGCCGGATGATGAAGGAGCACACCGCCGGCATGGTCGCGGATGCGGTCACCAGTGCGGACCGCATCGATCGGGGAGCCGTCCTACTCGCCGCGGCCGGTCAGCTTCGGCCGGCGCGGACCTGATGGGCGTCGATCCCGACGGGGAGCCGTCCTCCCGGACGGCGCTGCTCGACGCGGCCATCCGGTTGATGTCGGAGCGTCCCCCGTCGACGGTCACCGGTCGGGCACTGGCCGAAGAGGCTGAGGTCAACTACGGCCTGGTCCACTACTACTTCGAGTCGTCCAGCGACCTGCTCAGAGCCGCCCGGGGTCGGCATGGTTCCCGGCTGCTGGCCGATTCAATGGTGGGCGGAACCCGACCCATTCCCTTGAACCAGGTCGTCTCAGACCGGGAGATCTTCGGCTTCGCTGCCCACGTCGCCCTCGAGGGTGGGTACGACGACGAGGACGTTTCGCACCCGGTTTTCGATGCCATGCTCGGGATGGCCGCCGAGGGCGATCAGGACGGTGACCCCGTCCACCACCGGGCCACCGTGGCAGCCATCGTCCTGCTCCAGTTGGGTTGGCCAGTGTTCGTCGAACACAACACCACGGGGCTTGGACTGGACCTCGAAGCGGACGGTGAGGTGATCCGGGAGCGGTTCTTCACCGTGCTCGAATTGCTGTACCGGTCGATCGGGGTGGAGATCGAGCGATGACCACCGGCGGTTCTTCCCCCAAGGGTGCCGACGAGGTCCGAGAGGCACTGGTGGCCGCCGCGGCTCGTCTCCTAGGCCATTTGGCGCCCAAGCGGATTTCGGGGCGGGTTCTCGCCGAGGAAGCCGGTGTCAACTACGGCCTGGTACATCACTACTTCGGCGGGAAGGAGGCTCTGCTCCGTGAGGGGTTCGATCGTCTCACGGAGTCATATGCCGCCGGGGAGGAGTTGGATGCCTCGGGTCGGGTGGAGCCATTTTCTCTCCTGCGGTCACCAGAATTCGTCCGGGCATTGGCCTACGCGTCGTTGTCCGGTGAAGCCGACCGCACCCACGTAACCCATCCCACGCTGGATTTGGCTGTAGAGCAGACCCTTGAGACACGGGCTGGCGAGGATGAGACGGAGGTCCGGGTCGACGTGGGCATCGCCACGGTGTTCCATCTTGCCCGCTGCCTCTTTGCCACGACAATGGATCCGTGGATCGCCAGGGGTGGTGAGGATCGGGTCCTCGCCAAAGAGGTGGAGGAACGACTCGCGTTGATCCTCCGGTCGCTGTCCCTCGGCTTGGACCCGGGTACGGCAGCCCGTGGGGAACGGGAGCCGTTCAGACGTTCTTCGGTATCTGACTGAACGGGGTATCACGGTCGCCGGCCGGCTCCCGGGGAAGGCCGAGGACCCGTTCGCCGAGGGTGTTCTTCTGGATCTCGTCGGTACCTCCGGCCAGCGAGAGGGCAGGTGAGTCGCAGATCCCATAGGCCCAGTGCGACCCATCGGTGTCGGCGAATCGGCCCGGTTGGGTGGCGCCCATCCGGGAGCCGTCCCAGGCGATACCTCCTGGCCAGGCTAGACCGGCGGCCACATGGGCCGCCGTGCGTCCCTGCTGGGTCCGCCAGAGCTTTGTGATCGATGGATGGATCCCCGTGCGGAGGTTCAGCCATTCGGTGAGCTTCGTCCCGGTGGCCAGACGGGCCAGGTTCTGACGCACGACAGGATCTTGGGATCGACCGTTGGACCGGGCCAGTTCGATGAGTCGGTCGGTTGGAATGGGCTGGCGCCCGCTTCCCTTGCCGAGCGAGGAACGTTCGTACGTGAGGAGAGCCACAGCCATCTTCCAGCCGTTTCCCGGGTCCCCGACGACCCAGTCGACGGGGACCCGGGCCTCGTCGATGAAGACCTCGTTGAAGTGGGCCACGTCCGTCATCTGGTGGATGGCCCGGACCGCCACGCCCGGTTGGCTCATGGGAAGCACCAGCATGGAGACGCCGGCGTGCTTGGGGACGTCCCAGTCGGTCCGAGCCAGCAGGATGCCGAAGTCGGCGTGGTCGGCACCCGAGGTCCACACCTTCTGACCGGTGACCACCCATTCGTCACCGTCGCGGACCGCACGGGTAGTTAGGCCGGCCAGATCCGATCCGGCACCCGGCTCGGAATAGAGCTGGCACCAGTGCTCGTCGCCCCGGAGCCCGGGACCGAGGAACCGTTGGCGCAGGTCAGGGCTTCCGTGGTCGCGGATGGTGGGTAGGCACATGTCCAGGCCGACGCCGAATCCGGAACCACCGTCATCGGTGGTCCGGCTTCTGGCCTCCTGGCGGTAGATGTCGACGAAGCGACGGTCCAGGCCTCGACCTCCATCGTCAACCGGGTAGTCCAGAGCGCCCAGTCCGGCGTCGTAGCGCGCCGCCAGAAAGGCTCTGTTCCGGTCCAGACGGGAGAGCCCGGGGGCGACCGGGCGTCGGTCGTATTCGTGGAAGAAGGATTGGACCTCAACCCTGAACTCGGCAAAGGCGACGCCGGCAGTCATATCGTTGGGGAAGTTACTCATGTGACCACATGTTTGCTAGATGGCCAAGAATGGGGCCACTGGCCAGCCCCCGCGAGCCCGGTTCCTGCCCGCAGAGTTGGAGATCCTGACCAATGACCGCCGTCCCCCGTCCCACCCCGCCCTACAAGGGAACCATCGGGCGCCTCACCGAGGACTGCGTACCCGACCCGATTGTCCTGGATTCCGCCCCGGAGGACGCTCCCAATGTCGTGCTCGTGCTGCTCGATGACGTGGGCTTCGGGTCGTTCGGGGCCTTCGGAGGCCCGGTCCCGGCGCCCGGGCTGGAACGGGTAGCTGCCGAGGGGCTGCGCTTCAACCGGTTCCACACGACGGCCATCTGCGCTCCCACCCGGGCCTCGATGCTGACCGGTCGAAACCACCACACCGTCCACATGGGCCGAATTACCGAGGCGGCCAATGGCTTCCCGGCCTACGACTCGATTATTCCCCGCGAGGCGGCCACCGTGGCCGAGGTGCTACGGCAGAACGGCTACACCACCGGCATGTTCGGCAAGGGCCACCTCACCCCGTCATGGGAGACCGGCCCGGCCGGCCCGTTCGACCGTTGGCCTACCGGCCTCGGGTTCGACCGTTTCTATGGGTTCCCCGGTGCCGAGACCTCGCAGTTCGAACCCGACCTGTACGACCAGACCACACCGATCGCCCCCTACGAGGGGCGCGACGACTACCACCTCACTGAGGACATGGCCGACAAGGCCATCGAGTGGATGCAGCGGGTCAAGGCCCACCGGCCCGATAAGCCGTTCCTCTGCTATTTCTCGCCGGGGGCCGTCCACACCCCCCTCCAGGTACCGGACGCATGGCTGGACCGCTTCCGTGGGTTCTTCGACGAGGGGTGGGATGACCTCCGCCAGTCCATTTTCGAGCGGCAACTCGAGATGGGTGTCATCCCGTCGGGCACGGTGAACACATCCCGCCCCGACGTGGTTCCGTCATGGGACGAGTACCCCGACCGGTACAAGCCGGTGGCCCGCCGCCTCATGGAGGTGTTCGCCGCCTTTCTGGCTCACACCGATGCCCAGGTGGCCCGCCTAATCGACGCGCTCGAGGGCATGGACGAGTGGGAGAACACACTCTTCATCTACGTCACCGGCGACAACGGGGCGTCGGCTGAGGGTCGTATCGACGGCACCTGGTCGCTACCGGCCCTCCAGAACGGTTTCGAGGAGGACCCGGAGTTCCTGCTCGAACACATCGACGACTTCGGGACCGAGCACAGTGAATGCCACTACAACGTGGGTTGGGCGTGGGCACTGGATGCGCCTTTCCAGTGGATGAAGCAGGTGGCATCGCATTTCGGCGGCACACGCAATGGGCTGGCCGTGTCGTGGCCCCGTCGCATCACCGACGCCGGCGCAATTCGGGATCAGTTCCACCACGTCATCGATCTGGCCCCCACCATTCTCGACGCGGCGGGTATCGAGCCACCGACCTCGGTGAACGGGATTGACCAGATGCCCATCGAGGGCCAGTCGATGTTGGCGTCGTTCACCGATCCCGGGGTGGAGGGCCGACGTACCCAGTACTTCGAGATGATGGGCAACCGCGGCATCTACCACGAAGGGTTCATGGCGTCGTGTTTTCACGGACGGGTGCCGTGGATTCGTTTCGGCTCGGTTCCCTTCGACGGTCCACAGGAATCGTGGGAGCTCTATGACCTGCGTGACGACTTCTCCCAGAGTCACGATCTGGCCGACGAGCGACCCGAGTTGCTGGCGGAGATGCGCGACCTGTTCGACGCCGAGTGTCTGCGAAACGGGGTGTACCCGCTGCGGGACGCGGCGATGAACCTGGATCCGGCTATCCGGGCGCCGTCGGTGCCGGTCGGGGTCACCCGGATGACCTACACCACGGCGCACGTCCGGATGCCCGAGCGGGTCGTCCTGAACATCAAGAATCGCTCTTACCGGATCACCTGTGACCTCGAGGTGCCTGAGGGGGTGCCAGAAGGGGTCATCGTCTGTCAGGGCGGGAGCTTCAACGGTTGGGCGATCTACCTCGAGGAAGGTCGGCCGACGTGGCATTACAACCTCTACGGCCATGTCCGCACCACGGTGGCTGCGGTCGAACCGTTGGCACCCGGTCGCCGGGAGGTCGCGCTGTTGTTCGATTCGGACGGCGGCTTCGGCGCCGGTGGCACGGCCACGTTGGCGGTGGACGGTCAGGTCGTCGGTCAGGCTCGTCTTGAACAAACGGTGCCCGTGGTGTTTGCCATGGGCGGCGAGAGCTTCGACGTGGGTACTGACACCGGATCACCGGTGGGGCCCTACCCCCATGGGTTCACGTGCACGGCCACCATCGGTAGCGTCACCGTCGAGTTGCTGGGCGAGGTGGACGAGGCCACCCGGACGGCCGTGGCCGCCGGGATATTCCACGCCGAGTCGGTCGCCCAGTAGCGCCCTAGGAACCAGTAGAGCCCTAGGAAAAGGTGACCGGGAGGATGCGGGGTCCGCGCACCTGGCCGCCGGCCCATGTCACGGCGTCGGGATCCGACAGCGTGAACTCGGGGATGCGTTCCATCCAGGTCTTGAGCGCCACTTCCATCTCCATGCGAGCCAGGTTCGAGCCCGCACACCGGTGGATGCCGATGCCAAAGGCCACGTGTCGGTTTCGCTGGCGGTCCAGCTGCACCTCGTGGGCGTCCTCGAAGTGGTCGGGGTCGTGGTTGGCGCCAGGGAAGTTCATGAGAATCTTGTCGCCCTTCTTGAACTCCACCCCGCCGTATTGGACGTCCTCGGCCGCGTTACGGGCCATGGTCACCGGGGCGTAGAAACGCAGCAGTTCCTCGACCGCGGTGTTCCACAGGTCGGGCTCGTTGACCAGGCGTCGCCGATCGTCATCGTGGCTGGCGAGGTGCCACAGGGCTGAGCCGATCGACGACCAGGTGGTGTCGATGCCGGCCACAAGCTGCAGATTGCACATACCGATGACCACTTCGTCGGGCAGGAAGCCGCCTTCGTGCTCCGTCTGACACAGGGCGGTGATGAGGTCGTCCTTCGGGTTGGCCCGTCGGTCAGCCACCTCGGCGGCGAAGAAGTCGCGGATGATGTCGCGGTACTTGGCCCGCAACTCGGGCTGTTGAAGGCCCAGTTCCAGCACACCGCGGACCCACTCGATGAAGTCGTCCACCATGGAGGCGTCCACGCCGAGCTTCTTGGCGATGACCCGGGGCGGGATCTGCTGGGCGTAGTCGACTGCTGCGTCGCAGCTGCCGTTCTCGATGAATCCGTCGATGAGTTCGTGGCAGAGCCGCTTGGTGTACTCGGTCTCCGCTGCGATGCCCTTGGGAGTGAAGTGGGGGAGCAGGGCCCGGCGGGTCCAGTTCTGCTCAGGCGGGTCTGCGGTGATGGGGGCGGCCGCGTTGTAGCCAGTGGAGTCGCCCTTGACGAGTGCCTCGGGCAAGTCGATCACGATGGGCGACTTGGACGACAGCTCAGGAACCATCTTGGCCATGGCCTGGAGGTCGTCGTACTTCGTGGGGAGCCACGAGCCGCCGTAACGGTCGGTGTGGGCGATCGGGCAGCGGTCTCGCATCTCGGCCCAGGCCGTGAAGGGGTCGCGCAGGTAGTCCGCGTCGAACATGTCGTAGTCGGTGGTGACGTCCGAGACCGGGCAGCGCTCGGGGATGGAGGCGGCCACCGCGGCGGCCGCCGGGTCGCTGTGGGTTTCGGTGGTTTCGGTCATGGATCAGCCCTCCTCGATGGTGATGGCGAACTCGGGGCAGTTGTCGACAATGAGGTGGGCCTTGTCCTGGAGTCCGGCGGGCACCTCGCCGTCGTTCAACTCGAAGGCGTTGCCTAGGTCGTCCACGTCAACCAGCTCGGGGGCCAGCGAGTAGCACCGGCTATGGCCTTCACATTTTTCGGCATCGACCTTGATCTTCATCGGTGTCATCTCCCCCGGAACCCTGGTCCATGTGTTTTCAGGACCTGTAGATGTTATTAGCCGTTTGGCTAACCTCTGGAGACAGGATAGCGCGCCAGCGGACTCGTGGATAATCGGCGTTATCGACGGTTCGGGCTGATCGCCGATACCGACAGGGGACTACGGTCCGATCGTTCCCGGCACGGTGCCGGGCGGAAGGGGAATCGACGATGCGGGTCATGTTGACCGGAGCGACAGGGTTCATCGGGGGCCACACGCTGGCCGCCCTGATGGCGGCCGGGCACGAAGTGCGGGCACTGGTGCGCGATGGCGACAAGTTGGATCGGATGCTGGCCATGCACGGCATCGACGGTTCGGCGGGCAGGGTCGAGGCCGTTCTCGGTGACATGACCGACCTCGACGCCGTGACGACCGCGCTCGAGGGCTGCGACGCCTGCGTCCACACCGCGGCGTTCACTAGCCTGGATCCCGAGCAGATGCACCACGCGCTGGAGGTCAACGCCCCCGGAGCGGTCAACGTGCTCAACGCCGCGGCGGCCGCCGAGTGCGACCCCATTATCCACCTGTCGACCATGTCGGTGATCTTTCCGCCGACCGGTGACGTGCTCTCCGGCGACGATCCGGTGCAGGGAGGGGGAAACCCGTATAACGCGTCCAAGGCGGTGGCCGAGGAACACGCACGGGCCATGCAGGACGGTGGTGTGCCGGTATCCATCATCTATCCGGCCGGGGTGACGGGGCCCGATGATCTGGGGCTGAACGTGCTGGCGGCCACCTTCATTCCCACGCTGTCCACCGAGATGATGATGAGTCTGGCTTCGGGTGGATGGCTGCTGGTCGACGTCCGCGACCTCGGCGCAGCCATTGCTGGCCTGATGACGCCTGGCCGTGGGCCGAAGCGATACGTGGCCGGCGGCACTTACATGACGTGGGACGAGTTCCACGCCCGGGTCACCGAGGCGACCGGCCGCGACCGTGCGCTGTTCCCGACGCCCGCGTCCGCGTTGAAGGGGATGGTCGACGATGAGGCGGTTGAGATCATGCTGGGCATCGTCCCCGGCGACGACGCGGCCCTGTTGGCCGACAGCGGTCTGGGCGAGTGGCGTCCGGTGACCGAGACGTTGGCCGACACTGTCCGGTGGTTGATCGCCGGCGGCCTGCTCGACCCCGAATGGGCCCCCGCCTGCACCTGAGGCCAGCCGTTCGGAGGCCGACTTAGTCCTGAAGAATGGTGACGGTGCCGGTGTCGCCGTTGACCCGGATGCGGGCCCCGTCGGGGATCCGCGTCGTGGCACCGACGGCAGACACCACGCACGGGATGCCCAGTTCGCGGCTCACGATCACCGCGTGGCTCATCACGGCGCCCACGTCGACCACCACTCCGGCGGCCGGTACGAACAACGGCGTCCATGACGGATCGGTGATCGGGGCGACCAGGATCTCGCCCGGTTCGAGGGTCAGCGGGTCCGATGGGTCGAGCACCACCCGGGCCAGGCCCTCGACGGTGCCGGCGCTGCCCCCCATGCCCTGGAGGATCGTCTTCGAGGGTCCTTCGACGACCGTGGCCTCGGACCGCAGGCCGAACTTGGGCACCTCACCGGCGAACCAGTAGGGCGGCTGCACCTCAAAGAGGGCGAGGTAGTCGGCCTGGCGGGTGGCCGCCGTCTCGGCCATATCGCCGTTCAGGGCGGCTTCCATTTCGGCGTCGCGAAGCATGAACACGTGATCGGCGTCGGTCAGGCGACCGTCGGCGGCCATGCGACGCCCCAGTTCCCGGGCGGCGAGTCGGACTTCGTGGATGATCCGCACGATGGTGGCCTTGCACTGTTCACGGGCCGGGATCCACGCTCGGGCAGCCGGCGCGGCGATGGCCAGAGTGCCTGCCGCCTCCTCGTTGTCGGCCACCATTGACTGCAGCAGTTCGAGCGCTTCGCCTGATCGTTGGTGGGCGGCCGCCCGCGTCGTCGACGGGTCGTCGGAGTCCGGCGAGAATCGCATTCGGTCGACGAGAGCCAGCGGGAGTTCCGGATGGGTCTCCCAGGTTCTGGAACGGAGCTCCCATTCGTTGGGGCCGCGGCTTCCGTAGGTTGTGGTGAAGTCCGCGAATCCAGTGAGGAAGTCGGTGGCCGCCGGGCCGAGGCGCTGGAGCCGGTCGGTCAGCCCGTCGAGGCCGTCGTCGAATGCCGCCGTCAACTCCGGTGAGGCGGCCACCAGGCGGCCCAGATCCCAAAGCACATCGCTGGGTTCGGCGGATGCCACGCCACCCAGGCCTCCGGCGATCCGAAGGTCCAGCCCCGGCTTGCCGACACCCAGAGCGGCCACCGTGAGGGCACCCATGACCACGCTCGCCGCGGCGCTGGCTTCCGAATGGGTGGCGAAAAGGCGGCTGAACACCGGGGGCATCTCGCGGGTTCGGGCCACCAGGTCGGCATCGGTTGCTGTCGAGAGGTTGGGTCGGTTGGCCACGATGTCGGCCACCTCGGCCGCTTGGGCTGCCACCTCGGGGGCCCTGGTGGCGGTCATCCAGCCGAACATCATCCCGTCGACCCGCTGGGTGATCGCTGGGTCGCCGTCCTTGGGTCGCGCCACGTAGGGCGGCAGTGAGGCGCCGGTACCGAAGAAGCCCAGATCGACTAGTTCGGGGGTCATGCCCGACGAGCGGGCGCCCATGAGCCGGGCCACGCTGAGGTTCAGGAACATGTAGCCGCCGAAGATCTCGAACATGGTCTTCTGCCCGGGGTCGAGTTCGTCGGCGTCGATGGTGAACCGGGTCATGAAACCCAGCAGGCCATGGTTTCCGGCCCCGTGCCAGGTGTGGTCCGCCGTGAGGGGCGAGACGGGGTCGGGAAAGACCTCCCCCACGTTTCCTCGGGTGTAGATCGGAAACGACTCCGAGGGCTCGTCGTCCATGAACCAGGCGTTCGTCATCGGTTTCCTCCAGATGGCAGTTGGTCGATGCCGCCCACTCAGTAGAGCAGGGATGTTCGGAAGGCGGCGAGGCGGGCCTCGTCGAGGCAGAGGCCGTCGGCCACGAAGCCGTCCCACGAACCCCATCGGGCCTCAGCGGTGTCGAGGACCGCGCAGAGGTAGTCCTCGCGGCAGTACAGCAGGGCCCGGGACGATGCCATCCGCTCCTCGGGGACCTCGGCGGGAGTGATTCCGAGGTGGTGGGCAATGCGCTGCCGGTGGTCGACCTTGGCTGTCTCGATCCAAGAGCGGCGGACCTCGTTGGACAGTAGATAGTCGGCCATCACCAGGTCGTCGTCGACCCCGAGGATCCGCAGAAGGACGGCGGCCACCACCCCGGTGCGGTCCTTGCCGGCCGTGCAGTTGAAGAGCAGTGGCTGGCGGTCCGGGTCGGTAGCCAGGTCGAACACCGGTCGGTAGCGATCGATGTGGTCGGTCACCAGCGTCCGGAAGTAGTTGGTGATGTGATCCGGTCCCAGGGGTTCGGCCCGAGGGTCGAGCATGGCGTTGGCCACCACGGCGAACTCGTTGTCGTCGCTGGATACCGAGATGCCGACGACGTCAACGCTGGGTAGATCGGGGTGAGGTTTGACGTCGGCCTCGGCAGGTCGTCGGAGGTCCACGATGGTCCGTAGCCCGAGGGATTTGACTATCGCCCGGTCGGCGTCGCCCAGGTCGCAAAGGTGGCCTGACCGGAACAGTTGTCCGGTTCGCACGGTGTGCCCGTCGGAAGTGGTCAGCCCTCCGAGGTCCCGCAGGTTCGATGATGCGACGACGATCCGTGCGTCGGGAGTTTCAGCCATGCTCGGAAGATAGACGGCTTGTCGGGAACGCAGAAGACCCGCCCCGGGGGCGGGCTTCTGGTGGTGGTCGGGACCGGCGTCGATCCGGTGACCTTCCGCTTTTCAGGCGGACGCTCTGCCAACTGAGCTACCCGACCGTGCACCGCTCGCCCCGGAGGGCGAGCGACGGTGGCGGTCCTGACGGGATTTGAACCCGCGACCTCCGGCTTGACAGGCCGGCGTGCACTCCAAACTGCACCACAGGACCAGGTGGTCCGACAAGAGTCGTACCGCCTTCGCACCCCCAACGGGATTCGAACCCGTGTTACCTGCGTGAAAGGCAGGCGTCCTAGGCCGCTGGACGATGGGGGCCGGACCTCGCTGAGAGCGGGGTCACGTTACCAGCGACCCTCCGGGACGCGTCACGTGCTGGACGCTGGTTGATCAGAGACCTGCCGCGGCCGACTCCACGGCTTCTTCGAGCACGAAGCCCAGCCAGGCCAGGAGCGCCCGGGTTGGGGCGTCGGCTGCCTGGGGGTCGAACTCGTCCTCCTCGGAAACGTCGAGGCGCGTGCCCAGGAGAAGACGCAACCCGTTGAGGACCTGCATCCAGGCGGCGAGCTCTTCGTTGTCGATGGACTCGGCGGCGGCCGATCCGATGAGACCGTCCACGGCGTTGAGGCGTGTGCCGAGCAGGTCGTCGTGGACGAGGCCGGCATAGTCGGCGTCCCGTTCGGCGTCGTCGGCGTAGGCCGTCGGGTAGAGCCGTCGGAGGTCCGGGTCGTTGTCGGCTGCTAGTACCGACCGGAACTGTTCGGCCAGGTCGACCAGTAGTGCCCGCTCCTCCTCGCCGAGCAGGATCGTCGTCCGGTCGCCTTCACGCTTCAGGGCCCGGGGGACCCTTTTTCTCAGGAACATGGTTTTCTCTTCAGGAACATCGGGTCCGCAGACGCATGGTTTCCGTCTCCACTACTCAGTCGTCCTGCTGAAGGGTGGCCCACAGGCCGTGTTCGTGGAGGCGGAAGACGTCCATCTCGGCCTTCTCCCGGGCGCCACCCGATACCACCGCCCGGCCCTTGTGGTGGACGTCCATCATCAACCGGTCGGCCTTCTCGCGGGAATAGCCGAAGACCTTCTGGAACACGAACGACACGTACGACATCAGGTTGATCGGGTCGTTCCACACCAGCACGATCCACGGTCGGTCGGTTGCCACGTCGTCATCGAGTTCCCGGTCGAGCCCGTGGTCCACGCCCGGCTGGTCGACCTCGACGGGAGCCGGGCTCATCGGGCCACCTCGGGTGGAGTAGCGGTGGCCAGCAACCGGAGCTTGACGACGACCATCCAAAACGCGGTGGCCCCTGCCACGTGCAGGCCTACGAGAACCACCGGAACCCCGGTGAAGTACTGGGTCCATCCGATGATCGCCTGGGCGGCCACCACGGCGACCAGCCAACGAACAGCACGAACCAGCGGCTGCCCGGGTGGCTCCCGTCGAGCGTGCGCCACGAGTGCCACGACCACCAGGAGGACGATGACCACCATGGCCCCGTGGACACGGGCCACCTCCCGAATGGAGAATGGAAGCCGGGAAATCGGGTCGTCTTGACTCCCGGCGTGCGGGCCGGTGCCGGTGACCAGCGTCCCAGTGGACAGGACCACTACGGCCAACCCGGCGAGCAGGGCGGTGAGTGATCGGGTCCGGCGGCGAACGGCCGGAAGCACAGCCGACGACACGCGTGCATGGTCGCCAGCCAGGTGGTGGAGCACCACGGCGTTCCACACCAGCACCATCGACAGGGCGAAGTGGCCCAACACCAGCCACGGGTTCAGGTGACTGAGCACCACGATGCCGCCCAGCACCACCTGGCCGATCACGCCAGCCACCAGCCCCCAAGACCATCGCAGAAGGTCCACACGCCGGGAAGCTCGAACCATCGAGCCCAGCACGGCGGCGATCACCGCCACCGAGACCAGCCCGGTGATCAGCCGGTTGCCGAACTCCACCCAGCCGTGGAACTCGGCCTCGGGAACCAACCGGTCCTGTTCACAGGTTGGCCAGTCCGAGCATCCGAGGCCCGACCCGGTGAGACGGACCGCGGCGCCGGTGACCACGATTGCGGCCAGCAAGACGAGCGCCACCCCGCAGATACGGCGGTAGGCGTCGGGGGAGAGCCTGCGGGAGGAGGCTTGAGGGTCCGTGGCGTCGGCCGTCACGCCCCTGAGGCTACGAGCGGCCGTGGAGGGTACGAGCAGGACTGATATCTAGGATCCGCGGTCATGGAGAACTCGATGCAGATTCGTGATGCAGTGGTGGTGGTGACCGGTGCCGCTAGCGGCATCGGTGAGGCCATGGTCGAACGGTTCGCGGCTGAAGGGGCGCGAGCTCTGGTGGCCGCCGATCGGGATTCGGCCGGCATCGAGGCCCTGGCCGAACGGGTGTCGGCGGCCGGCACGCCCTGTGTGCCGGTCACCTGCGACGTGGCTGACGAGGTATCGGTGAAGGCGCTAGTTGACGGGACGGTGGAACGCCATGGCCGGATCGATCTGGTGGCGTCCAATGCCGGGTACGTCACGGTGGGTGGCCTCGAGGCCCCCGATGAAGAGATGCATCGCATGTTCGGTGTGCACGTCATGGCCCACCTGTACGCGGCCCGTCATGCCATTCCCCACATGGTGGCCAATGGTGGCGGTCATCTGCTCAACACTTCCTCGGCGGCTGGGCTGCTGACCCAGATCGGGTCGCTCCACTATTCGGTCACCAAGAACGCTGCGGTGTCCCTGGCCGAGTGGATCAGTGTGACGTACGGGGACCGCGGGATTGGGGTGTCGGTTCTGTGCCCACAGGCCGTGGCCACCAACATCACCACCAACAGCCCGACTGCCGACCTGATGCCCGGTGAGGGACCATCGGGAGCGGCGGCCGTCGATGGCGTGCTCACCGCTGCCGAGCTCGCGGACACGGTTGTCGAGGCCCTGGCCGACGGGCGGTTCCACGTGCTCCCCCATCCGAACGTCGCGGAATACGTTCGCCGGAAAGGCGATGATGTGGACCGGTGGTTGGGTGGGATGCGACGCTTCCAGAGTCGGCTGTTCCCGGACGGCCCGACGCCGGCGGACTGGCTGCTCGGCTGACCGGACGCGGTTCGGATGGACCGGCCCACCTCCTAGCCTGAGCCGGTGCGCGCCCACTCTTCTCGTCCCAACGGTGGCCCTTCCGGTGATCCGATCCCCGTGACTGGTGGCCCGTTCTCCCGACGGCAGAAGTTGGCGGGCTACGTGGCCCTCACCAAGCCGAGGATTATTGAACTCCTCCTGGTCACCACGGTGCCGACCATGTTCGTGGCTGAGCGCGGTGTGCCGTCGGTCTGGCTGATGGTGGCCACCATTGTCGGCGGGACGTTGGCTGCGGGTGGCGCCAACGCCGTGAACATGGTGGTCGATCGCGACATCGACAGCCTCATGGAGCGGACCATGCATCGTCCGCTGGTACGGGGCGTCATGTCGCCGCGGGCGGCACTCACCTTCGCCGTGGTCATCGAGGTGGTCGCCTTCGTCTGGTTGTTCGCCACCGTTAACCTCCTGAGCGCTGTGTTGGCGGTGTCGGCAACCTTCTTCTACGTGTTCGTGTACACGTTGTGGCTCAAACGCACGACGACGCAGAACATCGTGATCGGTGGGGCGGCAGGGGCCGTACCGGTGCTGGTCGGATGGTCGGCGGTGACGAACTCGTTGGCGTGGTCACCGGTCGTCCTGTTCCTGTTGATCTTCTTCTGGACACCACCCCACTTCTGGGCACTGGCCATCAAGTATCGGGATGACTACGAGGCGGCGTCCGTCCCCATGCTCCCGGCGGTGGTGAGCATCGAGGAGACGGTTCGAAAGATGGCCTCCTACACGGTGGTTTTGGTCGTGCTCACCGTGGTCTTCTCGCCGGTGGCCGACATGGGTGCCGTGTACCTAGTCTCGGCGCTGATCCTGGGTGCGGTCTTCGGGGTCATGGTGGAGGCGGTCCGACGTCGCCCGACCGAGCGAACGGCGATGCGATTGTTCTCCTTTTCGATCACCTACCTGACCCTGCTCTTCGGAGCCATGGTGGTCGACGTCCTGGTCTGACATCGGGCCCGGTTGCCGGACTGGAGGGACCCACTGGGTACTGCCTGGTTTTCTCCGTTCGAGTCAGATCGCCGACCCGGGGCCGACTAGATTGCCCGGGCGTGCGGGCGCCGGAATCTCCGACGATCCGCCTAGCCTCGTGTGGTCCGGGCTTCTCCGGATCGTTGCACGAGGGCATCGCACGAGCCCACCGAACGAAGAAGCTTCGATGACGACGACTGATACCGCCGCCGCCTCCGATCCATCCCCGACTGCTCTCGAGGAGGCCGTCACCTCCACTGACCCGAACACCCTGTCGCGGGTGTGGGGCTTCGGTGGCATGACGTCGGTGCTCCTGGGGGCCATTGCCGGCCTGCTGGTCGGTTTCGAGCGACTCGACCTCGCCTCGGCGGACGTGTTCTCGTCGGCCGACGAGATGTTCCAGTTCTGGTCCGCTCACCGGGTCGCCCTGGTGCTGCTCGGCGTCCTGCCGGCATTGATGGGCCTCGCCACCACAGTGGTTCCCCGTCAGTGCGGTGGTTCGCTGCTGTTTCCCCGGGCCGCCGCGTTGGCCTGCTGGACTTGGCTGATCGGCGCCGGCATGACCATTGCCGGATTCCTCGCCGACGGTGGTCTCGGCACCCCGGGTGGGGCCGGCCAACGACAGGCCACCGCTCTGACCCTCATGGGCCTGCTTCTGGTCATCGGGGGCCTGCTGCTGGCCTCGGTCTGCGTGATGACCACCATCGTCTCCGGTCGAGCCGCCGGTACGGGCCTCCGGGACCTTCCCTTCACCGCCTGGACCACGCTGGTTGCCGCCACGATCTGGACGGGGATGCTGCCGGTACTGGCCGCCAACACGGTGCTGGCCTACGTCGACCTCCGGGGTCGCCCGGCCCTCCGGTTCGGTGCCGAGGACGCCATCTGGGAGCAGCTCTCTTGGATGTTCACCCATCCGGCTGTCTATGTGCTGGCCTTGCCGGTCATCGGCATCGCCCTGGACGTCCTGGCGCGGGCCACCGGGATCACCCAGTCCAACCGTGACGTCCTGCTGGTGGCCACGGCGGCCTTCGGCTTCCTATCCTTCGGGGCCTTCGCCCAGACCTTCTTCGACACGCCGGGTACCCCGGTCCGCGAAGAGGCGCTGTCGGTCGTGGCCGCCTTCGCCATCGTGCCGGTCGCCCTGGCCATCCTCGGTGGCGTTGCCGACACGCTTCGCCGGGGTGCCTCCAATCTGGGCTCAAAGCCCCCCGCTGAAGCCGTAGTGGCTCTCGTGGCCGTGCTACTGGTCGTGGTAGGCACCGTCATCGGTGCCGTGCACGTCATCGCCCCACTGGATCTGCTCGGTACCGCCGTCGAAGGCGCCAACTTCACCCTTGTAGTCGGTGCTGCCATCCTGGGAGTAGGTGCAGGCTTCCACCACTGGGGTGATGACATCGTCGGCCCGGGCGCCCGTCCCGGCCTGTTCCTCCTCGGCGGGCTGGCCCTCGCTCTCGGCGTTGTCCTGAGCAGCGCTACAGACCTGATCAGTGGCCTGCTCGACCAGAACGACTTCACCGGGGTCACCATCTCCGCAGCCGGTAACCCGGACTCCGGGGTCGACGCCCTGAACCTGGTCTCGATGCTCGGCTCACTGGCTGTCGTGGCTGGCTTGGTGGTCTGGATGATCGCCGGAGCCCTCCATACGGCCACCGCCCAGAGTGCCCGTGGGGCCACCGTTCAGGAGAAGGGCGCCGCCTGATGGCCTCCACCGTCCCCGCCGCCCCGACCCGTCCGCGGACCCTGGTGATCGCCTCGGCGTTCGGCACAGGCAGCGTGCTCATGTACTTCGGCGGCCTGTTCGCCCTCTACTTCTCCATCCGGGCCGACGCCCTGGCCTGGGGCAGTCAGTGGTACCCCGAGGGAGCCATCCAGTTGGTGCCCGGCGGAATGAACATGGCCACGCTGGCCATGTCCGCCATCACCATGGCGTGGGCCGTGCAGGCTGTCCTGAATGACGACCGGGTCCACGCGATGATCGCCATGGCGCTCACCGCGGTCCTCGGGATTGCCATGGTCAACCAGACCGTCTTCTACTTCATGGACATCGGCCTGCCCATCGACGCCAGCGAGGCGGCGACGATGCTGTACGTCATCGTCGGCTCGCACCTCGTCATGGTGGCCGTCGGTGTGCTCTGGCTCGGGATGCTTCTCCTGCGAACCCTAGGTGGGCAGGACACCAACCGTCACCGGGACCTCGTCTCGGCGGCGGCCCTCTACTGGTATGCCGCGGTGGCCGTGTATTCGGTCATCTGGGTCGGCATCTACATCGCCAAGTAGCGGCGGGAGATCGACATGCTCACCACCGGCTTCAAACTCTGGTTCGGCTTCGCCATGGCCGTCGCCCTGGCGGCCGTGTTCGCCGGGTACACCTCGGGTGCGACCGAGACCGGGCCCCTCTCCATCGGCTGGAAGGGTGGCGTGGGCAACCATGTCTCCTACACCATCCTGATCTTCGCATCCGGTGTGCTGGCCATGTTTGGCCTTATCGCCGTGGCCTTCCGTGACGGGGACGCCGAGGTACAGGCCGAGGTACTGGGTCTAGACGAAGCCCCGGTCGGTCAGGTGGCCGTCGGTAACTCGCTGTGGCCGGTCTTCGGTGCGCTCGGCATTGGTGCCATCGGCGTCGGGCTGGTCGTCCACTCGGCGATCTTCGTGATGGGCTTGGTCATCGTGGCCGCAATCGGCATTGAGTGGACCATGACCAACTGGTCCGAGAAGGTCTCCGGCGACCCGGCAGCCAACGCGGAGGCCCGCGAGAACCTCATGCGCCCCATCGAGATCCCGGTGCTGGGCACAGTGGGCGTGGCCGTCCTAGTCGTCGCCGTCTCCCGGGTGCTCCTGGCTTCGTCGGTAACCGGTGCCGTCTGGGTGGCCACGGTGGTCGGCCTGGCGATCTTCGGTCTGGCGGTGCTGGTCAGTCAGCGACCGCAGATGCCGCGGGCCGCCATTCGATCCATGCTCTTCATTGGTGTGCTGGTTGTCCTGGTGCTCGGCATCGTGGCCGCGGCCAGCGGAGAGCGCGAGTTCCACCACAAGGGCAGCGGCGCCCACCACGACGATACTCAAGCGGAGACGGACCATTGATCCCCAAGTCCCTGCGCAGTTTCCTGCGTTCGGGGCGGTTCGCCGCCCTCGCCATCGGTGGGCTCGCCGCCCTGACCGGTTGCGCCGCTGACGCTCCTCTGGACACTCTGGCGCCGCAGGGCCCGATCTCGCGGTCCATCGACTCGTTGTCCGACCCGGTCTTCCTCGTCGCCGGCGTTGTCTTCGTAATCATCTTCGGTGCCACGGCGGTCATCTGGTGGAAGTTCCGTGATGACCACAGCACCGACGAATTCCCCGAGCAGGTACACGGCCACTTCCGGGCCGAGATCGGCTGGACCATCGGCCCTGCTGTGATCATGGCCGTCATCGCCGTCTTCACGCTGATCAGCCACTTCGACCTGAACGGCCAGGACCGGACCGACATCGTGGTCAGCGTCGACGGCGAACGTACCTCGTGGGATCCCGAGGTCGTGATCGTCGGCCAGCAGTGGTGGTGGGAGTTCCGCTACTACTTCGACGGTCTCGAAGGGGTCGATCTGAGCGATGCCCGCCACCTGCCACCCGCCGACATTGTGACGGCCAACCAGTTGGTCATCCCGACCGGCTCGGAGATCGGCCTCAAGATCCTCAGCCGCGACGTGATCCACAGCTACTGGATCCCCGCGCTGAACGGCAAGCGCGACGCCGTGCCCGGCCGCGTGGCGCCTTGGAAGATCGAGGCCGAGACGCCCGGCGTCTACTTCGGCCAGTGCACCGAGTTCTGTGGTCTTAGCCACGCCCGGATGCGGATGCAGACCATTGCCGTGGACCCCGTTGACTTCCAGACCTGGATCGACGAGCAGATGCAGCCCGCCGCCGAGGCGACCAATGCTGCCGCGGTGCGTGGCCAGACCGTGTTCGAGGGCCAGTGCGCCCGCTGCCATGTGGTCAACGGGATGAACGACGGTGGGGGCGCCGACCTCGTGGCCAACGCCGCGCCGAACCTGACGCACCTGATGAGTCGGACCACCTTCGCCGGCGGGATCTTCGATCTCTACGAGCCCGACGGGTCGCTGAACCGCACCCAACTCGAGGCCTGGCTGCGTAACGCACCGGCCGAGAAACCCGCCTACGCCGAAGGTCGCCGGGGCATGCCGGCCATGGGCCTCAGCGAGAGCCAGATCGATGACGTGGTGGCGTACCTCCAGACCCTGGGCGCAGCCCCGGACATGGACGTCATCGCGGCGACGGAGGTCGAATGATGAGTGAGACGATGGAAATCGAGGCCCCGGCCCGACCGATCGGCGTCTACACCCGGCCCAAGAGCAACACCGGCTGGCGTGACTGGATCACCACGGTCGACCATAAGAAGATCGGCATCCTCTACGGCGCCACGGCGATGATCTTCTTCGCCATCGGCGGCCTCGAGGCCCTGCTGATCCGTCTCCAGTTGGCCACTCCGAACGGGACGGTGCTGGGCGCAGATACCTACAACCGAGTGTTCACCATGCACGGCGTGACCATGGTCTTCATGGTGATCATGCCGTTGGCCGCGGCATTCGCGAACTACCTGTTGCCCCTTCAGATCGGGGCCCGGGACGTGGCCTTCCCTCGTCTCAACGCACTGTCATTCTGGGTGTTTCTGGCCGGTGGCCTGTTCCTCAACATGGCGTGGATCGTGGGTGATGCCCCCGACGGCGGCTGGTTCGCCTACGCACCCAACACCGGGATGATCTTCTCGCCGGGCAAGGGCATGGACTACTACGCCCTCGGCCTGCAGATCATGGGTATCGCCTCACTGGTGTCGGCCATGAACCTGATCGTGACGGTGCTCAACATGCGGGCCCCGGGCATGACCCTGTTCAAGATGCCGGTCTTCACCTGGATGATCCTGGTGGTGCAGTTTCTGCTGCTGTTCGCCGTGCCTGTCATCACCGTGGCCCTGTTCCTTCTCATGTTCGACCGGAACTTCGGCGCCAACTTCTTCAACCCGGAGATGGGTGCTGACCCGCTGCTCTGGCAGCACCTCTTCTGGATCTTCGGACACCCTGAGGTGTACATCCTGATCCTGCCCAGCTTCGGCATCATCAGCGAGGTCATCCCGACTTTCTCCCGCAAGCCCATCTTCGGCTATCCGTTCATGGTCTTCTCAGGCATCGCCATCGGCTTCATGGGCTGGGGTGTGTGGGCCCATCACATGTTCGTGTCGGGTATCGGCCCCATTTCGGTGGCCGCCTTCTCGGTGTCGACCATGTTCATCGCCGTGCCCACCGGAGTGAAGATCCTGAACTGGCTGGCCACCATGTGGGGCGGAAAGATCCGGTTCAACACGCCGATGCTCTTCGCCTCGGGCGTCGTGTCGATGTTCACTATTGGTGGCCTGTCAGGCGTGACCCACTCGCTGGCCCCTGCCGACACCCAGCAGACCGACACCTACTACATCGTGGCCCACTTCCACTACGTGATCTTCGGTGGCGCCCTGCTCGGGATCTTCGCCGGCTTCTACTTCTGGTGGCCGAAGGTCTTCGGCCACCTACTGGGCGAGAAGCTAGGCAAATGGAACTTCTGGTTGATGATCATCGGCTTCAACATGACCTTCGGCCCGATGCACATCCTCGGCCTGCAGGGCATGTCACGACGGATCGACTCCTACAGCCCGGGCTTCGGTTTCGAGTTCTGGAACATGTTCGCCTCCATCGGTTCGTTCATCATCACCCTGGGCGTTCTGATGTTCGTGATCAACATCGTCACCTCGGCCCGCAAGGCCCGTACCGCCCCGCCTGTCGGCCTGGATCCGTGGGACGCCCGCAGCCTCGAGTGGTTCACTCCTAACCCGACGCCGGTCCACAACTTCGACGACGACATCCAGGTGTCGTCGCTCGACGAGTTCTGGCACCGCAAGTACGGCGAGGACGAGAACGGCCGGATTGTCCGGGTGGCCACTGCCGAAGAGGTCTGTCAGGACGGTTCTGCCACCGACACCCACCTGCCGTCACCCTCGTACTGGCCGTTGATCCTGGCCGCCGGCCTGCCCTTCGTTGGCTTCGGCCTCATCTACACGCTGTGGTTCTGCGTGCTAGGTGGGATCCTGATCTTCATGGGCATCTACGGCTGGATCTTCGAGCCCGTTGACGACCCGGACGGGCCTCACGGCCACCACGACGACGGCGATGATCACGACGAGCCATCTGACGAGGTATCTACCGAGACCGCTGAGGAGGCCCCCGTTGGCTGACACCGCCGCCGTGTCACACGGCCAGGGGACGGGCACCGGCCTGTCCAACAACAAGCTCCTGATGTGGGTGTTCTTGGGTTCGGAGTGCCTGTTGTTTGGTGGTCTGATCTCCACCTACCTGATCTACCGCAGCCGGTTTGGCGACGGCCCGGGACCCGGGGACGTCTTCGACATTCCGTTCACCTCGGTCAGCTCGTTCGTGCTGCTGATGAGCTCGCTGACCATGGTGCTGGCCCTGTCGGCCCTCCAGCGGGGTGACATCCGGAACAACCGGGTGTGGCTGCTCACCACGGCACTGCTCGGCTCGCTGTTCATCGGCGGGCAGGTCTACGAGTTCACGACCTTCGTCCGTGAAGGTCTGACCTACTCGACCAGCCCCTTCTCGTCGGCCTTCTTCACGTTGACCGGTTTCCACGGTGTGCACGTGAGCCTCGGCATCGTGATGCTGATGTCGCTGCTCATCTCGTCGTTGCGGGGCACGCTTACCAAGGAGCGGTCCGAGACCGTCGAGATTGTCGGCCTCTACTGGCACTTCGTCGACGTGGTGTGGATCTTCATCTTCACCGTCATCTACCTGGTGCCCTCGCCCACCAGCTGATCGGGGAACAGACGCCATGAGCACCGAGACCGAAGCACCCGTCGAAGCCCCGGAACCATCTGGGGACGAGATCCACGACGCCCACGACCACCCGACGGACCGCAAGTACGTCCAGGTGGCCATCGTGCTGGCTCTGGTCACCGCACTCGAGGTGGCCACCTACTTCGTAGAGATGCCCGGCGAGGTCCTCATCCCAGCGTTGATGGTGATGATGGTCTTCAAGTTCTTCTACGTGGCCGCGTGGTTCATGCACCTTCGCTTTGACAGCCCGCTGTTCACGAAGTTCTTCGTGACTGGCCTGGTGCTGGCCACCGCGGTGTACGGCGTGACCCTCACAGTCTTCGAGTTCTGGACCAAGGGCTGAGCGGTGCCGTCGCCAATGGGCGGCGGATCCTTCCGGCCTCCGGCCGGATCTGACCTGACCCGATGACGACCGTTTCGACGGCGGCGCTTGGAGACGGCTTGTCGGTCGTTCTGGCCGCCGTACCCGACCCCTGGCGGTGGCAGGCCCACCCAGAGGTGTGGTTCCTCGTCGGTGCGGTAGTCCTGCTGGGTTGGTGGGCCACCCGGGTCATCGGCCCCCGCGTCGTGGCTGTCGGCGAACCGGTGACCACCCCGTTCCAACGACGAGCCTTCGTTGCAGCCACTGTGCTGTTACTGGTATCGGCTGACTGGCCGGTGCACGACATCGCCGAGGCCCACCTCTACGCGGTGCACATGGTCCAGCACATGGCCATCACGTTCATCGTGCCGCCCCTCTTCCTGCTGGCCATGCCGGCCTGGCTCGCCCGGTTGCTGGTCCTCGAGGGGGGTTGGGGGTCACGGCTACTACGTCGTCTGGCCCATCCAGTGGTGGCCGGCGTGCTGTTCAACGCCCTGACGGCCATCACCCACTGGAGTGGCATCGTCCAGTGGTCCTTCGACTCGGGAGCCTTCCACTATTCGGTGCACTTGCTGCTGTTCGGGTCGGCGCTCCTGATGTGGGTTCCGGTGGTCGCGCCGTTGCCTGAGCTGCGGATCTCGGTGCCCGGCCAGATGATCTACCTGTTCCTCATGTCGGTCATCCCGACCATTCCGGCGGCATGGCTGACCTTCGCTGAAGGCACCGTCTACAAGCACTACGACGACGGCTTCGAGGCATTCGGGGTGACCGTCACGTCGGATCAACAGGCCGCCGGCCTCATCATGAAGTTGCTGGGTGGCTTCTACCTATGGGGGATCATCGTGGCAAAATTCATCGGCTATTCGCGGATCCACCAGCGTGACAATCAGCAGATGCGACCTGCCGAGGGACGCCACCGTCGGCTGCGCTCCGACGAGGAACCTGTCGAGTAGGCCCACGGCCCTCCCGCTAGGTTCGCACTCGTGATCGATATCCGGCTGCTGCGTTCAGATCCCGAGGCCGTGAAGGCCGCCCTGGTCCGCCGGGGTGAGGACACTTCAGGTCTCGATCGGATCATCGAGTTGGACGCCCGGCAGCGGGCCCTCGCCGAGGAACGGGATCAGGTCCGCAACGAGGTGAACACCATCTCCAAGGAGGTCGGTGGCCTCCACCGCGATGGCAAGGCTGACGAGGCTGCCGAGTTGCAGGCCCGGAGCCGTGACCTGGGTGAGCGCGAGGACGCCCTGGCTGGTGAAGTCGAAATGCTGGCCGGCGAGATCCGCGACGTCCTACTGCGCGTGCCCAACCTTCCCTCGGCCGACGCTCCCGATGGCCTAACCGAGGCCGACAACGTGCTGGTCCGCCACGAGCACTGGGATCCCGATGCCTACGGCGAGCACCAGCGGGTGCCCCACTGGGAGATCGCCGAACAACTCGGTCTCCTGGACGTGGAACGGGGGACCAAGCTCTCGGGTTCGATGTTCGTCATGTACACCGGTATGGGGGCCACCCTGTGCCGTGCATTGATCCAGTACGGCCTGGACCGCAACGCGGACGCCTACCGGGAGATGCGTCCGCCGACGCTCGTCAAGACCGAGACCATGGTGTCCACCGGGCACCTTCCCAAGTTCGAAGAGGACGCCTACCACCTCGAACGTGACGACCTGTGGGCCATTCCCACAGCCGAGGTGCCGCTCACCTCGTTCTGCCGGGACGAGGTGCTCGACGAATCCGACCTGCCGATGAAACTCATGGCCCACACGTCGTGCTTTCGTCGCGAGGCAGGCTCCGCGGGGCGTGACACCCGTGGCCTGCTCCGGGTCCATGAGTTCGACAAGGTGGAGCTGCTCTCGTACGCCACCCGCGAACAGGCCCCCGAGGTGCACGCCGACATCCTGGCCAGGGCCGAGGCGGCCATCACCGACCTCGGGTTGTCCTACCGGGTGCTGGATCTGTGCGCTGGTGATCTGGGTGGCTCGTCGGCCCGCACGTTCGACCTCGAGGTGTACGCGCCGGGGGCCGACCAGTGGCTGGAGGTCTCGTCGGTGTCGTGGTTCAGCGACTACCAGGCCCGTCGGGCCAACGTCCGGTACCGGCCGACCGGCGAGAAGGGCACACGGATCGTCGACACCCTGAACGGGTCCGGCCTTGCCGTACCGCGTGTTTGGGCCGGCGTTGTCGAGACGCATCGCCAGCCCGACGGCACGATCGCCATTCCCGAGGTGCTCCAGCCCTACATGCGGGGCGCCACTATCATCAACTGATCGTCAGGCCGAGCGCTGCAGCGCCTACGCCCAGTACGAGGGTGTTGACCACGTGGCCCACCGAGCGACCCCGCCGACTGCCAACCCGGGTGCCAGCCAGACCGACGGCATCGGCGGCGAACGTCGAGAAGGTCGTGAACGTCCCGAGCCCGCCCATGCCGATGATGGTGAACGTGGTGGGGCCAGCTCCGGCGAGCAGGCCGAGGGTGAACGAGCCGACCACGTTGACCGACATCGTGCCGAGGTGACCGCCGGGCCACCGCTCGGTGGCGGCCAGTCGGAGGGCCGCCCCGAGGCCCGCCGCGGTTACGAAGCCCAGACCGGTCAACACGTGGCATCCCGAATCGAATCCCGACCGGATCGCTGACCGATCGATCGGCCGAGTAGGAACGCCGCTAGGCCACCAGCGACCGACAGCACCGTGTAACCGACAGCTCCGGAAGGGTCGGCGTCGCGCAACGCGGCGGCCACCTCCACCGCGAAGGTGGAGAAGGTGGTCAGGCCCCCACAGAAGCCGGCGCCGACCAGCAGGCGGGTCGTCCGGCCCACGCCCCTGGTGCGGGCGGCACCTACCAGGAGCCCGAGCAGGCCGCAGCCCACGAGGTTGGCCAACAGGATCGGTCCGGCCGTACCACCGTCTGAGCCGACTGTGGATTCCAGTAGCCCCCATCGCGCCGACGCCCCGACCGCCCCACCAACGGCCACTAGAAGCAGATCTCGTGTCGGGAGCCGGAGGGCGGGAGGCACGGCACGACACTAGGTGTCCGACACGTGAACCCAACCGGACACGCCCCTTGGGGTGAGCGTCCAGCGGGGCCGGGTGGTTGACTGGCGGGATGGACCTAAGCGGGGTGCGGGAGGCCTACGAGACCAGTGGCTTCAACGAGGCCGACCTGTCTGACGACCCGTTCTCCCAGTTCCAGCAGTGGTTCGGCGAGGTCGAGGAGGCCGGCTACTGGGAACCCAACGCCATGGTGCTCTCCACGGTGACCGCAGACGGATGGCCGTCGGCCCGCAACGTGCTCCTGAAGCGGGTGGACGCCGACGGGTTCGTCCTGTTCACCAACTACACCAGCGACAAGGCGGTTGAGATGGACACCACCGGACGGGCCGCTTTGACCTTCAGTTGGACCGAGCTTCGTCGCCAGGTCCGGGTCGTGGGGACAGCCGGGCGTCTAACTGAAGACGAGTCTGATGGCTACTGGACGACCCGTCCCAGGGGGAGCCAGTTGGGGGCATGGGCCTCGGACCAGAGCGTGGTGGTCCCTGACCGGGCCACCCTCGAGGAGGCCTATGCCGCCGCTGAGCAGCGTTGGGCCGACGGACCGGTGGAGCGGCCCGCCCACTGGGGTGGCTACCGGGTCCGGCCACAGACCGTCGAATTCTGGCAGGGCCGACCCGACCGGCTCCATGATCGCCTGCGGTACCGCCTCGATGGTGCGTCCTGGGTGGTGGAACGCCGAGCGCCGTAGGGCCAACAGTTCAGCGGGCCTGCCCGATGGTCCGATCGGGTCGGTCGGGATCCTCCAGGGCGGCCACCAGGCCGTCGATGAGGAGGTCGAGGTGTTCGGCCCGGGGCGTACCGTCCCGATCCGACCAGTCCCGGTGGTCGCGGTTCCACCGGATGCTGGGTGGCAACTCGACCTGGACGCCGCCACCGTCCACCCGGTTCACGGGGTTGTCGGGGTGCAGGCCGCGGAGCGACCGAGGCATGGCCTCCACGTCGTCGACCACCCGGTACTCCTCGGGCAGAACCCCCCGGAGGTGGCCAGCCACATGATGGGCCGCCGTACGGTCGGCTCCTCCGACCAGTACGGCCCAGAAGTCGTCGTGTCGGCCGTAACCGTGGATCGACAACACGGTGTCCACCCGACCAAGGAACGCGTCCAGGCTCGATGACACCCCGGGCACGAAGCGGGTGGACGGGAGGTGGCGTCGACAGCCATCGGGCTGGACCACTGCGTAAAGCGAGCCGTCGATCCGGTTCGCCACCTCTCGGGCCACCACTTCGGTGGCCCGTTCCAGGCCCCCACCGTGGAGGGCGCACACGCCGGTTGTCGACCGGAGGTGGAACTCCTCGACCACCCCGGGCAGGGCCAGAAGGTCGGTCAGGTGCTCGATGGGTTCGACCCGTCCCGGCGTTCGGTCGTCGACCACCGTCGACCGGATAGGTCGGTTCACCGACGCCGGTCGCTTATCGCCCCGTGAACCGACGCCCACGCGACCAGCAGGAAGGCAATGGAGAGGAGCGCCTCGAGTGGGGTGGCCCATCGCACCGGGTCGTCGATCCAGTTGCCGATGCGTGCCGGCCAGTCACCGATCAGGCGGCCGACCGGGATGACCAGCAGATCGCCCCGGTGGACCAGTCCTTCGGCCACACCCCAGGCGCCACCGGCCACCATCCAGAGCCACCGGCGGGGTCGGGTGGCCAGTGCCGGCCCGAGACCCCACACCACCAGCGTGGCCACCACCAACCAGAGAGCGAGGCCCAGGCGCGGGCCACCGACATTGGCCGCCCAGTTGGTGAGGTGCGACTGGAGGTCGGTCACCGAGTCCACGATCGGATTGGACGGGGCCCGCGCGTCCCGCAGGATGCGGATCTCGTAGACGCCGTAGACGACCAGGTAGGTGCCACCCAGCATGAGGGCCACGGCACCGATCCGATCGAAGTGGGGGAGCAGACGCCGGAGGTGACGGGCCAGACCGCCTCGGGCCACGGCCAACGAGAGGGTGAGCGAGGTGACCACGGCGGCCATGCCGGCGGCGAACGCCAGGTAGACGGCGATCCCGTCGACGATGCCGTCCCGTCCGAAGCTCCCGGCCACGTGCAATAGGAAGATGGGGGCCGAGCAGCCGATGGACACCACGGCGTATGACACGCCGAATCCGAGGACTGACCACAGTTCAGTGGTCGACGGGCCGCGGCCGGGTTTGAAGAAGGGGATCCGGAGTTGCCGGCCGGTCAGCATGAACAGGCCGTAGGGGACAAACGCCGCGCCGAGGATCACCGTGACCCACGGGGTCTTGGTGGCAATGGCCTCCTCGGAGACCATCGTGTTGACGGCCAGGCCGAGGGCGCCGAACACCAGCACGAAGGCCGCCGTCAAGGTGAGGCTGACCGACAATCCCCGCAGGACCTGTTCAGGGCGGGCCTCACCGTCCGCCGTGTCGCGGCCCAGGAAGTAGCCGAGCCAGGTGGGGAGCATGGCGAAGCCGCACGGGTTGATGGCCGTGACGATGCCCAGAGTGAACGGCAGGGCGAGGGAGACGTCGATCATGGGAGGGGGATTACCGGACGGGGATCATCGGGTCGGCTCCAGATACTCCTTGATGGCTTCGGCCAGTTCGTCGGCATCAAGCGACCCATGGTGGACATGGACCAGATCGCCCCCTCGGTCGACGAAGGCGGTCACCGGCAGGCCGACGGTGCTGAGGGCTGCGGAGAACTCTCCATCGGGATCACGACCCTGAAGGTAGGTGATACCGAGTTCGTCGGCCCGCTGGGCCGCCCGGGTGGGTGAGTCGCTGACGTTGATGCCTACGAACCGGACCTGCCCAGAACCCCTCTCGTGGGCGGTCTGCAGGACGGGCATCTCCTTGAGGCACGGTGTACACCACGTGGCCCAAAGGTTCAGCACGACGGGTCGATCGTCGCTGTCGGTCAGGTCGTCCAGCGTGGTGGTCTCCCCGGTCCAGAGTTCGAAGGGCATCGAGGTCACGTCGACGACGGTCTCAGGGTCCTCGGCACAGCCGACGGTGGACGCCGACAGCCCCACGAGGAACAGCCCCATGAGGAGCAGACCGACAGGGATACGAGGCACGAACGTCGACGGTACCGGCCCGCCGTGGAGCGAACATGCTGTGAAGGAATCATGGTTGCCACACGGACCGGGGCTCGCCGAAGCGTCACCCCGGTCCGTGGTCTGGCGTTCTGGTGGGCCGGCACCCGGCCGGTGGAGGGGGGACCGGCCGGGTGCGGGACCTGTTCTGTGGTAGCCGCGTCAAGCCGAGAGCAGCTCCTGCTGGATGCGCAACGGGATGGGCACGACAGGTAGCTGCTCCTCGGGGCGCGGCACGTTGGAGGGGCGACCCCGGCGACGCTTGGTGGCCAGGATGTGGCCGTTACGAAACAGCTGTCCGCCCCAAACGCCCCACGGCTCTCGGCGGTGGATGGCGCCTTCGAGGCACGACTCGAGCACCGGGCATTCGGCGCAGATGTTCTTGGCCTGCACGATGTCCCCGATGTCGTCGCTGAAGAAGACCGCGGTGGGGACGCCGAGGCGTTCACAGGCGGCCTGTTGGCGCCAGGTCTCTCGTTCGTAGATCAGTGTTTCCTGCATGGTCTCGCTGCTCTCTGGGTTGCTGGTCTTGGGGGAGTTGGATCTGAAGATCGGTTTGAAAAACGAAGAAGACCGCCGGATTTCTCCGGCGGCCTCGGGGGGGTGGATCTGCGTTCAGCTGATCAGCTGTTCGCTCCCCGGGGCCGCTGGCCGGTCTTGGTGAAACCGGTGGTCCGATAGGTGTTCATGAACGTCGAGGAATCGACATGCCACGAAATGCTCGGCTTCACCGAGTGATGGGCCGTATGCAGGCGCGACGAGGACACGTGCACGCCGGCCGACTGGCCGTGGCGATGGCAGTGAAGCTCGTGCATGGGAAGTGTCCTGTGACTGGGTAGATGGGCGGCGGTTGCCACCCGGTCTGACACCCACGATAGAGGCGTCTGACCGGTCTCCATCCGAGTCGACCGGGGTTACCCCAGTCAAATGATTAAATCAGCTAGTCGAATACATAGTCTGACCTGCGACTTCGTCCCGGGTCGCCTGGCCCAGGATTCGCAGGTGCTCGAGGTGGGCGTAGGTCTCGCTGGCCGCCATGTCGCCCCACGAACGCTCCTTAAAGAGTCGCTGCATGAAGGCTTCCACGGTGCCTGATCCCATGTCTTCGCCGGCCTCCCGGATGACGTCGAGACGTTCCCCGTGGTGGTCGATGATGTGGTCCACCCTCTCGGCCACGTTGGTGAACGGGTGACCGTGGGCCGGCAGGACGTGCTGCAGCCCGGGGAGCTCCTTCATCCGTTCCAACGAGCGGAAGAAGGTGGCCAACGGGTCATCCATGGGGCCGATGCCGTTGATGTGGGGGGTGATGGTGGGCAGTACGTGGTCTCCCGACAGCAGGATCCCGTCGGCCGGGTCGTAGAGGCAGAGGTGGTCGTGCGTGTGGCCCGGGGTGTGGATGGCCAGCCAGGTTCGCCCGCCGAGCAGGATTTCCTCGCCGTCGACCACCGTGTCGGACGGCTCGGGGACACGCCACGACTTCGATCCGCCGGTCACGTCCATTTCCGACCACTTGCGAAGTTCAGTGGCCGGTGGTGCGGATCGGGTGGCGCCCCATGGGGTGGGGCGGCTCATCATGGATCGGACCCGTTCGATGTCCTCGTCGTCAGCCAGATCCAGGTTGCCGGAGTCCATCTCCTCGTCGATCGCCATGTCCATCCACACCGATCGGAAGTCGGCATGGGTAAGGACCCGGGTGCCGTGGTCATCGCGGAGACGGTGCACACCGCCGAAGTGATCGGGGTGGCTGTGGGTGACCACCGCGGTGTGGACCCGACTGTGGTCGGTGCCCAGCTGGGCCAGGAGGTGGCCGAGGGCGTTCCACGATTCGAGGCTGGGCAGGCCGGGGTCCACCAGGGTGAATCCGTCGGTGTCCTCCAGCGCGTAACAGTTGACGTGGCCGAGGCCGGGCATCGAGATAGGGAGCTGAAGCCGGTATAGCCCGGAGGCCAGTTCGGTGACCTCGGTCGAGGCTGGTTCCTGCTCCTGTCGGACCGGCCGAGCTGGTGGCTGATCGGTGTGGGAACAGGAGGGGTCGGTCACGGCGTCACCATAGGAGGGGGCCTGTGAACGGGCCCAAGCGGCCCGGGCCAGCAATGGGGCGCCGGACGGGTTCAGGCGTCGGTCGAGGAGGAAAAGAGCGCCGTCCGGTAGTGGCGCAGTTCGGCCACCGATTCCCGGATGTCGTCCATGGCCCGGTGGCCGCCGGCCTTCTCGGGTGCCGACTTGACGGCCTCAGGGTGCCAGCGCCGGGCCAGTTCCTTGACAGTCGACACGTCGACCGACCGGTAGTGCAGGAACTCCTCGATCTCGGGAAGCCAACGCAGTAGGAAGCGTCGGTCGGTACCGATCGAGTTGCCGCACAGCGGCACGGTTTGGGCTTCGGGAATATGTTGCTTGAGGAAGGCCATGGTGGCATCGCCGGCTTCGGCCAACGTGGTGGACGAGGCGGTAATGGCGTCCAGCAGGCCGCTCTTGGCGTGCATGGTCCTCACGAAGTCGCCCATGCGGTCCAGAACCTCGGGCGGTTGGTGGACCACCAGGTCGGGGCCCTCGGCCACGATGGTGAGGTCGTCGTCGGTGACCAGGGTGGCGATCTCGACGATCACGTCGGACTCCGGATCCAGCCCGGTCATCTCAAGGTCCATCCATGCCAGCACGGCGCCGATCCTAGGGCGTCGTGCCTTGCCTCAGTCTGGTGCCAGCCCGGGACCAGCCGGTGAGTGGGAGGGGGTCGGGGGCTAGGGTCGCCGCCGTGCTCGAGATCCCCCTGCTCCGACTGGTCGATGACCTGCCCCTTCCGACCTATGCCCGCGAGGGCGACGCCGGAGCGGATCTGGTGGCCGCCGAGGACGTCACGTTGGCGCCCGGCGGGGGCCGCGCCCTGGTGTCCACCGGCGCGGCCATTGCCATCCCTTTGGGGTACGCCGGGTTCGTCCAGCCCCGCAGCGGTCTGGCGCTGAAACACGGCGTGACCTGTCTGAACACGCCGGGCCTCATCGACTCGGGCTACCGGGGGGAGCTGAAGGTCCTGCTCGTCAACACCGATCCCACCGATCCCTTCGAGGTGGTTCGCGGCGAACGCATCGCCCAGCTGGTGATCCAACGGGTCGAGGAATGCCGATTCGCCGAGGTCGACGAGCTCCCTCCGTCTGAACGGGGCGAGGGCGGCTTCGGGTCGACCGGCCGCTGAATCCGACGGTCCGGTACGTGGGCATGATCGAAAAGTTGCCTGGCCTTGACGGGGTCGACGAGGGCACCCGGGGAACGGTGGTCAACCACCGGATGCGCGAGGTCACCGAGCTGGTGGCCGGGGCCGGTGCTGGAGCGGACACATGGGACAGCTCGCTGGTCGGTGAGGTCCGGACATTGTTTGACTCACTGGCCCCGGACTGGACGGCGACCCGTGACCATCCGCGTCGCAACGCGCCGGTGCTGGATGCCCTGGACCGGGGAGCGGTGGCCGGGCGGACGGTGCTCGAGCTGGGTGCCGGGACGTGCATATCAGCACGTGACCTGCGGGACCGGTTCGATTGCTACGTGGCGGCCGACCTTTCGTGGGGGATGCTCAGCCACGCGGTGGACGGAGCGCCGCCGCTGGTGTGCGCCGATGGTTCGTCCCTGCCTTTGGCCGACAGCATGATCGACGTCCTGATCTTGCAGAACATGTTCCTGTTCGCCGCTGAGGTCGACCGGTGCCTAGCTGACGACGGTTTTGTGGTCTGGGTGAATAGCCGGGGACCGGAGACGCCGATCCACCTGTCATGTGAGGCCGTGGTGGCGTCGCTCGAATCGGCCACCGGATCGTCGTGGCGGGCCGTCACCTCGACCGTAGGTGAGGCCACGTGGGCCGTGGTGCGTCGAGAATCTAGGAACGCGGCGCGCTGATTCTAAGAGTGCGGCCGTCGCCAGTCAGATCGACGGCCACCTCGGTGGCTGACACCCGGTAGTCGATGACCACGTCGGAGCCCGCGTCGGTCATCTCGGCGGCCAGTTTCTGGAGCGACGAGGCCAGGTCGCCGATCTCGGACGGTTCGATCCGGTGGATCCGCAACAGGGAGGCCAACCCGACCCGCGGTAGATCACCGACCGGTCGGGACGCGGGAAGGCGAAGGGTCACTGCCTCGAGATCGTCCCGCTGGGAACTGCACGCCATGGGTGCGAGTCTCCCACCTCATCGGCGCGGCAGCGGTGTCGGTCTGGTCGGCGGCGAAGGTGGCGGCGAGGGCCGCCGGTCGGGCAACATCGTCGGTGTGACTGTGCTGGTCGATGAGGCCGTGTGGCCCTGGCGGGGCGCCCGATGGGCGCACCTGGTGAGCGACGAGAGCGTCGCCGAGCTACACGCGTTCGCCCGTCGTCTGGGCCTGCGGCGTATGGCCTTCCAAGGCGACCACTACGACGTCCCCACCGACGTACGTGAGCGGGCCCTTGCCTTGGGCGCCGAGGCGGTCCGTGGGCGGGACCTGGTCCGGCGCTTGCGGGCTGCCGGTCTTCGTCTCGCTGCTCCAGATCGACCGGGTTCGTGGGAGGAGGTCGGCCGGTGGTCGGCTCCGGGGAGTCGACCCGACCTCGGTTCGATGGATCTGGTACTGCCGGGCGATCTAGCCGAGGCATTTCAAGGGGTGGACGCGCGTTGGGCGTCTGTCGACGTGGTGGCGTTCCATCGACTGGTTTCTCAGCGATGGGCCGAAGTCGCTCTGGTGGTGGACGACGACGAGGGCGTGGTGCTGGTGGGCGACGTGCCCGCGGGTGTGGAGGTCCGGTGCCATGGCGACCAGATGGTCGAGTTGTTGACCCCACGTCGGCGGGAGGCGCGATGAGGCGGGTTTCGTCGATGGTGTTGGTCGTATTTCTGGCTTGTGCCGCGTGTGGCGGTGATGGTCTGGATGAAGGTCCCCCGGGGCCCACCACGTCGTCGGCGTCGACCACGACAACGGTGCCCGAGGTAGCGACCAATGGTTGGATCCAGATCGGTGACCTGACGCTGGATCTCGAGTTCTCCTGTTACTCGCCGGGGGCTGGTGACGTGGCGGCCATCGGGGTGGGTCGACACCCGGATGGCGGCCAACCGGTGGAGGCCCTAATCCAAGGGTTCCTCGGCCAGCCGTACGTGGGCCTCACCATCGGCGGTTCAGTGCGCTACGAAGCGTCATTGGATGGGCCGCTCGAGGTCTTCGTCCATGACGGAACCATCAGCGCAGGGGCCATCGAATGGGTCCGCGGCCTTGACCTGGACTCCGGGGTAGGGGAACGACTCGGGTACGGCGCGGTGTTCGTGAGTTGTGGCGAGTACATCCATGACCTACCCGAGGGGTACTGACCGGCAGCGGAAGGGGGGCTCAGCCGGGGCAGCCGCCGAGTTCTTCGGCCCACGGGAGACGGCCGGCCCAGACCCGCGTGATCTGGAGGCCGTTGGACAAGAACATCACCCGGTAGGTGGCGTCGGCCACGTCCTTTGGGACGTAGGCCAGCAGGTTCCCCGAGCCGTCGGGGAGGGCGGTGGTGTGGATGCGTTCGCCGAACAGTTCCCGGATGCGTTCCTCGGTGTCGCCGATGCCGGCGCCTGAGCGGGTGGTGATGGTGCGGGTGTCGACGTCGACCCGCTCGACGGTGCCGGCCACCACCCAGAACGTGAGTCCGGCCTGGCCGGCTTCTGGAACGACGAGAAAGCAGTGGCCCACCGGGGTGATGGGGGTGAACTGGCTACCGGCCGCCACCTGAGCGTCGTGGAGCGTCATGCCGAACATGACCCGGTCGATGCCCACGGTGCTCACCGACGAGGCGGCGTTCAGAGTGGGCACGCCCAGACCCTCGACCGGAGCCAGCGTGCCCAGCGGCTCGGGGGGCAGGGTCGCCTCGACCATTCCGACGGTGGTGGTAACCGCGACCAGCGTGTCGCTGTCGGACGTGTTGGCGGCGTCAGTTGTTGGGGTTGTCGCCGGGGCCAGCGTGGTCGAGGCAACCGGCAGGATCACGATCTCGTCGGTCGGGCTTCCGCCGAGGCCGAAGAAGAGGACAGCCATGACGGTGATTCCAGCGAGCAGCATCACCACCAGTGTCCGCATGACCCCACGCTAGGCGGGAGGCCGGCCATTGGACGGCCGGACCCGTCAGCCCACACCCGCGGCCCGGCCGGGTCGGATCTATGGTCCACTGGCCGGATGCGACACGGCTTGGGAGTTGATTGCCTGCCGAGGATGCCGCTGGTGTCGCTGGCCCTGATGTTGGCGTTGATAGCGGGAGGCTGTGGCACCTCGTCGGAGGTGGCTCCGCCTTTGACCACCTCGTCGGAGGTGGCTCCGCCCTCGACCACCTCGGCGTCCGCGATAACCACAGTGGCCGTGTCGGTCACCATCCCCACGACCACCGTCGTTTCCCCTCCGACCACGCCGCCGTCGACCATCACGACGACCACGTCGACGACCCTTCCGGCGGGCCCCACCGCAGCCGAGTGCGTGGGCGGTCTGCCCGTCGGGCTCCGGATCGGTCAGGTGCTCCTGCCCATCGCCTCCCAGGCTGAACTCCCGGTGGTGGTCGATCTCGCTCGGCGAGGTCTGGTGGCCGGAGTGGTGATGGCAGGTCCGGTGGGAGACGGCTTCTCGGCTGCGGTGGCCGCTGTACAGGCTGCATCGGCCACCGGGCCGGTAGTGGTGGCCGTCGACGAGGAAGGTGGCCGGGTTCAGCGGTTCGAGTCCGTGCTCGGGTCGATGCCCTCGGCTGCCGCCATGGGGGCTCTCCCCGTTGACGAGGTGCGTGCGTTGGCAAGGGACCGGGCAGAGGCACTGGGTGCCTTGGGAGTCACGGTGAACCTCGCCCCGGTGCTCGACGTGGGCGCCGCACCGGGCATCGGCGACCGGTCGTTCTCTGACGACCCCGAGGTGGTATCCACCCACGGCATTGCCTTCGCCGAAGGGGTGCTAGCCGGCGGTCTCGTGCCGGTGGTTAAGCACTTCCCGGGCCACGGTCGGGCCAACGCCGACAGCCACGACGAGTTGACCACCACGCCGGCGCTCGAGGACCTGTGGGAGGTCGACCTCCTCCCGTTTGCCCTGGTTCCAGACGGTGCGGCGGTCATGGTCGGCCATCTGGTGGTGCCCGGCCTGACTGACGGGGTGCCGGCCACCCTCTCGCCGTCCGCTATCACCGGCGTGCTGCGGGGCGATCTGGCCTTCGATGGGGTGGTGGTTACTGACGATCTGGCCATGGGAGCTGTCGCCGACCTGGTCGACGTGGCCACCGCGGCCCGCCTCGCCCTCATCGCCGGCGCAGACCTACTGATGATCGGTGGCCTGGCCAACGTGGTGCCCGCCGCGTGGGGTCTGATGGCTGCCCTCGACGACGGTTCGCTGGACGAACGCTGGTTGGACGAGGCCGTCGAACGGGTGCTGGCCCTCCGGAACGTCAACCCGTGCACGTTGATGAGCAGCCCTCATGACGGGGGCTGAGTAGTGGGTCGCCCGGGGCTCGAACCCGGCACCTTGGGATTAAAAGTCCCCTGCTCTACCCGATGAGCTAGCGACCCGACGGCGGTTCGAAACCCGGCGCGAAACCCGGTCGACCACCGGGCGTCAGGGTACAGGTGGGTGTTCAGGCGGCGGGTGGCCTGAAACCATCAAGGCGGGCGGTGGCATCGGCGATCATCTGGCGTACGACCTCAGCTGCTGGCACCACGTCCTTGACGAGGCCAACGATGTTGCCGGCACCGTTCATAGAGATTCCTTCCTTGCCGCCGCGGTCAGTTGCCCAAGGGCCGAGGGTCAACTCGGTGAGGACCGGTTGCAACGGCATGGGAAGTGGGTCAAGGTCGGCAGCCTCCCAGGCTTTGGTCCACTGGTTCGGGAGAAGACGGAATCGCTTGCCCGTGTAGGCGCGACTGATCACTGGTGACTGGTCGGCGGCGTCCACCAGGCCGTCCTTCTGCCAACCAGCGATGCCTGCCTCTTCGGTAGCTAGGAAGCGAGTTCCTACCCACACGGCTTCACAACCCATGACAAGGGCAGCCGCCAGGCCGCGACCATCACCGATCCCGCCAGCGGCAACGACGGGAACTTCGACAGCATCGAGCACCTGGGGAAGAAGGGCGAGAGTGCCGACGTGTCCGGTATGGCCACCACCTTCCGTGCCTTGTGCGATGACGACGTCGGCACCGTCCTTTACGACGCTGACAGCCTGTTTCGTGTTGCCGACCACCGACATCACCACTGCACCGGCTTCATGGAAGCGGTCCACCACAAAACCAGGTGAGCCGAGGGCACCAACGAATACCGGGACGCCTTCCTCCAAGATGACCTGGACTTGGGCCTCGGCATCGGTCCCCAACGCGTTTCTGCCGGTTCCACGATTGTCACTTCCACCTGGTTGCTCGACACCCAGTTCGGTGGCAATACGTGCCGCCGTCTCGCGGTGTTCAATGGGAATCCGTTCGGCAACATCTGAGATCTTCGTTCCGCCCTGGTCGAGTCGGGCCGGCAGGATGAGGTCGACACCGAACGGTCGATCGGTCAGTTCTCGGGTGCGGTGGATGACGGTTCGTACCTGTTCCGGGGACATCGAGGTACAACCAAGCACTCCGAGCCCACCTGCGTTGGATACCGCTGCCACGAGTTCGGGTCCGGCGATCGGTCCCATTCCGGCCGAGAAGATCGGGAAGTCGATCCCCAACCTTTCGCACAGTGGAGTTCTCAACGATCTATTCAACGTCTTTCCCCAATGGCTTTGGTCGGGCCGTCAGACGTCCTCGGGTTCCTCCAAGGGGTGCAGTTGTCAGCACTGGTCGGTCTCTTCGATGGGCGCGAGGCGCCGTAGTCGATTCTTCCAAGGCCCGTAGCGCCACACCATTTCGTCTCCATTTCGGTAGCGCGTGACGAGCGCGACTCTGCGGTTTCCGGGGTACAGGTTCAGGCGGCCGTCTTCGAATCGGGCCGCAACGGAGATCCGGCTGGTTTTGTTCGCGTGTACGTCGTTGACCCCACCTTCGAGGGTGCCGTCCGCGTACATGTCATGGATGATTCCGCCAGCGGTGATGACGACCCGGTTTCCAGCCTGTTCGACGCGTTCGATGTGTCCCTTTAGCGGACCTCTGTAGGCCTGCCAGACGCCTCGAAGATCGGGCGCTCCTGGTGCGATCGGCTCGTCGCACCCTGCGAGAACCGGTTGTGGGAAGTCCCGGTACCCACCAGAAGGAGTATGCGCGACAGGAATGTCCACCGCCTTGATGGTCGTTTCAGCCGGGGACGCCGAAAGGGGTGTCGGTTCGAAGTGCTCACGCCCTGCTGGAGGTTCGTCTGGACGCCGGCGGATTAGGAGTGGGGCAATGAGGAGTCTCGGGATGACTCCGATCAGATTCTTCGCCTTCACCGTTCACCGCCCTTCACTGATGCACCATCTCGGTTGCGCTTCCGGTGTTGGAAGATCCGAGTGGTTGAAGGAGTCGGTGCAGGGCGGTCGTCCATGTCCGCCGGACCTGTTGAGGTGTGCGGTTGTGGTCGTGCACGATCTGGTCCCAAGACTCAAAAGAGGTCAAGGTGCTGATGGTTGCTACGAGGTCGTCGCGGGCAGAGGGATTCAAGGCCTCCAGTTCGTGGGCGAAGCATTGGCGAATCTGATCTGCCTGCATCGACCGGACGGAACGCAACCCTTCGTCAACATCTGGAAACTCTGGAGCCTTTCTCCGGGCCTGGCGGCACATCGGTCCAGTCGTTTCATACAACTTTGCCCGGCGGTTAACTAGAACCTGAGTGCGATGTTCGAGAGTGCTTTCGGCGATGTCCGGTAGCTGCAAAAGGTGGTCGTAGCGCTTGAAGTATCGACGAAGCGTCTCCTGCCTGAGCTCTTCGAGTGTTTCGAAATAGCGGAACAGGGAGGCAACCGAGACTCCTGCTCGCTCCGCTACCTGTTCGGATGTCGGGTCCGTATTCCCTTCGCCCACAAGGTCGATCACTGCGTCGGACACGGCAAGGCGGCCGCGTTCCCGCCGGGCCCGGCGGCCGTCGATGGTCTCGTTGCTCAAAGCGGTCTGGGTCATCAGCGATTGCGGTGCCATTTTCGCCCCGTCTCCTCCTTGCAGACTGTGAGTCTAGCACTCCAATCAGATATTGATAGTTAGACTCTCATAAGATAGATTGCATCTTGAGGGAGGACACTGTGTCAAAGCCGGATCTGCCAACAGGAACCTTCCATGGCCACATCGGTCGAACGTTTGCCGAATCAGAACCCTGGTTCGAGGAACCGGTACACCCTGCAGATGACTCACCCAACGTGGTCGTTGTCCTGCTGGACGACACAGGGTTCGCCCAACTCGGTTGCTACGGGTCAGAAATCGATACTCCACATATTGACGAGCTGGCGGCGAACGGTCTTCAGTTCACGAACTTCCACGTAACTCCGCTCTGTTCGCCGACCCGGGCCTCGCTGCTTACCGGCCGGTCGCAGCATGCGGTCGGTATGCGCGCAGTGTCCAACTTCCAGACCGGATTTCCCCACCAGTTGGGCCACATCTCGAACCACGCTGCCACGGTCGCCGAGGTACTCCAGGCTGAGGGTTACGCGACCTTCTGCACCGGGAAGTGGCACCTAGCCCCCATGGAACAGTGTTCGGCAGCCGGGCCGTTCGAGCAGTGGCCGCTGGGGCGCGGATTTGACCGGTTCTACGGATTTCTCGAGGGTGAAACCGATCAGTTCCATCCCCAACTGGTCTGTGACAACCACCCGATCGAGCCACCGGGCAAGGCTGAGGACGGCTATCACCTCAGTGAGGACCTGGTCGACCAGTTGCTGCGAATGGTGTCTGACAGCAAGGGAGTGCGACCCGATCGCCCATTCTTCGCATACCTGCCGTTCGGTGCCACCCACGCTCCCCACCAGGCTCCACCCGAGTACCTGGCGAAGTACCGGGGCTCGTTCGACGAGGGTTGGGACGTTGTTCGACAGCGATGGTTCCAGCGTCAAATCGACATAGGGGTCATCCCTGAGGGAACGGAGTTGGCGCCCCTGAATCCTGGCGTGGAACCGTGGGACACGCTGCCCGTCAACCAGCAACGCCTGGCTGTTCGGCTACAGGAAGCCTTCGCCGCCTTTCTCGACCACACCGACGACCAGATCGGTCGCCTCGTCGCCGGTCTCCGCGCTATTGGAGAACTGGACAACACGCTCCTCATCGTCCTAGCCGACAACGGCGCCTCCCAGGAAGGTGGTCCCTTCGGCGTCATGCACGAGATGAAGTTCTTCAACGGGATCCTCGAAACACCAGACGAGGCCGTCGAAAGGATCGACGAGATCGGTGGACCACATAGCCACACCAACTATCCGTGGGGATGGGCCCAGTGCGGCAACAGCCCGTTCAAGTGGTACAAGCAGAACACCCACGAGGGCGGCGTCCACGTCCCGATGATCGTGTCCTGGCCAGCCGGTATCGAAGAAGGTCAACGGGGGACGATGCGCGGGCAGTTCACCAACGTTGCTGACATCGTGCCCACCATCTACGACCTCCTCCAGATCACTCCCCCAGACGTGTTCAGAGGCCGGAGCCAGTTGCCCGTCACAGGCCACTCGTTTGCCGGGGTCTTCAGTGATGCAGGGGCGCCGGCACCCAACACCCTTCAGTACTTCGAGATGGCCGGCAGCCGGGCCCTGGTGGCAGGCCAGTGGAAGGCCGTCTGCAAACACCAGGAGGGAGCGGACTACGAAACAGAACCTTGGGAGCTCTACAACCTCAGCGTCGATGCATCGGAGTGCAACGACCTCTCCGGCTCGGATCCAAACAAGTTGGCAGAACTCGTTGCGTTGTGGTGGTCCGAAGCCGAACGCCACGGAGTCCTCCCACTCGATGATCGTGGCATGGGCGGTCTCTTTGGCGCCCGGTTCCGGGATCACTCACCCCACCCACCCGACAGGCGCTACGTGTATCGGCCACCAATGTCGCCGATCCCAGGTGGCGCGAGCGCAGCAACGGGCGGACGGAGCTTCGACCTGACTGCCCAGGTCACGAGAGCTAGTGGAGAAGACGGCGTCCTGTGGGCAACCGGCACCGAGAACTCCGGAATCTCGGTCTTCGTGCAAAACGAACGCCTGATCGTCGACTACAACGCGTTCGACAAACACACCCTGTTGGAATCTGACGTCGACCTACCCGTCGGCGACTCGGTTCTGACAGCACGATTCCGACGAACTGGTGGCCAATCCGGAATCGTGATACTTGCCGTCGACGGCAACGAAGCAGGCCGGGCCGACCTGCCCTTCTACATGCGGATGATCTCCTCCGTCGGGCCGAGCATCGGCTACGACCACGGCTCAGCAGTGTCCGATCGCTACCAAGCACCCTTTCCGTTCTCCGGGACACTCCACGAGGTCGAGATCCAGCTGCTGTCACGGGCATCGGTGGAAGCCGAAAATGCTCTTGCCAGGGCAGAGATGGCCCGGCAATGACCTCCACCCAGACGACGAGTGGCGCTACGTCGAGCGCTTCCACCGAACCGAGGAGATTCACTGAGTTTCCGTTCTGGTTCTACATGGCTCCGGCCCATCGTTGAGCCCCACCGTTCAGCCAGAGAAGGAATCAACCGCATGCTTGCCATCACACTCCTCGGGACCGGCAGCCCCATGCCCGATCCGGACCGGGCCGGACCAGCCACGCTCATCACGTGTGGTACCGAACAGTTCCTCGTCGACGCCGGCCGAGGCGTGCTCATGCGCCTGGGGGGCGCAGCCAGCAGCGCAGGTCAACTCAGTGCTGTACTACTGACCCATCTACACAGTGACCACATCACCGACCTGAACGACGTGATCACCACCAGATGGATTATGACCTTCGAACCATCTCCGCTCACCATCGTCGGTCCAATCGGGACCCGAACGGTTGTAGACCACATCCTCGCCTCGCTGGAACCCGACATTGGCTACCGCATGGCCCACCACGACGACCTCGACCATCGGCCCCCTGTCGAGGTCATCGAAGTGACCGAAGGCAAGATCGACCTGGGCGGACAGGTAGGAGTCTCCTGCGCGCCCACAGACCACAAGCCGGTCGAACCCAGCATCGGATTCCGCTTCGACTATGACGGCGCTTCGGTTGTCGTCGCCGGCGACACCGTGCCATGCGAAGGCCTCGACAGGCTGTGCATCGGTGCGCAGGCTCTGGTCCACACGGTCATCCGCAAGGACGTCATCGAGAACGTCCCGATGCAGAGACTGCAAGACACGCTCGACTACCACTCCTCTCCCGAAGAGGCTGCGAGAACAGCGGCGCGAGCCGACATGGAGACCCTGGTGCTCACGCACTACGTACCAACATTCCCATCCGGCGGTGGCGAGGACTGGCGCAAACTCGCCGCCACCCACTTCACCGGCACCATCGAGTTGGGCGATGACCTGCACAGGGTCGAAGTCCACCCGAGCTGAGTCGACCAGACCCGAAGGAAACAGAGACATGGACACTGTTCGAACGCCCGATCACCGATTTACCGATCTACCCGGTTACCCGTTTGAACCGCACTACGCCGAAATACCTGATGGCGACGGTGGAACGTTGAGGGTCCACTACCTAGACGAAGGCCTGTCCAACGGTCCCGTCGTGTTGCTGATGCACGGAGAGCCATCGTGGAGCTACCTCTATCGCGACATGATCCCACCGCTGGTCTCCGCCGGTTACCGGGTAATCGCTCCCGACCTCGTCGGCTTCGGCCGTAGTGACAAGCCGACGGAGATGACCGACTACAGCTACGCCCGTCACGTCGTCTGGGCCTCGTCGCTCATCTTCGACCATCTCGATCTGCAGGACATCACCTTCTTCGGCCAGGACTGGGGCGGCCTCATCGGCCTACGGCTGGTGGCCGACCAACCCGACCGATACGAACGCGTGGCCATTGGCAACACGGGCCTACCAACCGGTGAAGGCGGGTCGGAAGCCTTCATGGCCTGGCAGAAGTTCTCCCAGGAATCACCGGTGTTCCCCATTGGGAAACTCGTCAACGGCGCATGCACCAGCGACCTGTCAGATGAAGTCATCGCTGCCTACGACGCCCCTTTCCCCGACGATTCCTACAAGGCCGGAGCCCGGATCTTTCCGTCTCTTGTGCCCACCAACTCCGACGACCCGGAAGCATCCGCCAACAAGGCGGCGTGGAAGGTGCTCGAACAGTTCGAAAGGCCGTTCCTGGTTGCGTTCAGTGACCTCGATCCGGTGACCAAGGGCGGCGAAACTCCCTTCCTGGCCAGAGTTCCTGGAGCCCAAGGCCAACCGCACACGACAATCGAGGGCGCAGGTCACTTCCTCCAAGAAGACCAGGGACCGCTGCTGGCTGCACTGCTCGTCGACTTCATGGCCTCATGACCACTATCGAGCGGTCCCGTCTCGTCGATGCCGCACCGACCGAGGTCTGGAAGGTGCTGTCCGAGTTCGAGGCCATAAGTTCGTGGGCGCCCAACGTCGAACACTCATGCTTCCTCACCGAGGGAGCATCCGATGTCGGTACAACTCGTCGTGTGCAGGTTGGTCGATCAGCTCTCATAGAGACGGTCGTCGAGTGGGAGGAACCACACACCTTGTCGTACTCCCTCAAAGGGCTCCCACCAGTGATCCGCTCGGCTACCAACACCTGGCGGCTCGAACCAACCGAAGACGGAACGAAGGTGAGGCTGACCACCGACATCGATGCAGGCCCGCGACCCCCACAGAAGTTGATCGCACGCATTGTCGGACGCAGGCTCGGGGCAGCATCCGACGAGATGCTCTCAGGGCTCGTAGCCCATTTGGGTCGGAGAGGGCAGCGGCCATGACCGTTCGACCCGACGTCATCGTCATCATGACCGACGAGGAACGCGCCGCCCCACCGTACGAAAACTCAGACATCGCCCGGTGGCGTGCAGAAACGCTGACCGGTCGGGCCTGGTTCGACGAACACGCACTCAACTTTGGGCGCCACTACACGGGCTCGCTGGCCTGCGTTCCCAGTAGGCCGACGATCTTCACCGGGCACTACCCCGACGTTCATGGTGTGACCCAGACCGACGGCCTGGGAAAGATGGCTGACGACTCGCGCCTGCGTTGGCTCCGTGCCGGCGAGGTCCCCACGCTCGGTCACTGGTTCAGGGCCGGCGGCTACGACACCCATTACGACGGCAAGTGGCACATCTCCCACGCCGACCTGATCGACGAGAACACCGGCCAGGTTCTTGCAACCAACAACGCGGCCGGGGAGGTCGATCAGGAAGCCGTCGATGCATACCGTGCAGCCGATCCGCTCAAGCCCTTCGGCTTTTCCGGTTGGGTAGGTCCCGAACCCCATGGCGGCGCACTGGCCAATAGCGGCTTCCGGCGTGATCCGCTCATCGCAGACCGAGTAGTCGCCTGGCTGCAGGACCGTTACCGCCGGCGAGAGGAAGGAGACGCAAATGCCTTGCGTCCCTTCCTGCTAGTCGCGAGCTTCGTCAACCCCCACGACATCGTGTTGTTCCCAGCCTGGGTTCGACGCGGAATCCCGATCAAGAACCAACCAGAACTAGATCCACCCTCGATACCCGCATCGCCCACGGGCGACGAAGACCTGTCCACCAAGCCAGCAGCCCAGGTCGCGTATCGGGCGACCTATCCGACGGGATATGGGCCGGCAGCAACTATTGCGCGGGCCTACGACAAGAACGCCCAGAAATACCGCGACCTCTACTACCGGCTACACGCAGAGGTAGATGGCCCAATTGATCGGGTGCGTCGAGCCGTAACTGATGGAGGATCTGAACACGCGGTGATCGTGCGTACTTCTGACCACGGCGAGTTGCTGGGCGCCCATGGCGGCCTTCACCAGAAATGGTTCAACCTCTACGACGAAGCTACCCGCGTCCCATTTTCAATTGCCCGGATCGGTACCAACGCCACCACCGGGACATCGATCCACGACGCCCCGACCTCCCACATCGACATCGTGCCCACCCTGTTGTCAGCGGCAGGTATCGACGAAGCGATGACGACCAGCGTGCTCCAGGAATCATTCACCGAGGTCCATCCGCTGCCCGGTACGAACCTCATGCCGGTCGTTGATGGCGCCGCAACTCCAAATCCCAATCGCACCGTCTACCTGATGACCCGCGACAACATGCTCGAGGGTGATTCCGGCGCTTCCGGCGTGGCCCGCGCTACCGGTCGTGCCGCTAAACCGCCTGGGATGCTGCGAATCCGAGTTCCGGAACATGTGGGTTCAAACTTCGAAGGGCTCGTTGCACGGGTTGACGACTCGATCAATCGTGGTGAAGGCCACCTGTGGAAAGTGGTTCGCACCTTTGACGACCCGGCTACGTGGACCGATCCGGGAGTCCGCCACCTCGCCTCAAGCGGCCTGGCTGGCGAGACGACCCGGACCATCCCACTCCCAGACCAGTGGGAGCTCTACGACCTCGACGCCGACCCGACCGAAGCCGTCAACCGATGGAACGACGATTCGGCCCGGGACGTGTTCATCCATATCCGCGCCCTCCTCAAAGAGGAGCGCTTCCGAGCCGTGCCCGAGCGAAACAACCCGTGGCCCTATGCATCACGTCAGCCAACCGGGGGACCGGTGAAGAAGCGCCCACCCCCACCAGCGAGAATGCTTCGAAAGCTTGTGCAGAAGATTGGCATGCACCCCGAAGATCTAAACGCAGTCGAGTTCAGACTCGCTGGAAAGCGTGCCCTGATGGTCGCAACGAACACTGCAGTAATGGACATTGGCAAGCCCACCGGCGTCTTCGCCAGCGAGATGACCGTTCCCTACTACGCGTTCCTCGACGCGGGCATGAAGGTCGACGTGGCAAGCCCCCTAGGAGGTGTGATCCCAGTCGACCCACAGTCGCTAAAGCCGGTCTTCCGAAGCGGTGACGACGACCGTTTCCTCGCCGACGACGACTTCCGGAACCAGGTCACCAACTCGCTGGCGATCGGGCGGTTGGACATGGCCGAGTACGACGTGGTGTTCCTCTCCGGCGGTTGGGGCGCAGCGTTCGACTTCGGATTCTCAGACGGCCTAGCAGCCAAGATCACCGAGGCCAACGCGCAAGGGAAGATCATCGGCGGCGTATGCCACGGCCCGCTCGGACTCCTCAACGCAAAGGATGTCGCCGGGGAACCGCTGGTCAAGGGCCGTCGGATTTCCGCAGTCACCGACAAGCAGGTGAGAGAACTCGGCATCCAATCCACCCCGCACCACCCAGAGAGAGAATTACGTAGAGCCGGTGCGGTCTTCGAGAGCATCACCAGGTTCCGTGACCCGTTCGCCAACCACTGGGTGGTCGACGGCAACCTCGTCACCGGTCAGAACCAGAATGCCGGCCCAATGGTTGCAAGGGAAATGATGGAACTCCTCGCTGCCCAGGATCTGTAGCCCCATCCAAGATGACCACGACTCCTAACTGAAGGAAGCGCCAGATGAGCAGCGATGGACCTCGCTACGGTCTCGTCGACCGGGAATACGGCATCCGGTTGGCCACTACCTCACCATCTGACGATGGCCCGGTATGGATGGTCAACCTGATGAAATACCGTGAAGTGGCCGACTACGTAGACGGCCGAAAGACGACCATCTCTGGTCAAGAGGCAGATGACCTCTACTCGCCAATCGACTCGCTAACGGCGGTCGGAGCCGAGATCGTCTTCTTAGGAGACGTCGACCAGCAACTCCTCGGCGACAACACCGTCTGGGATCGCATCGCTGTTGTGAAATACCCAACCCGCAGGTCCTTTATTGAGATGCAGTCACGCTCTGAGTTCCAGGAGTCGCACAAACACAAGGACGCTGGGATGGACAAGAGCATCGTCATGGGATGCCAACCCTTGACCATCCCGAGAGCATCCGACATGGAATTCGAGAACTGGTCCGATGTCCCGCACCCCTCGACCAAAGGTGATGGACCGTTAGTTGTGCTGCACGTGCTCCGGTTCGAAGACATGGAATCCGGGGTCCAGACCCCCGCATATATGGAGGCCTATCAGTCGGTCGCAGCAGGAGTTGCCTCAGAGCACGGCGTGAGAGTCTCTGGTTGGTTCACAGTTGAAGGAACAATCATCGGTGACGGGCGCGAGTGGCATCAGGTGCGCTTCAACCAATTCCCAAGCAAGGCAGCGTTCAAGGCCGTCGTTGCTGATCCAACCCGTCTAAAAGCTCAACATGACCATCGCGAGACAGCGATTGCTGACACCTACACGATGGTCGTTCGACCGAAAGTCGACCAGCTCAGAGAGTCGATTCGGGATTGAGGTCGCAATGCGCGAAGCACTCTCACAACCAGACAGCAGTGTCGATTATCTCGGTCACCGTCACGATCGAACGACTGGCCGCCGGCAGCGAGCCTGGGACCTGAGCACGGAGGCCCACCGAGATGTCGAACACCCACGTCCCCTACTCGCTGCTACGTAGTCGTCGCGAGGTGCTAGCCGGACTGTCGTCGTTGGCTCTGGCAACCACGCTGGGCTGTGGACGCGGTGACCGCACCACGACTTCACCTCTCACCACAACCTCAAAACTCCCAGCGTTATTCGACCATCGGATCACCCGCTGGGGTCAGGACCCCTGGTCCCGAGGTTCGTATTCGTACCTGGGCCCGGGAGCGTCGTCATCTACCCGTCGGGTGCTCGCCCGACCAATCGACGACCGTCTGTTCTTCGCCGGAGAGGCAACCGACACCGAGCACCCGGCAACCGTCCACGGTGCTCTCGCTTCAGGACAGCGGGCGGCTATCGAAATCCAGGAAGCCAGTAAGCCAGGTCTCATCGTGGTGATCGGTGCGGGCGTCGCCGGATTGGGAGCAGCACGTGATTTGACCGCCGCTGGACGCGAGGTGGTAGTGGTCGAGTCACGCCAACGCATCGGGGGTCGTGTCTGGTCGGACACCGTGGGCGGTGCCCCAGTGGACCTAGGCGGCTCATGGTTACACGGCTTGCGAGACAACCCGCTGACTGATCTAGCGGCCTCGCTTGGCATCGACCTGGTCCACACCAACTACGAAGACGCAGTGCTGTTCGATGCTGACGGCAGGCTGGTGAACTGGTCCAACCTGAACCACCTGTACGACCTGGTTGAAGACATGCTTTCGTCTAGTCGGTCCACGAAATCGATGGCGGTCGCCGTGGACGAGGTACGCCGTAAGGTTGAGGGCGAGGACCGAAGGTATTTGGAATACGTGCTGGCCTCAGAGATCGACCACTGGTTCGCGGCGGGACCCGAGGACCTCGCCTTTTCCGGAGTCCACGAAGGTGGGTGGTCACGAGGCGGTGACGCCGTTCCCGCTACCTCCTACCGGCCGATCATTGAGCACCTGGCGACCGGCCTCGACATCCGCCTAGGCCATCCGGTTTCTGAAGTCATTCGGACCGAGAGCGGAATCCGGATTGCCACGGAGGAGACCGAGTTCCACGGAGGGGCCGTCGTCATAACGGTCCCACTGGGAGTTCTCCAAGCCGGGTCCATCCGGTTTGACCCCGCGCTCCCAACGGTTAAGTCGACAGCCATCCAAACCCTCGGTATGGGAACCATGGACAAGGTGGTGCTCCACTTCGAGGAGCCGTTCTGGGATCCCGACGTGGACCTGATCGCCTACGCCTCATCCGAACCTGGTCGGTTCATCGAGTGGTACAACGCAATTCCGTGGACCGGCCACCCGATCCTGGTCGGGTTCAACGCCGGCCGACCGGCAGTAGAGGTTGAATCCTGGAGTGACGAACGGATCTTGACCGCCTCCCTGGACGTTCTAGGCCGCCTCCGCTGGTGAACAAGCATGCTGCGCGTGGTAGCCACGGTCTAAGAGGAAGGCGAGCCGATGGACTACGAACACCTCCGATGTGAGCGGGACGGTGGGTTCGTCACCATCACGCTGGACCGTCCGGAGCGACGGAACTGTCTGTCGACGGGCGTCCTGACCGAACTGCACCACGTCTTTAACGCGACTGGTGAGATGTCCGATGTCTCGGGAATCGTGCTGGCCTCCACCGGATCCGTCTTTTCCGCAGGCCACGACCTGGCCGAGATGGTCGAGATGACAGAGGAGGAGCTACGCCAACTGTTCGACGTATGCACCGTGGCGATGAGGTCGATGGCTGAGGTCCCGCAGGTGGTGGTCGCCCAGGTACAGGGCGTGGCCACCGCGGCTGGCGCCCAGTTGGCGGCCAGTGCTGATCTCATCGTGGCCAGCGAGGACGCCTCCTTCTCCACGCCGGGCGGCAAGGGCGGGTTGTTCTGCCACACGCCGATGGTGGCCGTGGCACGTCAGATCGGTCGCAAGCGGGCGGTCGAGTTGGCCCTGACGGGAGGCGAGATCCCAGCCGCCACGGCACTCGACTGGGGTCTGGTGAACCGGGTCGTGACCCACGACGACCTCGAGTCGGCGACCCTCGAGTTCCTCCGCTATGCCACCAGGGGCAGCCGCTACGCGAAGGGGCTCGGTAAGCAGACCCTGTACGCCCAACTCGAGATGACCACCGACGACGCGTACGATTTGGCTGTCGACGTGATGTCTCGTGCCGCGGCCACCGGCGACGGAGCCGAATGGCCCCGGGCGTTCATTGAGAAGCGCAAGCCTCAGTGGACCCACACGGAGTGACGACTGTTTACGGGTGATTCGCCTACACCCGGTTGTCTATGAGGTGAAGGCGCCGCCATTGAGGCCGATGGTCTGCCCGGTCACCCAGCCAGCCTCATCGGACGCCAGCCACAGGCACGTCGCACCGACGTCGCCAGGTGACCCGAGGCGCCCGACGGGTATCGACTTCGTGAGCGCGGCAGCAGTCTCGGGCCGAACCGAGTCCATGACCCCAAGGGCCACCGAGTTAGCGGTGATGCCGTCGCGGCCGTGCTCGAGTGCCAAGCTCCGCATGAGGCTGAGCGAGCCGCCTTTGCCCACCGAGTAGGACGCGAAACCGATGCCCACCCCGTGGGTTCCGGCGGCCGACGAGATGGTGATGATCCGACCGTGCCCCCCGTCGACCATGCCGGGCAGTACAGCGTGGCAGCAGTGCAGCACGCCATCCAGGTTGACCTCCATCGGTCCCCGCCAGTCGTCGGGATCGGTGTCGGTGAACTTCTTCGGGAGCATGGCCTCGGCACCACCATTGCCGGCGTTGTTGACCAGCACGTCAACCGGTCCGAGGCCGGCAACTGCGGCCAGCACGGCATCCCGGTCGGTGACGTCAAACGGCGCTGCAGTGGCCTGGCCACCGCTTTCGACGATGTCGGCGACGATCTTCTCGGCCCGTTCGGCCCGTAGGTCGTTGACCAGTACGCGGGCCCCTGCGGTAGCCAACATCTGGGCGATCCCGGCGCCGATGTTCTGGCCTCCACCTGTCACGAGTGCAATGCGCCCAGTTAGATCGAACACGACGTTTCCTCAGAGTTTCCCAACGATCTTCTTTCTCAACCGTCTTTGCTTTGGCGTGATACTGCCCGCTCCGCCAAGAGGCGTTGACCGAGGTGTTCGACCTGTCCGTCTTGGTTGGTCAACAGCGCGTCGTTGTAGTGGCGGCCACCGAGGTGGTGACTGGGACCGTTCGGGGCAAACCCCATGAGCACTGAGATCCGGTGCGGACCAGTAGAGGACGTGGGCGGCAGCGAGGCGTGCATCAGGTCTGAGTAGTGGAGGGTCACGTCACCGGGGCCGATTGGGAGACCGATGCCGTCCGGGGCCTCGATCGCCTTGCCATCAACGAACGGAAAGGCTCCACGGTGTGACCCGGGTAGGAACCGGAGCTCTCCGGCTTCGGCAGAACCATCAGTGAGACAGATGGTCAAGACCGTCGAAGGGCAGCGGTTGGCGTGTCCACCCATACCGCAGTCCCGGTGCCACGGCAGATCCCCGAGACCATCGGTCATGCCTGGTCGCTTCCACAACACGGTCACCCTGTCGACTGATTCAGGGTCATTCTCCACGCTGGGGACCAGGTCCTCGTCGGCGATCCCGACGATTTGTCGTACCCGCTGGTCGTCGATAAGAGCATTCAGGCTGGGTCGGCTGGCTGCTCGTAGAACGCGGGTCAAGACCTCGGTTCCGTTTCCATCTCGACCCCACCAGGAGGTCATGTCACCTGGTCGAGCCTCGTTGGCGAGGATCTCCGCGTCGTCCAGCATGACGTCAACCTCGTCGGTGCTGAAGACGTCAGAGACACACAGATAACCGGCCGTTCGAAGGAAATTCGCAGCGTCAGCAGCGGTGGCCTTCAGTTGGGCAAATGGAAAGGTCCGGGTCGGGTCGAGTACTGAACCATCGGCGTTGCGCAGGTCGGAGGCTTCGGGATCGAAGATCGGGAGACCATGGAACAGGGCACGGAGGCCCGGTTCCCAACCCATGAACCGGAGGGGATCGCCGACTGGCACCGTGGCTCGGTCCGTGTAAAGCAGGCCTGGAGCAGTGTCGAGGTCCGAGACCAGGCCCAGCCACGCCTCAAGACCGATTGACACCACCACATCGGCGTTGTCCTCGCCCTCGACCAACTGGACAGATCTGTCGACTGGGACGTAGGTCCAAGAACCAGCTGGTGTACGGACGGCCAAGGCCCCCTTGCCAGACAGGTAGTCATGGGCCAGAGCGCCGGTTCCAGCGGCAATTCGATCAGGTAGTACCTCGGTGTGGAAACGTTGGAACGACTCGGCGTCGGGGCTCAGGACTCCGGAATCAGTGGTTTGCTGAGTCATGACCTGACGGTAGTTAAGCGGGCCCACTGAGCGCCATGACTATCTGAATCGACATGGTCGCTCATAGTCGTTCTTGTCATCTCAGTTTCTGGGGAGTGGTTGTCGGGAGGTGGCTGTCGGAATCTGGTTCAGCCGAGTGCGTCGCGCTGGGCGATGAGGGTCTCCAGGGGGCCCATGTCGAACGGAGCGCCGGTCATGATCACGAGGTGGTCGACCCCCACGTCAAGGTACCGACCCACGTCGTTGACGTCATCGGGAGCGATACACACCGTGTGCTCAATCTCGGCCGGATCCCGACCGACCTGGGCGCACCAGTCGTCGAGGATGGCCGACAATTCGGCCACGTTTTCCGGCGGGCCGAAGCAGTTCCAGGCATCCGCATACTCGGCCACCAGGCGCAGCGTGACCTTGCGACCCGACCCGCCGATCATCAGTGGAAGCTTCCCGACGGGCGGAGGGTTCAGCTTGCCGAGGCGACTCTTCATACGAGGCAGGTCGGCCTCAAGCTGACGGAGGCGACTGCCCACCGTCCCGAACTCATAGCCGTACTCGTCGTAGTCCCGCTCGAACCATCCGGCACCCACCGCCAGGTACATGCGGCCACCCGTCAGGTGGTCAAGCGTGCGAGCCATGTCGGCCAGCAGCTCGGGGTTCCGGTATGAGTTGCCGGTCACCATGGTGCCGAGCATGGCGTTGGACGTGTCGGCGGCCATGGCCGACAGCAGGGTCCAGCCCTCGAAGTGCGCGGCATCCGGGTCGCCGTACAGGGGGTAGAAGTGGTCCCAGATCCAGATCGAGTCGGCGCCCATGGCGTCGGCTTGCCGCCAGGCGTCGCGTAGGGCATCGGCCGTGGTGGCCTGGGGGTGGAGTTGGATGCCGACCTTCAGTCTTGGGGTGCTCATACAGGGCATCATGTCCCAGTCAGCCGATCGATGACGAGACGACCGCTGATCGGACAGCCGATGATGAGGTAGGTGTCATGCCCGAGATGACGAGAACCCGACGAGGCCCGTTGGCGGTCGTGGAGGCTGGTGATCTGTCGGCCCCCACCCTGGTTCTGCTCCACGGCATCGGCTCGTCGGGTGATGCGTTCGCCGATCAGATGTCTGCTTTGTCCGACCGGTGGCGGATGCTGGCTCCGGACGCCCCTGGATATGGCGAATCCGCCGAATCCGCCGAGGCGCCCGGCATCGACGGGTTCGCCGACGCGGTGGCCAGGTTGCTGGACGACGCTGAGATCGACCGGGCGGTGGTGCTCGGCGTCTCGTGGGGCGGGGTGATCGCCACCCGGTTCGCACTGCGCCACCCCGAACGGCTGCGGGCCCTCGTGCTGGCCGACACCAGTCGTGGATCAGGCCACTCGCCGGAAACGGCTGAGATGATGCGGGACCGGGCTGAGCAGTACGCGGCCGACCCTGAAGGGTTCGTGCGCAATCGGGCCCCCCTCCTGGTGGCTGACACCACTTCAGCCGAGGTGGTGGACCGGGTGGTGTCCATCATGGCCACGGCCTGTCGGATGCCCGGCTACGGGCACGCGGCAGCCTCTCTGGCGGAGACCGACCACATGTCCGACCTGGGCCGGGTCGACGCCCCGACGCTTGTGGTGGTGGGCGAGCACGATCAGGTCTGTCCACCTTCGGACTCGCGTCGACTCGTTGAAGCGATTCCCGGGGCGGTCTACGCCGAGGTGCCCGACACCGGTCATCTCCCAAATCAGGAACGTCCAGATGCCTTCAACCAGATCGTCGGCGACTGGCTGGACGGGCTGGTTGACCGGATTGGCTGACCGGGCGGGTTTTCGTCGAGGGCCGTTGGACGTCACGGACGACTCTCGGTCGTAGCCGACCGCGGGCGGTTCAGCCTCCGCCGAGGGTCTCGAGCATGGCGGCCATACGGTCCCGGACCGCCTCGACGGCCTTTATGGGCCGGAGCATCACCTTGAACTCGGTGATCATCCCGTCGTCGTCACAGGTGATGATGTCCACGCCATTCACGGCGATACCACCCATGTTCGTCTCGAACTCCAAGACGGCGAGATGCCCGTCAAGGACTCGGCGGGTGTACCGGAAGGCGGAGTCGCCACCAGTCGGGTCGCCACCGGACTCCTGGTCGGGTTCCTCGGAGGGGGAGTCGCCGGGGAAGACTTGGGCTGCGGCCTGCAGGTACATCTTGGTCAGCTCTCGACCTTGCTGTGCGCGGAACAGGACGGGCGACCAGAACACGCAGTCCTCATGCAGCAGATCATCCAGGTCGGCCTCGCCGCGCAGGACGGCGTGCCAACGTTCGATGGCGGTTTCGATCACGGGGATGGGCTCGCTTTCGGTTCAGGTGACTGGGGTACATGTATCGGGTCGGGTCGAATCTCGTCGAAGGTGTCCATGTCGCGCAACGCCGGGAACAGGCGCCACCACAGGGCCACCACGACCAGGGTGGCCGCCCCGCCAAACACCACGGCGCCGACCAGGCCCATGAACGCTGCGGTCAACCCCGACTCGGCGGCACCCAGTTCGTTTGACGCCCCGATGAACACGTTCTCAACGGCCAGCACCCGGCCCCGCATGTCCTCCGGGGTGGCGAGGGGCACCAACGTCAAGCGGATGAACATCGACACGGCGTCGGCCGCCGATAGCAGCACGATGGCGATGAACGCCAGGGCGAAGCTGCGGGTCAGGCCCAGCCCGATGGTGCCCAGGCCGAACAGGGCAACCACGAACAGCAGAATCCGACCAAGCCGGTGCTGCAGCGGTCGGACCGAGAGGGTCACGGCCACCACGCCCGCCCCGATGCCCACGCCGGCCCGCAGCCAACCCAGTCCCACGGCACCCACCCCGAGGCGCTCCTCGGCGATCGCCGGGAGCAGTGCGACCGCCCCACCGAACAGCACGGCGAACAGGTCCAGACCCATCGCCCCGAACAAGATGGGGCTGCGCCGGATGAACCGCAGGCCCTCGAAGGCGTCGTGGATGGCCTGCCGGGACCCGGTGCTGGCCAGACGTCGCACCCCCGACGACGGGACGAAGACGACGATGCCAACGACGGCGATCAAGGCGATGGCCGACAACAGGTAGGGCAGTGATTCGTCAGCAACAAAGGCGAATCCGAAGGCGATCGGACCGATGATCAGGCCTCCCTGATAGCCGACGGTCTTGAGGGCCACCACGCGGGCCACCACCTCCGGTGGACTCAGGTCAATGGCCAGCGCCCGGCCGGTCGGTGAGGCGAAGGTCCGACAGAGTCCGAAGAACAGGACGATGGTGAAGATCGGCGTGACGGAGGTCGGATCGGTTCGCGCATAGAGGAACAGCAGCAGCGATGCCACTACCTCGCCAGCGATGGCGACGCCGAACACGATCCGACGATCGAACCGGTCAGCTGCCGCACCGGCGAACGGTGCCAGTACGGCCACCGGCAGGAACTCGGCCAGGCCCAGCAGGCCGAGGTGGAGTTCACTGCCCGTCAGGTCATAGACCTGCTTGCCGATGATGGTGATCTGGCCGACCGTTGCGAAGGCGCTGAGGAAGAACGTGAAGATCACCGCCTTGACGGCGAACGGCACCCGAACGGTGTCGGTTAGGTCGGTCACTGTCGGCCCGGCTGGCTGGGTTCGTCGTACCGGCTGGCGAACGACGGGGTCTGTCCCGGCTGCCGCGAGATGCCCGGCCCGTCGGGGTACTGCTCGGTCTCGGGCACCACCGGGCGGGGTGGTTCAGCGGCCAGCCACAGTCGCAGCAGGTGGCGGCGGTGTTTCGGCGAATCGGTAAACGCCGTGCGGGCATGGAAGACCGTGTAGTTGTTGGCCACCACGGCCTCGCCGGCCGCCATGGTGAAATCCAGTACCAGGTCGGCCTGGTTGGTGGTGGTGTGCAGCAGGTCGAGGGCTTCGTGGTCGGCGTCGTCCAACTGGATCGACGGGTCCTCGTCAGCGGCGATCTGCACGTATTCGGGCACGTACCGGCCACTCACCAGCCCGTCGCACATGCTGAACACCGGCACGCGGTGTGGGGTAATGGGATCGTCGTCCGGGCCCTGTTCGCCGAAGCGGTGATAGCGGTAACCCCGGGCCAGCCGATCCAACAGGTCGGGTCGGGAGCGTCGGATCTCGTCGAACACGGCCAGCGAGCTCACGAACCGGCTCACTCCGCCGTCCAGTGCCGGGCGGATGCAGAGGAAGGACAGCATGTCGCCCGGGTCACTGTGGGGGGCCAGCTCGGAGCGGTTTCGGTAGGCCCGGGCATGGGGATCCACGTCGGTCACGTTCACGACATGACCCAGGCGTTCGCCCATGACGCTCTGGGAGACGGCCCTCCCGAGGCGCAACCCGATGCCCCAGAACATCAGGCCCAACTCGTCCACCGATCGACGCTCCACCGGGAATCCCCGTAACAGGGCAAGGCCCCGTCCGTGGAGGACCTCGTGGCGCAGTTCGGCTACCAACGGTTCAAGTGTTCCGAGCGGGAGGTCGTCAGGGTGGGCATCAACGGGGTCTATCCCCTGGGCAGCGAGGTCAATGGCTGCCGCCTCGAGGTCGGCAAGGTCGCTGTTGGGTAGCTCGATGGCGATCGCATCGGTACCTCCGAGGTTGGCGCCGCGCCAAAGGTTGGCCCTCGGAACGGGGATCTCCAGGAGGTCCACGGCGTGCAACCTATGTCGCTACCGCCGGCTGGCATGCCGCCGGCTCTGGGGTCCGTCCGGCGGCCACCAACAGCACGAGGCCGATGGCGCCGTAGACCACGTAGCCCACGGCCCACGGGGTAGTCGAGTCATGGATGTGGATGCCGACGAAGGCAGCCAGCAAGGAGGCCGCCGTGATGCCTCCTAGGCCGAGGATTCCCGCGGCGGTCCCAGCTAGGTCGCCCATTGGTTCCAATGCCATGGACATGGCGACCGGAGTGACGAGGGCGAGCAGTGTGTTGCCGACCACCATGAACGAGAACCACGTCCAGAACTCGGGCACGCCGTCGGCTGCCAGGGTGAGCCCGAGCAGGGCGACGGCCATGGCCAGCGCTGCGGAGAGAACCGCCAGTCCGACCCGGTGGGCCCCCCACCTGCCGATAGCCGGGCTCACGAGGAGGAACCCGATGGCGAAGGGGATGGCCGAGGCCGCGAACAGGAAGGCGAATTGGTCGGCCCGGCCGTAGATGATGTCGAACACCTGCTGGGTGCTTCCGAGGAATATGAGGAAGGCCCCGTCGACGAACAGCAGCGTTGCCGCGTACAGGACCGTGCGACGACAGGTCACGACCTGCCGGAAGGCATCCACGGTCGGTCCGACTCGGAGTGGACGCCGGTTGTCGGGGTGCAGCGTCTCGCCGAACCGGAGGCTCCACGTCACGATGGCGACGGCGAGCACCAGGCCGCACGCGTAGATCCAGCGCCACGACGCCGCGCGGAGAATTCCCTCGGCGGCTAGCGGGGTCACCACCGGTCCGGCCAGGAAGACGGCCGTCACCAACGACATCATCCGGGCCATCCGGGTTCCCGAGTAGAGGTCTCGGAGGATGGCCAGGTTCATTAGCGAAGCCGCGGATGCTCCGAGTCCCCAGACCAGTCGACTTCCCAGCAGGAAACCGAAGTCGGTGGCCAACATCGAACCGGCCGCTCCGACGGCATAGATGGCCATGCCGACTCGAAGCGTGGCCATCCGCCCGAACCGGTCAGAGAGAGGTCCGTAGACGATCTGTCCGCCGGCCATTCCCAGGAAGTAGACGGTGATGGCCAGGGTGATCCGATTCGATCCCGGGGGCAAGCCCACGTCGGGTCGCATCTCGTCGAAGGCGGGTAGCGAGGCGTCGATCCCGAAGGCCGCCGACATTCCAATGAAGGCGAGGAAGGCCACCACCTCCCACTGGGTTCGTTCTCGCCTCGCCGGCAACCCTTCCCTTGACATGGCCGTAGTCTGGTGCAGCCGGTTCGACGGATCTTGATCCGGCAGGGTAGGTGGCGTTGGTCTCCGGTTGTTCTTCGTGCCCGCCTAACTGGAGTCTTATGGCGGAGAGGATGCGGCCCTTCGTGTCGGCTGTGACCTGGGAGGTGAAGCGGGCGTGAAGTGCGGCAGCGAGGATGGGCACGGGTATGCCAAGGACGACATCCAGATCGGGAGGTACCGGGTTACATGAGCACCATCGAACATCTGACAGCTGACGAGTTGAACGCTGGACTCGTTGACGTGCTGGCCGCGCCGGTGGACGACGGCACCCTGGAGTTGATCGTGCGACGTCCTGGTGTGGACGCACGCGAGGTCTTGGTCGAGGGCGAGTTGGATATTACCGATGGTCTGGTAGGCGACAACTGGAACCAGAAGCCGACCAGTATGGGTGCTCCTCATCCTGATATGCAGCTCACCCTCATCAACAGCCGGCTATTGGCACTTGTCTGCCCTGACCCCACCCGCCGCCCTCTAGCCGGCGACCAGTTGGTGGTCGATTTATCGTTGGCCCCCGACGACCTACCTGTGTGGTCACGTCTGCGAATCGGTGAGGCAGTGGTTGAGGTCACCGACCAGCCCCATACAGGGTGCGCCAAGTTCACCCAGCGCTTCGGACTGGACGCCCACCGGTTTGTCAACTCGGAGTCGGGCCGAGCCATGAACCTGCGGGGCATCAACACCCGGGTGGTGGTGCCGGGCACCATCCGAACGGGAGACCGGATCACCGTGGAGCGGCCCACCTCCTAACCTCAACACATGCGCACGGCAATCGTCACCGGAGCGGCCGGCGGGATCGGCGAGGCCACCGCACAGGACCTCGCCCGATGGGGCTGGCGAGTGTTCGGATTCGACCTGCGGGCCGGAGAGTCGACACTTCTACCGTCGGACCTGGCCGGCTTCGGTGGTTCGGTCGAACCAATCCGTGTAGATGTGACCGACCGGGCAGCCGTTGAGGCAGCGGTGGCCGCCGTTCTGGCCACCACCGGTGGGACGTTGGACGCCGTGGTGGCCAATGCTGGGATCCGGGTGGCCGGTGTCTTCGAGGAGACGCCTTTCGCCCAGATCCGACGGCTGTTCGAGGTGAACCTCGGCGGGGCCATGCACGTGACCCGAGCCGCGCTGCCTGCGCTGCGGGCCACCGAGGGTTCCCGGGTCGTGGTCGTATCGTCGGTAGGGGGATTGTCGGCCTTGCCGGGACTGGCCGCCTACTGCGGATCCAAGTGGGCCGTCGAGGGTTGGGCCGAGTCGCTGGCCCATGAACTCCACCCATTGGGGGTGGGGGTGGCCATTGTCGAGCCGGCATCGGTACGTACCGGCCTGTGGGACCGGGGTGCCGTCCACGGTGACCCGGACGGGCCGTACGCCCCGCTCGTGGAGAGCGTGGAGGTCGGCGACGATCGGGCGTGGGCCCGAGCGCTGGACCCGGCGTCGGTGTCGGCGACCATGGTGGCCGTCACCGAGGGACGGAGGGGCCTACGCCATCCGGTCGGTCTGACGGCCCGGGCACGGTTCGCGGCCCGGGGAATCGTTCCGGCGGGCGTCCAGCGGAGGATCATCAGCCGTCTCACCCACCAGGCGCCGTCGATGGCGTCGCCCCGAAATCCCGACGGCGTCATCATCGTCACCGGCTGCTCGTCGGGTTTCGGCCTGGAAATCACCGTGGAACTGGCTCGGAGGGGTCGCAGGGTGGCGGCCACCATGCGTGATCTGGCCCGGCGAGGCCCGCTGGACGCCGCGCTGGCCGAAGCCGGCGTGGCCGACCGCGTCGAGGTACTCCGCATGGACGTCACCGACCCGGCGTCGATCGACGAGGCGTTCGCCCAGGCTGACCGGTGGGTCGAGTTGGCCGGCGACGTGGGCCGGATCGTAGGTCTCGTCAACAACGCCGGCGTGGTGTCGGTCGGGCCCTTCGAGGAACTGCCCCCAGCCGAGGCTGGCCGGGTCATCGAGACGAACCTCTTGGGCACCCTGGCCGTGACCCATGCCGCCCTGCCTCGCATGCGTCCGCACGGTGGTCGCATCGTGTGCGTGTCTAGCTCCAGTGGCTTCGGCGGGCTACCGACATGGTCGGCCTATGCGGCCTCCAAGTGGGGGGTCGAGGGGTTCGCCGAGTCGTTGGCCTTCGAGGTCGGTCCTCACGGCATCGATGTGGCCCTCGTCGAACCGGGGGCCTTTCCTACCGGGATCTGGCGGGACGATTCATGGCACGGCTACCCGGGCGGTCCATACGCCGCCCTGGCCGAAGCCATGGCCGATGCGGATCGCCGGGCTGCAGAGCTTGGGGGTGACCCGACGGTGGTGGCCCGGGCGGTGGCCGGCTGCTTCTCGGGAGGTCTGGTCGGCGGTCGACCGTGGACCCGGCGCCCGGTGGGGCGTGGGGCCTGGCTGAGATGGGCGGCCCGGGGCGTAGTGCCCTTCGGGATCCAGCGGCGCATCGTGGCCCGCATGCTGGGCTGACCCCGTCAGGGGGTCAGAATCGCCGAGATGGACTTCGATTTTCCTTCGGACGACGACCCCCGCCGGCTGGCCGTCCGGGAGTGGCTGGCCGCCCATCCCGAGCCGACGGCCCGACAGCTCCACGATGCCGGCTACGTGGTGCCCCACTGGCCGGCTCCCCACGGGATCGGCGCTGAACCAATGCACCAGATCCTCATCGATGACGAGCTCCGCCGGGCCGGGGTGCGGCGCCCGGTGAATCCGATCGGAATCGGTTGGGCGGCTCCCACCATTTCCATGGCCGGGACCGACGAGCAGAAGCAGCGTTATCTGGACCCGATCTTCACCGGGGAGGAGTTCTGGTGCCAGATGTTCTCTGAGCCCGATGCTGGGTCGGATCTGGCCAACATCGGGACGCGGGCGGTGCGCGACGGCGACGAGTACGTGGTCAATGGGTCGAAGATCTGGACGAGCGGTGGCCACAAGGCGGCGTTCGGGATCCTGATCGCCCGGACTGATCCTGACCAGCCCAAGCACAAGGGCATCTCATACTTCGTGTGTCCAACCGATCTGCCCGGCCTGACCATGACGCCGATCATCGATGCCACCACGGCCCATTCGTTCAACCAGGTGTTCTTCGACGACGTGCGTATCCCGGCCGAGAATCTGGTCGGGGCTGAGGGCGACGGCTGGCGTCTGGCCCGGGTGACCCTGGCCAACGAGCGGGTGTCGTTGTCGTCAGCCGGCTCGCTGTGGGGCGAGGGCCCGTCGGCCGATGACCTACTTAACCTGGTCCGTGGGAACGGCGGGGTGGCTGACCCGGTGGAGCGGCAGCGTCTGGCCGGGCTCTGGTGTGAAGCCGAGGTGCTGCGCCTTAACCGCCTGCGGACGTTGACGGCCCAGATCGCCGGGAAGGAACCGGGCGCCGAGGCGTCCATCCAGAAGGCCATGGCCGATGAGCACGGGCAGCACGTCATGGAGCTGGCCAAGGAGGTGGCCGGCACGGCGGGAATGCTCGTGGGATCTGGGCCGCCGGGCCGCCTCGACGCAGTGAAGGCCGAGGGCACGACAGAGAATCGCTTGGATACCCGACAGTTTCCGGACGTGTCGTCGATCTGGCACTACGGGTACGTATTTGCCCCGGCGCTCACCCTGGGCGGGGGCACGTTCGCCGTGCAGCGCAACATCATCGCCGAGCGGGTGCTTGGACTGCCCCGGGAGATCGACCTGGAGCGCGGATTGTCGTGGTCCGAGACCCGACGCAGCTGAGGTGATGCTGCGATGACGTGTGCCGGCGATCTGACGACTCCGGCGTTGCTGGCCGACGCTGGTGTGCTGGAGGCAAACATGGCCACCATGTCGGCGGCTCGACCAGGGCTCGCCCTGCGCCCCCACGTGAAGGCGTTCAAGTGCACGGCGTTGGCCGCCCGACTAGCCGCCGCCGACCATGTGGGCTTCTGCTGCGCCACGGTCCGCGAGATGGAGGGCATGGCCGTCGCTGACCTGGGCGAGGATTTGCTGTTGGCCAACGAGATCGTCGATCCCCAGGTTGCGGGCCGTCTCGGTGCGTTGGTCGTCGCGGGAACCCGGGTGACGGTGGCCGTAGATTCGTCCGAGACGATCGATGTGGCGGCCGCCGCGGGAATCCGTGAGGTGCTGGTTGACGTCGACGTGGGGATGCCCCGATGCGGTTGCGACCCGGCCGATGCTGGTCGACTGGCCGACGAGGCCCGGAACGCCGGCCTGACCGTGCGTGGCGTGATGGGCTACGAAGGCCATCTCCAGCATCTGGTCGACCGCGTCGAACGCGAACGCCGGACCGCCCTCTCGATGGCCGTGCTGACCACCGCTCACGCCGAGGTCGGCGGCGACGTGGTGTCCGGAGGTGGGACCGGCACGTGGGACTGCAACCACGTGGTCACCGAACTCCAGGCCGGGTCATTCGTGTTGATGGACGGTGACTACGCCCAGCTTGGCCTTCCATTTGCCGAGGGCCTGGTCGTGCTCACCACAGCTGTCTCGGTGCGACCCGGTCAGCATGTTGCGCTCGACGGTGGCCTCAAGGCGCTAGCCATGGACAGCGGTGGCCCCCAACTGGTCGATGACCAGGGTGGTGCCGCCGAGGTTCTGTTCTGCTCCGACGAACACACCACGGTGGCCGGTGGATCGTGGGCCATTGGCGATCGGGTGGGACTGCGACCCGCTCACATCGATCCAACCATCGCCAAGCACGCCACGCTTCACCTGGTGGATGACGTCACGGCGGGCGGTGACGCCGAGGTGCTGGAGTCGTGGCCGGTCGACCTACGGGACTGGTGAGCCGGTGAACGCTTCGAAGGCCGGCGGGGGTATTCGGCCCGACGGTTCGTGGCGCAACTGGGCCGGCAACCAGCGCAGCTACCCAGTCCGGGTCGAGCGGCCCACCACCGAGGCCGAGGTGGTCGATCTAGTGCGGCGGGCGGTAGCAGACGACCTACGGGTCCGGGTGGTGGGGGCCGGCCATTCGTTCACCGCGGTGGCCCGCACCGACGATGTGCTGGTCAGCCTCGACGAATTGACCGGGTTGGTGGCCGTCGACGACGCCACCGGTCGGGCGACCGTGCGGGCCGGGATGCGCCTGTGCGATCTCAACCCGGAGTTGGATGCCCGGGGTCTGGCCATGCCCAACCTGGGCGACATCGCCTACCAGTCGGTGGCCGGGGCCATCTCCACCTCGACCCACGGAACCGGGCTGGGCTTCCGGTCGATCGCCGCCGGGGTGGTCGGCCTACGACTAGTGGTTGGCGACGGCACGGTCGTCGTACTCGATGACGACCACGACCCCGACCTGCGTGATGTGGCCCGGGTGGGCCTCGGAGCGCTCGGGGTAGTCACCGAAGTGACCCTGCAGTGCGTCCCGGCCTTCAACCTGCACGCCATCGACGAGATCATGGCCGTCGATGACGTGGTGGCTGCCTTCGACAGCTGGGCAGAGGAGACCGACCACGCTGAGTTCTTCTGGATGCCCCACACCGGGATGGCCCAGGTGAAACGCAACACACGCACCATCGAGGCGCCGCGACCGGCCCGCAACATCGGCCATGCGGCTCGTCGCCGATGGAAGCGTTTCAAGAACAAGGAGTTGCTGGAGAACGTGGCCTTCGGAGCGTTGAATCACATGGGGCGGCTCCGCCCGTCGGCAATCCCCCGGCTCAACAATCTGGTGTTCGACGAGGTCGGACGAGCCGAGTACCTGACCACCTCGTACGAGGTATTCGCCAGCGAGCGGCGGGTCCGGTTCCTAGAAATGGAGTACGCGGTGCCCCGCGAGCACGGCCTCGAGGCGTTCAGCCGGGTGCGATCGCTGATCGACGCGCTGGATCGGCCGATCAGCTTCCCGATCGAGTTCCGCATCCTGGGCAGCGACGATGTGCCGCTGTCGACGGCCGAGGGGCGCGACACCTGTTTCATCGCCGTGCACGTGTTCCGGGGGACGCCGTTCGAGCAGTACTTCCGGGGCGTCGAGGCGATCATGGACGACTATGCCGGGCGCCCCCACTGGGGAAAGCTCCACTTCCAGACGGCGGCCACGTTGGCTTGCCGCTACCCGCAGTGGGGCCGATTCCAGGAGGCCCGGGACCGCCTCGACCCCACACGCCGCTTCACCAACGACCACCTCACCACCGTCCTCGGCCCCTGATTTCCAGCGCCTGCCAGTCAGCGTCTGGTGACGAGGGCGATGTCGGTGGTGGTACCGGTGGTCGTGGTGAGTGATGGGTCGTAGCGGTAGCCCTCGGGGTGGTCGAAGTCGACCAGGCCGGCTGGGTCATCCAACCCGTGCTCGACCACGTGGCACACCAGTGCTCCCTTCAGCAACTTGTTCCAGTGCGACACCGTCACCAGTGTCCGCTTGCCGTTTTTCATCACGTCGTCCAGGAAGCGCACCCGAATTCGCCGACCGGCGACTGATGGATCCCAAGCCGCGGCGTGCTCGTTGGGTAGCAGGTCCCAGACCGTGTCCGTTCGCGATACAGCAATCGCGTTGGCCAGCGCGTCGCTGATCAGCGGCTTCCAGAATCGGGCCGGCTTCCCGAGGCCGGGGAGCGATGCGCCCATCTTCAACTTGTAGTTGGGAATCGGGTCGGTGGGACGCACCACCCCCCAGAGCCCACTGAAGATCACCACTTGGCGGTCCACGCCCCGGCGTACCTTGGTCGGGAGCGACGAATACTCCAGGGAGTCGTAGAGCACGCCGGTGTAGCGGTCGATGGCTGCCATAGTCGGCGACGAAGCCACCGCCAAATTGGCCGCGGTGGCCTCGTCGGCCCGCGCGGCCTTCACCCCCAGGAGCTTTGAGCGAGCCTCGGCTGATCCGCGCATTGCCTTGTCGAGGGCTGCGATCACCTCACGGCGGGGGCCGGCGAGATCGGAGAACGACTGGTCGACGGAGTCCCACGAGGGCCCCTCGCCGCCACCGGCCTTGCCCTCGGAAGGTGGGAGGAGGATCAGCGAGGCAGGCACCGGTCGACGGTACTCTCACCCGCGTGACCGACCCTGACATCGCTTCTGTTGTGCCTCCGGCTGGCTCAGCACCCGAAACTGATGACGCCGAACTTGAGGTGTTGGAGTCCGATCTGGCCACCATCGAGGCGGTCATGGATCGGGTCGACTCCGGCGACCTTGAGGGCGCCGAGGCCATGATGGCCAGGCTGTCCGACGACCCGCTTGAAGAAGGAAACGCCGAAAACACCGACGAGTCCGAGTAGGGCTAGCGCTGGTACTGGTGCCGGGTCAGAGCACGTCGGGCATGGTTCCGTCGGGGATGAGTTCCACGCGCGGTCCTACGCTCAGGCGTCCGTTCGTAATCTCGAACCATCGAGCACCGAGGTTCGGGATGCGCCGCCACGGCTCCCCGCAGGAGTCCTCGAGCGAGTAGATGACCCCGCCGTGGGCCACCACGAGCACCTCGCCGCCACTGGCTTGTTGCACCACCCGATCCAGCGCGGCCATGACCCGGTTCAGCATTACGTGGTCGGGTTCGTAGCCTGGTGGCCGTTTCCCCTGTTCGAGGTAGCCGGGCCAGTCCATCTCTATCTGCCCGCGGGTCAGGCCCTGCCACTCGCCGGCGTCGCGTTCCATGAGGTCGGTTTCGACCAGCACCGGGCCGATGCCCAGGTGCTCGGAAATGATGGTCGCCGTCTCAGCGGCCCGCAGCAACGGTGAGGCCACCACGGCATCGAAGGCCCCCAGCGCACGGGCGGCGGCTGCTGCCTGACGCTGGCCCTCCATGGTCAGTGGTGGGTTGGCACGGCCCTGCCATTGACCCGCCGCGTTCCATTCCGACTGCCCGTGGCGAACCACTAGCAGCCGGGTGACCGGCGATCGGGAGTCGGACGACGGGGCAAGGGGCATGGCACCCGACGGTACCGGCGGCCGGTCCGGCCGGTGACTCGACTGGCCCGGTGGCCCCGTGTTCCCGATGGGGAGCCCGGGAGGGGCCTCCGTACACTCCCCGCATGGCCGTGTTGCGCCTTTTTGCCTCGGTCCGGGTCGCTGCCGACACCGGAAAGGTTGACGTCCCCGGTCTGACCGTGGGCGAGGTCCTCGCCGCGGCCGACGAGAAGTTTGGTGACGCGTTTGCCAGTGTGGCCGCTACTTGCCGTGTGTGGCTGAACGGCGAGGCCGCCACGGCTACGGACGCGGTGGGCGCCGACGACGAGGTGGCCCTGCTGCCACCCGTTTCGGGGGGCTGAATCATGCGTCGGCTGGCGGTCCTCTCCCTGCACACTTCGCCGCTCGTCCAGCCCGGATCGGGTGACGGCGGCGGCATGAACGTCTATGTCCGCGAGCTGGCCTCCGCGCTGTCTCAGGCCGGCGGTGGGTCCACGGTGTTCACCCGTCGAACCGACGACCACACCCCGACGGTGGTCGACGTCGAGCCGGGCTTCCGGGTCGTCCACATCGATGCCGGTCCACACGACCTCCCCAAAGAGGACCTCCCGGGCGTCGTCGACGAGTTCACCGACGGGGTGGCGTCCTACCTGACGTCTCACCCGGGGCACGACGGTGTGCTGGCCAACTACTGGTTGAGCGGGGTGTCCGGCCACCGACTCAAGCACGAGTTGGGCCTGCCCCTCCTGACCATCTTCCACACGCTGGCCCGGGTGAAGGCTGAGACCGGTGACCCGGAACCCCGACGCCGGGTCGAGGCCGAGATGGCGGTGGTCGGCTGTTCAGACCTGATGTTGGCCAACAGCTCCGAGGAACGCCGCCAACTGGTCGACCTGTACGGAGCGGATCCGGCCCGCATCGAGGTCGTCCCCCCCGGTGTCGATCACGCCTTCTTTACGCCCGGGTCCCAATCGGTGGCCCGTCGAGCCACCGGTCTCGGTGATGGTCCGGTGATGCTGTTCGCGGGCCGTATCCAACCACTCAAGGGTGTCGACGTCGCCGTCCGTGCTTTGGACATGCTCGGCCGCTCAGATGCCCGCCTCGTGGTGGTGGGCGGTGCCAGTGGCGCCAAGGGTGAGGCTGAGGAGCGGCGCCTGCATGAACTGGCCGACATGCACGGTCTGGTCGGCCGGGTCCAGTTCGTCCCGCCACAGCCCCATCACTGCCTCGCCTACTGGTACCGGGCCGCCGACGTGGTGGTCATGCCCAGCCGGTCCGAGTCGTTCGGCCTGGTGGCGTTGGAGGCGGCGGCCTGTGGGGTGCCCGTAGTCGCTGCTGACGTGGGTGGTCTGCGAACGTTGGTCGAACATGGCCGGACCGGCTACCTGGTCGAGGGTCGCGATCCGGCCGATTACGCAGCATGGGTGGCGTCGATCCTGAATGATCCGGCGTTGGCAGCCTCGATGGCCTCCGCAGCCGCCGAACGATCGTGGTCCTACACCTGGTCGGCCACCGCGGCCCGTCTGCGACGCATCTGTGACGACGTCTCGTCCCGTTCGCTCGTGGACTGCGCCTGACCGGTCGGCGCTTCCGACATCTGAACTCGGCCCTGAACATGTCTGACCAGCCGCTGGGGCCCGACGACCTCGCCGCCGTGGAGTTCGTGATCGACCAGTGGCTGGCCCGTGCCCTAGCCGAGAATCCGGTGCTGGCCGGTGTCGAGCGTGATCTGGATGTCGACGCCCACGAGCACCGCTGGTTCGTCCGCATCAAGGGCGAGGAGAAGGACGTCTCGACCATCCGTCTGTCGCTTCGCCAGCGGATGCTCCACCACGAGACGTACTTGATGCCGGGGCCCGAGGAGAACCATGCCGACTTCCACGCCCACCTCCTGAAACGCAACCGCAACCTGGTGGGAGCCACGTTCTGCATCGGTGAGGAGGAAGCGGTATTCCTGGTCGGAGCCATCCCGGCAGCCACGGTCGACGACACCAATCTGGACCGCATCCTCGGCACCGTGTGGATGGCGGTGGAGCGGTGTTTTCGGCCGGCCCTGCGGATCGGCTTCGCCAGCCGATTCGACGCCTGAGCCGGCAAGCGGACCAAGCGGTAGTGACTTTTGTTAACTTTCAAGTTCTTTGGATATATCGTGCCCGTTGAATCCGGCGCCCGGTACGTCGGGGTTGGATCGGGAAAGTGAGTTCTCCGATGCCACGACCGCCGGCTTCACCGCGTGCAGGTACCGATGGGTTTACCGGAACGGCTGGCCGGCCCTCCCGGCTGCTTGTCTTCTCGGTCACCGCGATGGCGTTGCTCAACAATTCCGTCCTCATGAGCTCTACACCGGAGATCCTCGAGTCGTTCGGCGAACCAGTCTCCCGTGCGGGAATGCTCATCGCAGCCGGCACCGTCACCGGCATCGTGGCCGCACCTGCTATCGGATTTCTGGCCGATCGGCACGGACGAAAGCGCGTCCTCGTGCCGTGCCTCCTCGTGTTCGGCACCTTCGGCAGCCTCGGAGGGTTCGCCCCGTCGTTTGAATGGCTCCTGGCCATCCGGATCACTCAGGGGCTCGGGTCGGCCGGGCTCATCAACCTTGTCGTCGTCCTCATCAGCGACCACTGGTCGGGGCGCGACCGGGCCAGGTTGCTGGGCCAGAACTCGGCGGTCATCACCGGTTTTCTGGCCATCTTTCCGTTCCTCGGCGGGGCCACCACCGACCTGTTCGGTTGGCGGTGGAACTTCGGCTACTACGCCATGGCGTTGCTGGTCGGCGCCCTGGTGGCCCGCCACCTCGAGGATCCGTGGGTGGGCCAACGCGTTCCGGTGGGTCGTCAACTTCGCATGGCGTTAGCCGAGGTTTCCATCCCGGCGAACGCGCTCACCATGGCGCTGGGGTCCCTCATATTCTTCATCATGTTCGGCGTCTTCCTGACCCTCATCCCTATCCACCTCGACGAGACGTTCGGCCTCGGCCCCACCCAGCGGGGGCTGGTGGCCGCCGTCCCCGCCATAACCTCGACGATCACCGCACTCACCGTGACCTGGTTCGGGGCCCGCCTCTCGGTGGGCGCCATAGTGGTCACCGGCCTCGGGGTCTTCGGTGCAACGTTCGTGGCCATGGGCCTCGGCTCGTTGTGGTTGCTGGTCGCCGCTGCCGCCGTGTACGGGCTGGCCGAGGGCTTCACCATCCCCACCCTTCAGGACCACGTGGCCGAGCAGGCACCCGAGCACCTCCGCGGTGTGCTGATGGCGTTGTGGGTCGGGGGCCTCCGGGTGGGTCAGACCACCGGGCCACTGGTGGTCGGGGTGGCCCTCGGGCTGTGGTCCACTGAGACCATCCTCACGGTGGCTGGTATCACCGTCGGATGCCTCGCCGTGGCCGTCGCCTCATCCCGGCTCCTGCCGTCGGGCCGCCCGATGTTGTCCGGCGGACCTGGGTCCTCGGATGACGGGAACGGATAGGTTCGCCCCGTGGCTGACGGACTGGCTGGTGAACCCCGGATCATGAGACTTCAGGTGATCGGCGGAGGGAAAATGGGCGAGGCCCTGCTGGGTGGCCTGATGGCCGACGGTTGGGCGGCAGCTGACCAACTCCACGTCGTCGAGCCCGACGGTGACCGCCGGGTTGTACTGGCCGATGTTCTGCCCGGCGTCTCTGTCGGTGATTCGGCCGTTGCCGGGGTCGACACTCTGGTGGCCGTCAAGCCTCATGTGGTAGCCGATGTGTGCGCTGGTCTAGCCGCCTTGGGCGTGCCTCGCGTGCTGTCCATTGCGGCCGGTGTCACCACGGCTGCCATGGAGGCGGCGTTGGGTAGTGGGGTGCCCGTCATACGGGTCATGCCCAATACCCCATCCCTCGTCGGCCAGGGCGCGGCCGCGGTGGCCGGGGGCAGCGCGGCGACCCCCGCGGACCTGGACTGGGCCGCCGGAATTCTCGGTGCGGTCGGTGAGGTGGTCATGGTCGAGGAGGTCCTGATCGACGCTGTCACCGGGCTGTCGGGCTCGGGTCCGGCCTACGTTTTCCTGCTGGCCGAGGCGCTCATGGCCGCCGGCATCGCCGAGGGCCTGCCCGCCGACGTGGCCGTCACCCTCACCGAACAGACCCTGCTGGGGGCGGCCACACTGCTCAAGGCTTCTGACGATCCGCCGGCCATCCTGAGGGAGAACGTCACCTCCAAGGGTGGCACCACGGCTGCCGGCCTCGCCGTCTTCGAGGCGGCCGGATTCCGGGACCTGGTGGCCGATGTAGTCGCCGCGGCGGCCGCCCGGTCGCGCGAACTGGGTGCCTGACCGGGCGAGGACTATGGGCCAGCGACTCGACACCCTCTCCTTCCTCTCGGACTACGGCACCGACGACGAGTTCGTC
>Ga0206679_10000009_pt1 | contig 148460 bp, 130 predicted proteins | sample M110012015metaG_FD_155464 | JGI IMG/M metagenome (GOLD analysis project Ga0206679, IMG submission 155464) | Ammonia-oxidizing marine archaeal communities from Monterey Bay, California, United States - M1 100m 12015 | ecosystem: Environmental > Aquatic > Marine > Intertidal zone | place: USA...
ACCCGTCATCACCCACCAAGTGTACTAAACAAGTAGTGATTCTAATGCGGAGCGGTAGTTCAGCTGGTTAGAATACCGGCCTGTCACGCCGGGGGTCGCGGGTTCAAATCCCGTCCGTTCCGCCATTACTGATATTAAGCCGCTTAGTTGCGGTTTTTTTGGGCCTTGAAAAAGACACGATTCGAACCCGCGAAGCGCGACAAACGCCTGCGTTTGTACCGGCTTTGCAAAGCAAAGATGCCCGTAGGGTGAAAACGCCGAAGGCAGCGGTGTTTTCAGTATCATCCCGTCCGTTCCGCCATTACTGATATTAAGCCGCTTAGTTGCGGTTTTTTTGGGCCTTGAAAAGCCATCCCGAAAAAGTGTTTCAGCCTATTAACCCGGTGGGCAAATAGTCGCTCCTGCTCCATTTGCCCGTCGACCATAAAAACCAGCGTAAGTTGTGAACTGACTTGGTTTTTATGGTCTCGCATTGCCCTTTGGGCAATGGAAAAACAGCCTTGTTTTTCTACTATTAAGCCACCGGCTTAATAGTATCAGGATGGCCCCACTGTATTGAGTTAAGGCCTCTGCTTGGCGTCTGTAACAGGAGTGCCGTCAACGGTCAGCTCTATCAGGGGGTAACCCAGTGCTGCCAGTTGTGGCCATACCGTTGCCCTGTCACCAACCACCAGAATATTGAGTTGATCAAGCGGCAGGTAATTCCGGGCCAGCCCGTTGATTTCTGCTTTGCTGATGGTATTGATAATGTGTTGCTGCTGCACCGTATAGTCCTTGTCGGCCTGGTATTTTTCCAGAGTGGCCAGAAAGCCGAGTTTCTGTTGATTGGTTTCGTATGCAAGGGCATCTCGCTGGGCAACGGCACTGCGCATAAAAGCCAGTTCGGCATCAGTGATACCCTGTTCGGCATAGGCCGTTATTTCACCCATAATTTCCCTTATAGCTGTACCGGTTGCAGCTGCTGTTACCGCTGTGCTTACGGTATAGGGGCCTGGCAGATCACTGCTGTCAAACCGAGATCTGGCACCGTAGGTGATGCCCTTGTCTTCGCGCAGGTTTAAATTGAGCCGGCTGTTAAAGGCCCGCCCTAGGGTAAAATTCATTAACCCGGCTTTAAAGTATGTGCTGGTCAGGTCATAAGGCAAGTCAGTGAGATAGCCCAACCGAATTGCTGTTTGGGTGGCCCCTGCCTTGTGGGCAAAGTACAGGGTGGTTTGCTCGACTTCCGGGGCAGCATGCAACATCGGTTTTGCGGCGGCGGTTTGTTGCCAATCAAGCAGGAAATCGAGTTTTTCCAGCATTGCCTCCTGCTCAATATCCCCCACCACCACCAGGGTACTATCCTGTGGCGAGTAAAATGTTTTGTAGTAGCCCTTGACATCATCAAGGGTTATTTGGGGCAGGGTCTGCATCAGCACCGTAGGGGGAATGCCGCGGATATCCTTGTTGCCATAGAGCAGCCGGTCGTAGACCATATTGGCAATAGAGTCAGCTTCCCTAGTTTGGGCTTCGGCGACCTCAATATATTGCTTGCGAATACGTGCAAATTCACTGGCCTTAAAAGCTGGGGAGAAGAGTTTTTCCTGCAGCAGTTCTAGGGTGCGGTCAATATGTTTACTGAGTGAATGCACGGTGACAAAGGTGGCATCCTCAGCCATGGAGAATGATATGAAACTGCCTATTTTTTCCAGCTCGGCGGCCATTGCCGGCTCGGAAAAGTTTAGCGTGGATGCATTCATCAGTTGACTGGTCACCGAGGCCAGTCCGAGCTTGTCCATAGTTAGACTGTCGCTCAGGTAGCCACTGCCTTTAAGGGCAAAGCTAAGCCAGATTTCCGGTAGTTCGGTCTGTCTGGAACCGATGACGCGGATACCGTTGTCGGCCTCGTATTGCCAGTAATTCGGTGGTGTGACCAGCTTGGCCATTTGTGGTGCTGGCTTGATACTGCGGTCAAAATCATCCTTGGCCTTATGGTAAACCAGATCACTGTAGTCTGTGATCGGGAATGGATTTGCAGCCTCAGTCTGCGGCTTGAAATTGTCCGCTTGGGCTGGGATGCCAGCCGGATCAGGCAGCACACTCAGTATCACTGCAGGCTGGTCTTTTATATAGCGCTGATACACCCGCATCACATCCTCCCGAGTAATGGCCAGGTGCCTGTCAATCTCCTTAGTATAAGCACCCGCGTCTCCGGCAAATGTTTCATACCATGCCAACTGGCCAACCTTGCCGGCTACCGTGGCCAGACTTGATATGGCATTGGCTTCAAATTGAGCCTTGTATTTCAGTAAATCGTCATCACTGACCCCAGCCTGCTCAAATTGTTGCAATGTGGCCCTCAGTTCTGCTTCAAAATCGGCTAGGGTGCTGCCGGTATAGGGCAGTACAAACATAAACAATTGACCAGCATGCTCAAATCCTATATGGCGGGCACTGGCGTTAATCGCCTTTTGTGTGGCCACCAGATTTTGGAACAGGTAACTGTCCTGGCCGTTGCCCAGAATGGCCGCCAGGCAATCCAGTGCCGGGGCATCTGCATGCAGTATGGGTACGGTGGTAAAGCTGAAGGTGACGGCTGGGAACTGGATCTTGTCGTCGTAGTAGCTGATATAACGATCTATATCAAGGCTGTTATTGGCAATGGCTAGGTGTTGGACGGCTGGACCCCGGGCAATGCCGCCAAAATATTTTTTCACTAATTTGAGTACTTGCTGCGGATCTATATCGCCACCAATGGTCAGGGTGGCATTATTGGGGCTGTACCAGCGTAGAAAAAAGTCTTGCAGATCCTTGGTACTGGCCCGATCAAGATCGGCCATAGTACCAATCACGCTATGGGCGTAGGGGTGGCCATCAGGGTAAAGGGCCGGTGGGATTATTTCAAACACTTTGCCATAGGCTGCATTGTCCATATGCTGGCGTTTTTCATTTTTCACCACATCCCGCTGGGTTGCGAATTTTTCCTCTGTGATTGCATCCAAGAAGAAGCCCATGCGGTCTGCTTCCAACCACAGTAGGGTTTCCAGATGGTTGACCGGCACCGTGGCATGGTAAGTGGTACGGTCCTCCGTAGTGAAACCATTATTGGAGCCACCTACTGCGGTGATGGTTTTAAAATATTCTTCGTCAGCAACATGTTCCGAGCCTTGGAACATCATATGCTCAAACAGATGGGCAAAGCCAGATTTGCCTGCTTGTTCTCGGGCTGAGCCCACATGGTAGGTGGTATTGACATGGGCCACTGGGTCGCTGTGATCTTCGTGAATAATCACGGTCAGGCCATTGTCCAGCACATATCGTTCAAAGGAGATGGTGATGTTAGATGTATTTTTGGTAGCCCAAATCGGGCTGCTGAAACATAGACCTAAGGCGCCCACAATGCAGAGCATTAACAACTGTTTTTCAGCGTGTGGGAATAAACGTAATAGAGGCATGTTGGTGTTTCCTTACAAAGCTACTGTTGCACACTTTTTATAATTTTTTTCAGATATTGCTCTAAGAAGTGTGTATTTTGGTTTCAGGTAACACTAATGGTAGTGCATAAATTGGGGATGTGTGATTTATGCAGGAATAAGCAGCTTGAGCATGCGCTCGATAGGGTGGGTAAATGCTTTATTAAGCCGGTGGCTTAATAGTAGAAAAACAAGGCTGTTTTTACATTGCCCAAAGGGCGATGCGAGACCATAAAAACCAAGTCAGTTCGCAAATTACGCTGGTTTTTATGGTCGACGGGCAAATGCAGCAGGAGCGACTATTTGCCCATTGGGTTAATAGGCGCTAATCAGGCCCGGTATTTTGACCACTGGATTGACGTCTGCATCATAGTCTACGCCATCGATGCCAAAGCCAAACAGGCGCAGGAACTCATCTTTGTAGCCTTGCATATCGCTTATTTCAAACAGGTTTTCATCATTGATATTAGCCCATAATTTCTCTACTTCAGCCTGTACATGGGGCTCAATTTCTTTGTAGTCTGCACGTAAGCGGCCTTCTTCGTCTTGGTAGGGTTTAGTGCCGTATAGACTCTCGCGGAACAAGAGGTCGATTTGCTCTATGCAGCCTTCGTGAGTGCCTTCTTGTTTCATTACTTTAAACAATAAACCCAGATATAACGGCATCACTGGTATGGCAGCACTGGCTTGAGTGACTACGGCTTTAAGCACCGATACGCGGGCATCGCCATTGACGCGTTGTATTTGCTGGCGAATACCTATCACTTTGAGGTCTAGGTCTTTTTTGGCTTGGCCAATAGTGCCATCCCAATAGATATCGCGAGTGACTTGTTCACCGACATAAGTGTACGCGGTGGTCTTGCAGCCAGGGGCCAATACACCGGCATCGCTGAGGGCCGAAATCCACATTTGCCAATCTTCGCCACCCATTACCGCAACGGTGTTATCAATCTCTTCTTGGCTGGCTTGGCCAATGGCAAATTCCTTAATAATGCCCTTGTCGGTATCGACACCTTGTTGGACCACGTCTTTACCAATGGGTTTGAGCGTGGACATGTGCACTTCGCCAGTTTTAGGGTGCTGGCGACGAGGGGAGGCGAGGCTGTATACCACCAGGTCGACCTGACCTAAGTCGGCTTTTATGGTGTCGATGGTGATTTGCTTAACGTCATCGGAAAAGGCGTCGCCGTTAATGCTCTTAGCATAGAGGCCTTTTGCTTGTGCAGCATCATGGAAGGCTGCAGAGTTATACCAGCCGGCCGTACCTGGTTTCTTTTCGGTACCTTCTTTTTCAAAAAACAAACCTAGGGTGGCGGCGTCGCTCGCAAAGGCCGAAGTAATGCGCGAAGCTAAACCGTAGCCGGTGGATGCACCGATAACCAACACCTTTTTGGGCCCGTTGGTTAAGCTGCCGTTGGACTGTACGTAGTCGATCTGGCTTTGAACGTTAGCAGCGCAACCGGTCGGGTGGGTGGTAATACACATAAAGCCGCGAACACGAGGTTTGATAACCATGAAGAAATCCTTTACAAAAGAGGCTTAAATTGCCCAGTGGAGAAATTAACGACCTATTATAGCTTGCCATGGCGGAATAATCAGCTTGCTGAAAAATCTTAATTAATCATTGACCTATGGTGTTATTGCCTTATAATACGCGCACTGATTTAGCAGAGGGGTTAAGCCTTTGCAAACAGGTCATGTGGGTGATTAGCTCAGTTGGGAGAGCATCTGCTTTACACGCAGAGGGTCGGCGGTTCGAACCCGTCATCACCCACCACTATTGTTAAAAAAAGACGACTTTTTAAGTCGTCTTTTTTTTTGCCTTATTTGTTACCTAAACGATATTGTTAGAGTTGCCTTAACAGATGTGACAAGTCGGTATCAGAATACAGGTGTCTAATGTTAGACCTTGCGCTGTAGAAGTAGGCTCTAGGCCAAATAAGTCGAATATTTCCTCTTTTTTGTCGTTTTGCGCTCAAAAACGACACAAGGTGTCGATTTATCCTTCTACCCTTTAGGTCAATTATTTTACTTTTTCAACACTAGATAAAGTTCCCTTTTGGTAGGGAAAAGCTTTATTATTTCTGCCAACCAGCCATCATTGGCTATAACTATAATAGCGGAGGCACGCATGGGCCAATATAACGCCCTGAACATCGCTTGGAACGCCCTACGAGGCCATAAAAATTGGCAGCGTGCATGGCGTGACCCTGAGCCAAAATCCAACTATGACGTGATTATCATTGGTGGTGGTGGCCACGGCCTCGCTACTGCTTATTATCTGGCTAAAAACCACGGTATTACTAACGTCGCTGTCCTTGAGAAAGGTTGGATTGGCGGTGGCAACGTGGGTCGTAACACTACTATCGTGCGTTCTAATTACTTGTTAGATGGCAATGCCCCATTCTATGAGCACGGCATGAATTTGTGGCGCGACATGGCACAAGACCTAAACTATAACGTCATGTTCTCACCTCGTGGGGTTATGAACATTGCTCATACCAAAAGCCAGTATGATGTTTTTGCTCGCCGTGCTAACACCATGCGCCTTAACGGCATTCAAGCCGAACTATTAAGCCGTGACGAAGTGCTAGAACGCGAACCTATTATTGATGGCAGTGCCGATACACGTTTCCCTGTATGGGGCGGTATTTTACAGCCAGATGCCGGCAACGCCCGCCATGATGCCGTAGCTTGGGGTTATGCCCGTGCTGCCGACCAGTTGGGTGTAGACATCATCCAAAACTGTGAAGTGATTGACTTTATTAAGCAGGGCGAACGTATTATTGGTGTTAAAACCAATCGTGGCGATATCCATGCAGAAAAAGTAGGTATGGCTGTTGCAGGTTCTTCTAGCCGCTTGGCCGAGAAGTTAGACCTACGTCTACCGATTGAGAGTCATGTACTTCAAGCCTTCGTTACTGAGCCCTACAAGCCATTAATAAATGGCGTTGTTACCTTTGGTGCGGGTCACTTCTATGTGTCTCAGTCAGACAAAGGCGGCGTTGTATTTGGTGGTGACATCGACGGCTACAACACTTACGCACAACGCGGCAACTTGCCTGTGTTTGAAGACGTAATTGCCGGTGGCTTAACTATGATGCCATGTCTATCTCGCCTTAAGTTACTGCGTAACTGGGGTGGTGTTATGGATATGTCTATGGACGGTTCACCTATTATCGACGTTGGCCCCATTGACGGTTTATACCTCAACACGGGTTGGTGTTACGGTGGTTTTAAGGCCACGCCTGCCTCGGGTTATTGTTTTGCGCATACCATTGCCAATGACGAAGCCCACGAACTTAACAAAGCTTATACCTTAGATCGTTTTGCCAAAGGCTACACGATTGATGAAAAGGGTATGGGTCCATATCCGAAGGCGCACTAATTATGATTAGAATTAATTGCCCCTATTGTGGTGAACGCGAACACAGTGAATTCACTTACGGTGAAGACGCCACGCGCACCACTCCAGACAACGACGCTCCTATGGAAGAGTGGAACAAGTTTGTTTATGAGCGTGATAACCCCGCTGGTGAACATATTGAATATTGGCATCACGCGTTTGGTTGCAGAGCTTGGTTAAAAGTTCAGCGTAACACCATAACGCACGACATTTCTTGGGTGGGTTTACCCCATGAAAATCCGGAGGCTGCATCATGAGCGGATTCAGACATGGCGCTGGCCGTCTAGGCGATGCCCAACTCAACTTTACCTTTGACGGTAAACCCATGCTTGCACGCGCTGGTGACACAGTGGCTTCGGCCTTGTTAGCTAACGGCGTAGAAGTGGTTGGGCGTAGTTTTAAATATCACCGCCCACGTGGTGTGACTTCAAGTGGCCCAGAAGAGGCGGGTGCATTGGTAACCATTGGCGCAGGCGGCAAAGCCGACCCTAACGCTCGTGCAACCATGGAACCTGTGACTCAAGGGTTGGAAGTGTTTTCTCAAAACTGCTTTCCTTCACCTAAGTTCGACTTGATGTCGGTGAACGGTTTAGCGGGCGCAATCTTGCCGGGTTCATTATTCTCAGCGGGTTTTTACTACAAAACTTTTATGTGGCCAGCGGCCCTTTGGTACAAGTTTTACGAGCCTTCTATCCGTGCTGCCGCGGGCATGGGCGTGCCGCCTAAAGTGGCTGACCCAGACATTTATGACCGCATTCAAATGTTTTGTGATGTTGCCGTTGTGGGTGGTGGTTCTGCCGGTTTGTCGGCCGCACTTAGCGCCTCGCAAAGTGGGTTGCGCGTGGTTATCTTTGACGAGCATAACGACCTTGGTGGTCAGTTGCTTAACGAAGCTAACAGTGACCAAAACGCTGACCTAGAACAATGGCGCAAAGACACCATCGCTGCGTTAGAAGCTGCTGATAACGTGACTGTATTGGCCCGTGCCGTATGCTGGGGCCGCTTTGACGGCAACATGCTGGCTGCACACCAAAGTGTGGATGGCAAAGTGCGTCAAAACTACATTAAGGTTCAAGCCAAGAAGATCATCATTGCTGCAGGTGCCATTGAGCGTCCTCTAGTGTTTGGTAACAACGACAAGCCGAATGTCATGCTGGCTTCTGCCGCACGTCGTATGTTGAACCACTATGGTACAGCAACCGGTAAAATGTTGGCTGTGTTCACCAACAACGACAGTGCCTACCAAACTGCGTTTGATTACTCAGATGCTGGCATTAAGGTGTCTGCCGTTGTCGATAGCCGTCAATACCCAAGTGAGGCGTTGGTAGACGGCTGTATGTCTCGCGGTATTACCTTGCACACTCAAGCGGTAGTCACCGAAGCCAAAGGTTGGCAGGCCGTGCGTAGCATTGAGATTGCAGACCTAGCCGCAAACGGCCAAAGCGTTAGCAATCGTCGCCGTGTAGCTTGTGATGTGTTAGCACATTCAGGTGGTTGGACGCCGCAAGTTCAAATGGCTGCACACGGTGGAAAGCCACCTATTTATGACAAGACCATTGCTGCGTTTGTTGTGGGCGACCAAGCTCCAGACACCTATTCTGTAGGTGCCGCTGAAGGCGAAAACGGTTTGTTGGCGGGTGTGGCTCAAGCATTGGAAGCGGCTAAGGCTGCTTGTGCTGAACTGGGTGGCACTGCAGGTGCTGTAACCGCACCACCACAAGATCGTGACGGCGCAACTAACATTGTGCCGCTGTGGAGCGTGCCTGCTAAGGGTAAGCAGTTAGTTGATATCCAACACGACGTTACTGCAGCAGACGTAGTTCAGTCCCATAGTGAAGGATTTGTGTCGGTAGAACACCTTAAACGCTACACCACACTAGGCATGGCCAATGACCAAGGACGTACGTCTAACGTTAACGCTTTGGCTATTATGGCCGAATGTCGTGGTGTAAGTATTGCCGAAGCTGGAACGACACGTTTCCGTGCCCCCATTGCTCCTGTGTCTATGGGTGGTTTTGCAGGCCGCGAAATTGGTAAACACTTTAAGCCTGTGCGTCGTACGCCAATGCAAGAGTGGCATGAAAAAGCCGGTGCTGTATTCGTACAAGCCGGTATGTACATGCGTCCACAGTATTACCCTCAAGCGGGTGAAACTATTGATGATGCATACGAGCGTGAAACTGAACATGTACGTAAGAAAGTTGGTATTTGTGACGTTACCTCTTTGGGTAAAATTGAAATTGTGGGTCCAGACGCCGCCGAGTTCCTCGATCGTGTTTACATCAACATGTTCAGTACCCTTAAAGTGGGCAAAGCACGTTACGGCGTAATGTTACGTGAAGACGGCATCGTTTATGATGACGGCACCACCTCTCGTTTTGCTGAAGATCGTTTCTTCATGACCACTACTACGGCCAAAGCTGGCCCAGTAATGGCTTACTTAGAGCGGTGTTTAGAAATTGATTGGCCAGAATTAAAAGTACGTGTGAGCTCTGTGAGTGAACGTTGGGGTGCCATGGCTGTTGCCGGTCCTGATGCACGTGCAACTTTGACTGCGGCCTTCCCATCGGTAGACTTCAGCAACGAAGCCTTCCCATTCATGGGTGTGGTTCACGCTGAGCACAACGGTGCTAAGTTAGTCATTTTGCGTATTAGTTTCTCGGGTGAAATGGCTTACGAAGTGTATGCAACATCTGAGCATGCTACGGACATTTGGCAAACCGTTGTTGATGCCGGCCAGGCTTATGATATCGTCCCTTACGGTTTGGAAACTCTAGGTGCATTGCGTATCGAGAAAGGCCACGTAACGGGTGCAGAGCTAGACGGTCGTGTGACCCTAGGCGATGTCCACATGGACGGCATGGCTTCTAAGAAGAAGTGGTTTGTAGGTAAAAACTTGAAACAGCGTGAAGGTATGGTGCACCCAGACCGTCCGCAGTTGGTTGGTTTGAAGTCGGTTGATCCGCGCACGCCAATCTCGACGGGTTCTATCTTAGTCACTGAGGCTAACGCGACAGCCGGTGCGGATAAGCAAGGTTGGGTGAGTTCGATGACCTATAGTCCAGAACTTGGCAGCTTTATTGCACTAGGTTTCCTACGCGGTGGTAAAGACCGTATTGGTGAGCGCATTTACGCCGCTTACCCAGTGAAAGGTAAAAATGTTGAAGTGGAAGTTGTAAGCAACCACTTTGTTGATCCAACTAACGATAGGGTGAAAGGCTAATGGCTGGTGCATTAAATGGGCATTTTGAAATGCCACAAACTTTCGCCGCAGTCACCATCGATCTCACTGCCACCAACATGTGGCAGCTCGAAGGCTGCGAAAACGTAGACGCAAAAGTAGCTACCATTGCTGGTATGGCTGTGCCTGCACAAGGTCAAGTGACCGTACAGGGTGACGAACGTTTGATATGGGGCGGTCGTGACCGCTACTATCTTACGACAAGTCGCACAGACCTAACCGATGGCGACGGTGTTTACGCTACGGATCAAACCTATGGTAAGACCCAACTGTTGATTTCGGGTGAAGATGCACGGGCTTTATTGGCCCGTGGTCTACCGCTGGACATCAGCGCAGGTCAGTTTGCTATTGGTGAAGTTCAACATAGCCACATTAACCACATTGGTGTAAGCGTCATTCGCAATAATGATGTTGGTGGTCAACCACAGTTTGAAGTATGGGTTATGCGCGGTTTTGCCAAGTCCCTTACTGAATTCTTGGTCCATTCGGCAGAGACGTTACGTTAGATTCCGGGCTACGCCGGAATGACGTGTGAGGTGTCATCCTGACGCAGGTCAGGATCGCATGCCGCAATAAAGGCCCGTAATAGCGACTATTTCTGGCCTTTTTTTATTTACGGGCCTTGGTTTCCATGCCAAGATTCGACCACGATTAAACACTTATTAGGAGGCCTCATGGCTGGCTTATTACCCAACGTTGATCCAGACGGATTGTTAGAATATTCAGTTGTATACACCGACCGTGCCCTTAACCACATGTCACAGTCGTTTCAAGGTGACATGCGTTACATTTCCAGCACCTTAAAGAGCGTTTATGGCGCCGAGCAAGTGGCTATAGTGCCTGGTTCTGGTACCTTTGGTATGGAAGCGGTAGCACGTCAGTTTGCTACGGGTAAAAAGACCCTAGTCATTCGCAACGGTTTCTTTAGCTTCCGTTGGACTCAAATTTTAGAAATGGGCAGCATTGCTGCAAGTTCTACCGTACTTAAGGCACGCCAAGCCCAAGTGGGAGACACCGAAGCCTTTGCCCCAGCACCTATAGAAGAAGTGTTAGCGACAATCGCCAGTGAAAAGCCAGACGTCGTTTTTGCCCCCCATGTAGAAACCTCTTCAGGCATGATCTTGCCAAACGACTACATCAAAGCGGTTACCGATGCAGTGCACGCCGTGGGCGGCATTTTTGTATTGGATTGTATTGCCTCCGGTTGTTTGTGGGTAGACATGAAAACCATGGGCGTAGACGTACTCGTAAGCGCCCCTCAGAAAGGCTGGAGTGGCTCACCATGTTGTGGTCTGGTAATGATGGGTGAGCAGGGCGTTGTCGCTTTAGAAGCATCTACCAGCACCAGCTTTGCTTGCGACCTTAAAAAATGGCGCGACATCATGGCAGCTTACGAAAACGGCGGTCATGCCTACCACGCCACTATGCCTACGGACTCCATTGCCGGTTTTGCCAACGTTATGCGCGAAACCGAAGACTATGGTTTTGACAAGGTCAAAGTAGAACAACAAGAGCTAGGCGACGCCGTGCGTGCATTGTTAACCTCTAAAGGTATTAAAAGCGTAGCGGCAGAAGGGTTTGGCGCACCAGGCGTAGTCGTTAGCTACACCTCAGACGCTAATATCCAAAACGGCAGCAAATTTGCCGCCTTAGGCATGCAAATCGCCGCCGGTGTACCGCTAGTGTGTGACGAACCAGAAGGCTTTCGTACCTTCCGTTTGGGCCTATTTGGCCTAGACAAACTGCATAACGTAGAACGCTCTGTTGCTTCATTAGATGCCGCTTTGGATCAGGTGCTATAGCATCCTCTTGATGGATCGCCGCGCAGCGCTCGCGAAGACGCACAATGTCATTGTCAATATGACCCTCTTCTCATAGCGAACATGGCGCCCTTGTCATTGCGAACGCAGTGAAGCAATCGAAAAAAAGCCCGCGCATGCGGGCTTTTTAATATTTGAATGTTCGGTCCTGGATTTTAAAACATTCCCACATCTAAACCAGCCGCCATATATTGCCCCATTTCAACACATTGGTGCTCAAATGTGTCCTGCCAGTTGCCTTGGCACAAAAGCATCGGTTGAGCCAAGTTCCAGTGCAATCCTGTGCATATCGATTCAATAGCACGTTGGGTTCCTGTGCCGTCTAAGCCTGCTCTGATCACCAAGGCATAAGGCATGCCTTGTTTTATCTCTAACACGGGGTAATAAATTCGATCAAACCAGTCTTTGGTGGCGCCCGCCATATAACCCAAGTTTTCTGTGGTGATGATGACCACTGCATCTGCATCTAACACCTGTTGTGGCGGACACTCTAAAGGCGCTACAACGGACACCAAAACACTGCCAGCTTCTGCCATGCGGGTGCCAGCAATACAGGCATCGACCATTTTTTTTGTGTTGGGGGAGGGCTGATGGGCCACGATGAGTAATTTTTTGTTCATTGAGTCAGTGTAGCAGACCTCTATATGTACTTAATATGGCTATCTGCTAGACTGAACTCAAAATGTAATCATCGAGAGTTTGAAACCATGACACAATTTATAATCACTTATTTAGGCGGCAATCAGCCTGCAACACCAGAAGAAGGCCGTGCCCACTTTGCTAAATACATGCAGTGGATAAAACAACTAGATGATACGGTTGTGAGTGCAATGAACCCGTTAAAAGACACACATCAAGTGTCTCCAGATGGCAACGTAGATACAAATACGGGCACTAAAATGTCTGGCTTCACGATTATTGAAGTAGACACCATTGAAGCCGCTGTAGAAATCACCAAGGCGTGTCCGTTCCTAGACATTGGTGGCACCTTAGAAGTGTCTGAATTAGTACAAATGCCGGCTTAAATTGAGGCCTGACGCTCCTTAAAGGCAAAGTGTATGGACTTAAAGTACTTCGAAGAACCAGACAACGATACTCGTTATTACCTTAAAATTGACTTAGCCAGCGCTAAGGTGATTAAACTCGGTATGGGTAATCGTCATGAGTTACTTAAGCAGAGCAAAGCCGAAAACTTAACCGGTGAGCAAGGCTGGCACCGCGTGCTGATTTCTCTTGGGCAATACAATCATTTGCGCGCCAGTGCCTTGGTACAAGGTGATGGTAATGAATAATCCGCTCAATAGTAATGTTTAAACTCATGCACAACAGTTTTACGACTTGCATCAAGCGGGCTCTGCGTTTGTGATGGCTAATGCATGGGATGCAGGTAGCGCAGCTATTTTGGCTGAAGCAGGTATGGCGGCGATAGCGACTACAAGTGCGGGTGTTGCGCACAGTCAAGTAGTGCCAGATCAAACGATGAGTTTGACCGACGCCCTACAGGCCACCCGACACCGCTTACAAAACTGGAGACGTTTGTGCCGCAAGCAGAAAAACTCAATTACGTAGAATACTCAGCACGAGACTTAGTGACCACCAAAGCCTTCTTGTCGCAAGCCTTTTACTGGATGTTTGAAGATTAGGGCCCAGATTATTGCACCTTTTCTAGCCAAGGTTTAGACGGTGGCTTTTATACCTCCGATGCCTGTTCTACAGCAAAAGAGGGTGCAGCACTACTGGTGCTGCTGAGTGAAGACTTAGAAGCCACGCAGGCGAAGGTGGAAGCTGCAGGCGGGATCATTCTCCAAGGTATTTTCGATTTCCCTGGAGGCCAGCGATTTCACTTTACCGAATCCAGCGGCAACGAACTGGCCGTGTGGTGTTTGCCTGAAGGTGAAACACAAAAGCTAACAACGCACAGTAAAACCTCACAGGTAGAAGAAGAAAACTTCCGACTCATTGTCGGATTCAGCGATGTTTTTATCGTTATCGACCGTTGTGCCTTCATGGTGTCTTCGTTGGCTTATGTGATTTATGCACTTGGTAGCCTCGTAGGCACGTTTGGCAGCATTGAAATTAACAGGAGTATTTGTTGGTAGTGCTTTGTTGTTGCTGTCTGCATTTTGGAACCATGTGCGTGCAGCTACGGTGAAGAGTTTACCCTTGAGCACTCAACGTTGGGTGCCGGCGGTTAAGTAGTCTTCGCCACCAGTCTCGTTGTTTTTATGTTTCGATTATCTAGCTCATGGAGAAACTACAAAGTGACACGCAGTACAGCGACTCTTGTGGGTTTTATTGCCATATTGCTATGGGCTTTTTTAGCCTTTTTGACCACTGCCAGTGGCACGGTACCGCCGTTTGAATTGGCCGCTATTACCTTTGCTATTTGTGGTTCCATAGGGTTGATCAGGTGGTGCATTAATCCTTCACGAGTAACGGTTTTAAGGCAACCATTGTATATCTGGCTATTGGGAGTTGGCGGGCTGTTTGGCTACCATTTTGCATGCTTTACGGCGTTACGTAATGCGCCTCCAGTAGAGGCCAGTTTAATCGATTTTTTGTAGCCACTGTTGATCGTTTTATTTTCTGCCTTACTGCCAGGTGAGCAGCTTCGGGCCCATTATATATTAGGGGCTATGTTAGGGCTTGCGGGGGCAGTGCTAATTGTGACTAAAGGGGATATTGTTAGTTTTAAACCGCAGTATGCCTATGGGTACTCCATGGCATTGGCCTGTGCACTCATTTGGTCGAGCTATTCTGTGTTGTCTTGAAAATTTTCAAATGTTCCCACCGATCTAGTGACTGGATTTTGTTTGGCGACACCCCTATTAGCAACGATTGCTCACATAATGTTGGAAGACACCATATGGCCAGCTTGCTTATTACCCTTGGCGCCCTTGTTGCAGCCCAAGACCTGCTGTTTAAAAAGCCCATTCAATGAACTGGGGTGGTGCCAGCCACCCCAGCGCCGTTGATCTAATCCGCAGCTAACGTATGCAAGCCACATTCACGCCCGGCTTCGGCTTTGGTAGGGTCGAAGTAGCGTGTCTCGTCTGGCAATCCGTGTAGGGACAAATAAGCCTGCATATCTTCGAAGCTCCAATCCAATAGCGGCGATACCTTAATCATGCCATTAGGGCCATGGGCTACGGTGTCCATTTGCTGACGTAGCAGGCTTTGTTCACGGCGCAGGGCTGTAAGCCATACGTCGGGTGCAAGTTCGCTCATGGCGCGTTTAAAGGGCTCTAGCTTGAACTGCTGAGTAAATTCAGTATGGGCTGGGTCGTTGATAGTAGGAATGCCCCCCATAACGGCATCTCGCCTTGCTGCACTCACCGTGGGTGTATACACCACTAAGTTTAAGTCTAGCTGGCTAATCACTTGCTCTGCAAAGGCGTAGGTTTGGGGCATGTTGTAGCCAGAATCTATCCACAGTACTTGGGTGCTTGGGGAAACTCGATTCACCATGTGTAACAACACCGCCTCTTGAGGCCCAAAATTGGTGGTGACTAGCATTTTTCCGCCTAACTCGAGTGCCCATTGAACCACTTCTTGAGCACTATTTGTGGCGAGCTGTTGGTTCGCTTTTGTAAGATTTAAGGCCTTTACGTCATCGTTGGCAGCACTGGTAGAAGCCACGCTTAGTTCAGAAATCATGCCAGCACCAGCCGTAGCGTGGCTGATTTTATCAATCAAAATAAACGTGCCTAAGCCTTTGCTGTTGTTGAATTCAGACGCCGGGATTGGGGCGTCTAAATGTAGCTCTACTAACCCAATTTCATTAAGTTCTAGGGTGGAGGCAGGGCCTTTTTCCAAATTGTTAACGTTAATTTGGTGATGAATTTGTTTGATCCGTGCGTTAATTCGTTTACTGCCTAGCTTGAGCTCGTAGTCACGGCTTAAGCGTAGCGGTTGTTGATCCATCCAAACTAAGTTGGCAGTTAAGTTCTGGCTACTTACCGTGTGTTGAGCATTACTGGCGTGCACCAAGGTGTCGCCACGGGAAATGTCGATTTCGTTGGTTAGGGTAACGGTGATCGCCATGGGTGCAAAGGCTTGCGATAAATCGCCGTCGGCGGTGATAAGGCTGGCAATGGTGCTGGTTTGGCCCGAGGGTAATACGCGTACTTCATCGCCTGGTTTTACGCTGCCAGAGGAGATAGTGCCACAGTAGCCACGAAAACCGGCATTAGGCCGGTTAACGTATTGCACAGGTAACTGCCAATCGCCTTGGGTAAGATCGGTTTCGGTGTCTAAATCTTCCAGTAGGTGTAATAACGATGGGCCTTGATGCCATGGCATGTGGATGCTTTCATCCACTACGTTGTCGCCGGTAAGGGCCGACACGGGTACAAAGTGGATGTTAGGTAAGTCTAACTTTTTGGCAAAGGTTTTATAGTCTTGCTGAATTTGCTCGAATACCCCTTCATCATAATCCATCAAGTCCATCTTGTTGACGGCCACCACTACGTGTTTAATGCCTAACAAAGACACAATAAAGCTGTGGCGGCGTGTTTGCGTGAGTAAACCTTTGCGCGCATCTACTAGAATAATGGCTAGGTCACAATTAGAGGCTCCTGTAGCCATGTTGCGTGTGTATTGTTCGTGCCCAGGTGTATCGGCAATGATAAACTTACGTTTGCTGGTAGAAAAATAACGATAAGCCACATCAATGGTGATGCCTTGCTCACGTTCGGCTTGCAGCCCGTCTACCAACAGGGCTAAGTCTAGCTCACCGCTGTCTTGGTTGCCTTGACTAGTGGCTGAGGCGTGCTTTACGGCGGCTAACTGGTCTTCATACACCAATTTACTGTCGTGTAGTAGGCGCCCAATAAGGGTAGATTTGCCGTCGTCCACGCTGCCACAGGTGAGTAGCCGTAATAGACTTTTGTGCTCGTGCTGCTGTAAGTAGCTATAAATGTCTTGTTCAATAAGTTGGCTTTGATGGCTCATTAGAAATAGCCCTCCGCTTTTTTAAGTTCCATGGATCCAGCTTGGTCGGCATCAATCAGGCGACCTTGGCGTTCTGAGGTTTTGGCCAGCAGCATTTCTTGAATGATTTCTGGCAAGGTGTTGGCGGTAGATTCAACTGCTCCGGTCAGCGGGTAACAGCCAAGGGTTCTAAAGCGGACCGATTTTTCTTCTATGGTTTCATTGGTGGCAATAGGCATACGCTCGTCATCCACCATAATGTCTATACCGTCGCGCTTAACAACAGGACGTTGGGCGGCAAAATACAAAGGCACAATGTCAATTTGTTCCATGTAGATGTATTGCCACACGTCCAGTTCGGTCCAGTTTGAAATAGGGAATACACGAATGCTCTCGCCTTTGTTAATGCGTGTATTAAACAGGTTCCATAATTCTGGGCGTTGATTTTTAGGGTCCCAACGGTGTTCTTTGGAGCGGAAGGAGAATATACGTTCTTTGGCTCGAGAGCCTTCTTCGTCGCGACGAGCGCCGCCAAAAGCGGCGTCAAAACCGTAATGGTCTAGGGCTTGTTTTAGGCCTTGGGTTTTCATCACGTCAGTATGGATTTTAGAGCCGTGAGTAAACGGGCTGATGTCCATGGCTAAACCGTCTGGGTTAATGTGAGTAATGAGCTCCATGCCGGATTCTGCTACCGCCTTTTCACGAAACTCAATCATCTCTTTAAACTTCCACGTTGTGTCTACGTGCAGCAATTTGAACGGCGGCGGTGCAGGGTAGAAGGCTTTTTTGGCTAAATGCAGCATCACCGATGAGTCTTTGCCAATGGAATAAAGCATCACCGGATTATTGAACTCGGCCACAACTTCACGCATGATGTGAATGCTTTCGGCTTCTAATTGTTTGAGATGGCTTAGACGAGCTTTAGAGAGGTTACTCATGGCATGTTGCTTCCGGTTATATTGTCTGGCCCCATGGCAATTTACAGATTGGTCCCATAGGTTGCGGGCAGTATGCCATTACTTTTTTAAAATAAAAAGTAATAAAAAACTTAAACGTTATTCTATTTAGTTATATAAGAAAGGGTATCTCAACCCTATAACCCTGATTAGGACGCACTTATGACAACAGTAAAAACCATTTCGACTAGGTTAGTTGATTATCAAAACCCGCAACAAATGGCTATGTTGCTAGCTCAGTTGGGTGAATATGCCCTTGATGACATGGGCGGCGGTCAGGCACTGCCTGAAGAGGTAAAGCAACGCTTATTGACTGACTTACCCCAGCAACAGCAAAATTTTAGTTTGTTGGCGTGGGTAGGGGATGAATGTGCCGGTATGACTAATTGCCTGTGGGGCTACTCCACGTTTGCGGCGCAACCGTTGGTGAACATCCACGACCTTGGTGTACAAAAAAAATTCCGTGGTATGGGTGTCAGTACCGCATTGTTAAAGGCTGTAGAAGACCATGCTCGGCAAGGCAACGCCTGCAAAGTGACTCTAGAAGTACTCGGCAATAACACCATAGCCAAAGCCTCGTATAACAAATTTGGCTTTAAAGCCTACGAATTGACCGAGGGCGCGGGTAAAGCAGAATTTTGGCAAAAATACCTGTAATATGCTGATTGGTTTGGGCAGTCGACACAATTGGCTAGCTCAAGGAGACGCCACTAATCCGTGTGATCCACGGGTTGGTTTTAACCTCAGTTTAGTTGGAATAATGGTTTGAATTTATCTACCTTTGGTCAAAAGTTTAGCGGTGATGCAGGCATTACAGTGCTTATGGAGGACATCACCAATGCCCTTTCTAGTGGCCGCGACATGATTATGATGGGCGGCGGAAATCCTGCTAATGTCCCAGAAATAGACGTTATCATGCAGCAACGCCTGCAAAAATTATCTAATGATTCAGTCGCGGTACGCAGTTTATTGGGTAGTTATGACTCGGCGCAGGGCAATTCGGGCCTAATTGATGCCCTTGTAAGCTTATTCAGCAAAAAGCTCGGTTGGCCGGTGACGCGCAAAAATATTGCCCTCACCAATGGCAGTCAATCGGCCTTTTTTATGTTGTTTAATATGCTCGCTGGTGAGTTTGATGATGGCTCCCATAAACAAATTCAGCTGCCCATGGCACCCGAATACCTTGGCTATGCCGACGCCGGTATTGGCCCAAGTTTGTTCACTGCAGCCCACCCCAACATTGAACAATTGGCGCAACGTCAGTTTAAATATCGGGTAAAATTTGACGACCTACACGTGGGGCCAAATACCGGTGCTATCTGTGTGTCTCGTCCAACTAACCCCACGGGTAATGTCATCACCGACGACGAAGTGGAGCAACTCGATGCCTTAGCCAAGGCCAATAAGGTGCCGCTTATTATAGACGGTGCTTACGGCATACCGTTTCCAGGGCTCATCTATACCCCAGTCACGCCGTTTTGGAATGACAACACCATTGTGTGTTTGAGTTTGTCCAAGTTTGGATTGCCCGGCGCTCGCACCGGCATTGTGGTGGCCAATGAAGAAACCATTCAAACCATGTCTGGCATCAATGCCATTATTAACTTAGCTAGCGGTAGTTTTGGGGCGGCTTTAACCACCGATCTGATTGCCTCCGGCGAAATAATTGATCTCAGCCAACAGATAGTGCGACCAGCCTACGAAGCACAATTAGCGTTTGCCCAAAAAACTTTACATGAAGTGATGGACCCCAATGTGCCTTATGCCATGCACAAGCCTGAAGGTGCTATGTTCCTTTGGCTATGGTTTAAAGACATGCCAATTACTAGCCAAGAACTTTATGAGCGGTTAAAAGAGCAGGGTGTTGTCGTGGTTTCTGGGCATCACTTTTTTGTCGGTATTAACGACCACTGGCAACACCAGCATGAGTGTATCCGTATTAACTACGCGGCCCAATCGCCCGAACGTATTGCTGCCGGTTTAACGATTATTGCGAATCAAGTGCGCAAGGCTTATTTAGGTTAAATAAGCCATAAATAAAACGCCTTTTGGCCCTATCCACCGAGCAAAAAAAACAGTATCGTGGCGGCCTTAAGTTAAGCACTTATGGTGGAGGCACGCGCCATGTTGCAAGAAGTTAAAGCCAGCTGGGCCTTGTTATTAGGCATCGGTTTGATCATGGTGGGCAATGGCCTTCAAGGCACCCTATTAGGTGTGCGTGCAAGCCTAGAAGGGTTTGAAGTATTTACCACTGGTGTGGTGATGTCATTCTATTTTTCGGGCATGTTGGTTGGCAGTATTATCACGCCAAAATTAGTGGCTCGAGTAGGCCACATTCGAGTGTTTGCTGCTCTGGCCTCTACCGCCTCCATTGCTATTTTGCTACATAGTATTTATATCAACCCGTATACTTGGAGCGCCATGCGCCTAACTACGGGTATCTGCTTTTCTGGTTTGTTTGTGGTTACAGAAAGCTGGCTTAACGACCGCGCCAGTAACGAAAACCGTGGTGCGATATTGTCTGCCTATATGGTTGTAGTGACCTTGGGTATGGGTAGCGGCCAGTTCTTATTGAACGTGGCAGACCCTGCCAGCACAGAGTTATTTATTCTGATCTCTGTTGTTATCTCCTTTGCTTTGGTGCCTATCTTACTCACTGCGCGTCCTGCGCCTGCATTTGATCAGAGTGAAAGCATGTCAATCATCTCCCTGTATAGGGCGTCACCCTTGGCTGTGATCAGTAACGCCTTAACCGGTGCTGCCCATGGCACTGTGTTTGGTTTAGGCGCCGTTTATGGTCTACAAAAGGGCTTTGATAATAGCCTTGTGGCGCTGTTTATGGCCTCGTTTTTGTGGGGTGGGTTTTTGTTGCAATGGCCCATTGGCCGGTTATCAGACAAGTATGGCCGTCGTGGTGTAATGCTGCTAAACGCGGTGGTTGCTGTAGGCCTATGTTTGTTGGCAGCCGTATGGGACACCACCAGCAATAGCTATATTCCCCTGATCGTTATAGTAGGGGGCTCGGTAATGCCCATGTATTCTTTATGCATCGCCTACGCCAGCGACCGCTTAACGCCAGAGCAAATTGTATCGGCCAGTGGAGCCATGGTAATGGCGGCAGGCATTGGTTTGAGTATAGGGCCTATTTTGGTGGCCTTTACCATGTCCATTTTTGGCCCTGATGTGTATTTTCTTGGTATTGCGCTGGCCTTTGTGGCCATTGCCTTAGCCGTGCTTAATAGCATGCGCTATCGTGAAGTGACCGCCGAAGACGTGGAAGAACAGTCGCCCATATTGGCCGCTGGTGTCATTGGTACACCGATCGCCGCCTTTACTGCACCTGACGCAGAAGACTATGCGGTGGCTTTAGAGGAAGATGAATTAGAACAGCTAGATGACATTGACGAATGGACCCAAGCACCGATAGCGGGCCCAGAGTTAGCGATTCCAGACCCCGATGAGGCGACTGAGGAAGACCACTATTGATTCATCATCTTTTAATCCAAACCAATAAAACCACCGGTTTGGTGCTGCCATAGCTTAGCGTAGATTCCATCTTGGAGCAGCAACTCCTGATGGCTGCCTTGTTCGATGATGCGACCTTCGTCAATGATGACTAAACGATCCATAGCCGCTATGGTGGATAAACGATGGGCAATAGCAATTACAGTTTTGCCTTCCATCAGACGGTTTAAACTCGCTTGAATGGCAGCTTCTACCTCTGAGTCTAGGGCTGAGGTGGCTTCGTCTAACACCAAAATAGGTGCGTTTTTAAGTAATACGCGGGCAATAGCAATCCGTTGACGTTGGCCACCCGAAAGTTTTACCCCGCGTTCGCCCACTTGGGCCATATAGCCTTTGTTGCCTTTAGGGTCTTGCAAGGTTTCTATAAATACATCAGCTTCGGCTTTTTTACAGGCGTCCAGAAGCTCAGCGTCGGTGGCATCGGGTTTGCCGTATACAATGTTTTCACGCACGGAGCGATGCAGTAGGGATGTGTCTTGCGTCACCATGCCAATAACCGCGCGTAAGCTGTCTTGGCTCACTTGGGAAATGTCTTGACCGTCTATACAAATGTTTCCGTTTTCTAAATCGTAAAACCGCATAAGAAGGTTAACCAAGGTGGATTTACCTGCACCAGAGCGGCCGACAATGCCTACTTTTTCACCGGCTTTAATAGACAGGCTTAACGATTCAATGACGCCCTCTTGCTTGCCATAGCGAAAATCAATGTTATTAAAGTCGATTTGGCCCTGACTGACCTGCATATTAACGGGCTGATGGTCGACGACTTGTTGTGGTTGTGAAATGGTATTCATGGCGTCTATCACGGTGCCTATGCTTTCAAAGAAATCATGAATTTCCCACATTAACCAATCAGAAAAACTCTGCAAACGCATGGCTAAGGCCAGGCTTACGGCGACCATACCCAAACTCACGTCACCATTGAGCCACAGGTATATATTTAAGGTTGCGGTAGAAAAGATGAGCATATTGTTGATGAGGGTGATGGTTAAATCCATCCCCGTGCTAAGCCTCATCATTTGAAATACGTTGCGTAAGAACAGGTCCATAGAAGACTTGGCATAGCGGGCTTCACTTTGGGTGTGAGCAAACAGCTTGACGGTGGTAATGTTGGTGTAACTGTCCACCACGCGGCCAGTCATGATGGCCCGTTTATTGGCTTGGTCTTCTGACACGTTTCGTAAGCGGGGCAGAAAATAATACAAGGCAATAGAAAAGGCAACGATCCAAGCCACTAAAGGCATGGCCATGCGCCAGTCGGCAAAGGTCAATAATAGCAGCATAGAAATGACACCCACTAGCACATAAAAAAAGGTGTCGCAGAGTTTGCTCACAATTTGCCTGACCGCCAACGCACCTTGCATTACCTTAGCGGCAATACGGCCTGCAAAGTCATCCTGATAGAACTCCATGCTTTGACGCAGTAAATAGCCATGGGCCATCCACCGTACGCGTTGGGTAAGGTTAGGTATTAGGGTTTGGTGGCGCATGAGGTTGTTGATCAAAATGATAATAGGCATGCCGATTAACAACAAACCGCTCATGGTCCATAGGGTTACCGCTTGGTCTGCCAAAAACGTCTGTTTGTTTTGCACTGCCAACCAGTCAACCAACTGGGCGACAAAGCCAAACAACACTATTTCCATAGCCGCAAAAGCACCTGCACTCAAGGCCAAAATCAGCATGTAGCGTTTCATGCCATCACAGTAATGCAGGCAGAAATTCCACACGTTATTGGGTGGTTGGGCAGGTGCTTGCCGAGGGTAGGGGTTAACTAGGTTTTCGAAAAACTTAAACATGGCGGGCCGTGGTGTCCTTGGCAACAATAGTATGTATTCTAGCTCACAAACCAACCATCTAAGTGCTTTTTTTAAGAGGGTCAGAGTCTAGTGCTACAGTGAACTGGCAGCGCAGCTAGGTGGTCTCCTGGGTATAAGGCCTAGGCCGAACAATTTATAACCAAATAAACCACACGCAACTCGCCGTTAAGGCAGCCATAATAATATTGAATACCTTTAGCTGTTGCGGCGAAGACAGATAACGGCCAATGGCCTTGCCAAAGATCACCCAGCAAGTATTAGTGCAAGGGCCAACTAATAAATAAGCGCCAATAATAGCGATCACCGACGCCGAATATAATTCACCCTCTAGGCTGAAACTCACATTTGCGCCAATGGACATAACCCAAGCTTTAGGGTTAACGTATTGAAAAGTGGCGGCTTGTAACATTGTCAGTGGTGTGGGCGTATTGGTGGCCGTTGCAACCGAATTACCGAGCATTTTCCAAGCTAACCACAACAAATATGCACTACCTAACACCTTGAGGATATTTTGCAGCATAGGCAATTGCATAAACAGCGCACCTAAACCTAAGCCCATTAACAAGTGCAAACTGTTGAGACCTAAGGTAACACCAGCCATATGCGGGATGGTTTTACGATAACCAAAGTTGGCGCCTGAGCTTGTGAGCATGATGTTATTGGGCCCAGGCGTACCCGTGGTAACAAGGGCAAACAGGCAAATGGCAAAAAAAAGTTCGTAGGTCATGGACGGGGGTAGTGCTGTGTAGGTGGCGTATTAACCTAGTAATGTATCTGTTTTGGCCGCCATAATAAAGTCATTATGGTGTAAACCATGAATGGTGTGGGTCCACCAAGTAACGGTTACTTTACCCCATTCAGTTAAAATGCTGGGGTGGTGAAACACTGCTTCTGCTAAGTCGCCTACCTGGTTGCTAAAGGCGAGGGCCAGTTTGAAGTTTTTAAAACTATAAACCCGTTGCAACTGCATAATGCGGTTGTTTTCAACCAATGCCCAATGAGGTATTTGAGCCATTAAAACCACAGCGTCTTGGTTAGACACCTTGGGTGCGCCTGCGCGGCAGGCTTCACAGTTTTGTTGGCTTAATCGCATGGCGTGCTCCGAGCTTGTAAAGCTAAATGTGGAGCACGCACTTTATCACGTAAGATTTTGCCACGCTTGATGTTGGCTAAGGTAAATGCTGCCGGTTAACTGTTCAGAAAACCCAACCCGTTGTAAGCGATCTAATACAGGGCCTTTAACTTCTGATAAGTGCATGTTAACGCCTTTGTCTTTGAGGCGCTGATTGAATTCCAATAAGCTCTCTACGGCACTGGAGTCAATGTGATTAATGCCAGACGCCATAAGGATCAGGTGTTCGATACACGGATTTTTTGCTAATAGCTCATTGAGCTGATTGTCTAAATAACGGACGTTGCCAAAAAACAAACTCTCATCGATACGCAGAGCAATCACTTGCTCACATTGTTCAACCTCGTGGCGGTCGATATTGCGAAAGTGTTCACTACCCGCAATCGGGCCGACAATGGCCGTGTGAGGTCGGCTGGTACGCCAAAGCATCAATGAAATGGTAGCCGCCACGCCGGCCATTACGCCAGCCTCTACACCGACACCAAGCACCATCGCAATGGTAATCATCATGGCGGCAAAGTCATGTTTGCTGTACTTCCAAGTAAACTTAATTTCGTGGGGTTCGATTAGTGTGAGCACGGCCACAAATATGGTGGCGCCTAGCACAGCTTTAGGTAAGAGCGCTAAGTAGGGCGTAAGGTAAAGGCTGGCTAGGGCAATGCCAACTGCGGTGAATACACCTGCCATTGGCGTTTGTGCCCCGGCATCAAAGTTAACTACCGAGCGAGAAAATCCACCGGTTACCGCAAAGCCACCGGATGCCGCAGAAGCGACGTTAGCTGCACCTAAACCTAATAACTCGTGGTTAGGGTCTATCTGCTGGCGGCGCTTATTAGCTAAGGTTTGCGCCACAGAGATGGATTCGACATAACCGATAAGACTAATCATGATGGCGGAGGGCATGAGTGTTGAAACCAGTAACCAGCTGAGCTCTGGCCAAGCCAAGGTTGGTAAGCCAGAGGGAATATCCCCAACCACTTTAACGCCTTGCTGATCTAAACCTAAGTTTGAAACTAATAAAATAGACATGATCACCGCGCTAACGGGGGCCAGCTTGCTTAAGGCCGAGGCCGCAGTTTTGCTCATAAAACGACACAGAAAACGAGTTAACGGAGCGCGTGCCCACCATAAAAAAGCCACGCTGGTCACACCCACAACCACCGTGAGCAAATGCGTGTCGGTGCCATATTGCTGAAGGCCGTTAATCAGTTCGGGCAGGTTATGCCCCCCTAAGGGGATACCCAAAATGTGTTTGAACTGGCCTAGGGCAATAAGAATGCCGGCGGCGGTGATAAAACCTGTGACTACGGGGCGGCCCAGTAAATTGGCGATAAAACCAAGCTTAAATAACCCCATAAACAACATTAAGATGCCCGATAACAAGGCTAAGGTCATGGACAGCGTCAGTACGTCTAAACCACTATTGATATGGGCTAAACCTACAGCGTTAGCGGATAACAAGGAAATAACTGCGACTGGGCCCACCGCTAAGGTGCGGCTAGAGCCAAACAGAGCATAAGCTAACAATGGCAAGATACTGGCGTATAGTCCAGTAGCGGGAGGCAACCCAGCCAACATGGCATAGGCCAAACTCTGAGGAATAAGCATTATGGTAACAATTAATGCCGCCATCGCGTCGGCTTGTAACGAACGTGCATCGTAAGTTTTAAGCCATACTAATGCCGGTAGTTTTGTAAGCGGATTCCAAAGAGCTTTAGTCACAGTTATTAAGCGCCGATTTGATTAACAGGGATTTTAATATAAGCAATGCCGTTGTCTTCTGCCGGTGGCATATGGCCTGCACGCATATTCACTTGCACAGAAGGTAAAAGCAAGCGTGGCGCACTTAGTTGAGCGTCTCGAGTGGTGCGCATATCAATAAATTCGGCTTTGGTTTTTCCCGCTAAGTGAATGTTGCTGGCTTTAGACGCTGCAACGGTACTTTCCCAAAGGTATTCGCGGCCACCGGGGGCATAATCGTGGCACATGAATAACCGGGTGTCGTCAGGTAAACTTAGAATGGTTTCCATTGACTCAAACAGTGTAGTCGCATCACCACCAGGGAAGTCACAACGAGCGGTGCCGTAGTCTGGCATGAATAAGGTATCACCAACAAAGCAGGCGTCTGCAATCACAAAGCTCATACAGGCGGGTGTGTGGCCTGGTGTGTGCAGTGCCTTCATGGTCATGTTGCCAATGTTTAATTCTTCGTTGGGTGCTAACAAGTGATCAAACTGGCTGCCGTTACGGGCAAAACCATCTTCAGCATTAAATAAGTTGCCAAAAATGTCTTGAACTTGACTAATTTGATCACCAATAGCGATCTTGCCGCCTAATTGGCTTTGAATATATGGAGCACCTGAGAGGTGGTCAGCATGTACATGGGTTTCTAATAACCAAGCAACGGTTAGGCCTTGTGCTTTAATACTAGCGATCACTTGGTCCGCAGAGTCTGTGCGCGTGCGGCCCATGTTAGCGTCGTAATCCAAAACGGAATCGATCACTGCACATTGTTTAGTGGCTGGATCTGCAACGATATAGGTTACAGTGAAAGTGGCTTCATCAAAAAATGCAGTAATCGCTGGTGGTGTCTGTTTGGCTTGCGTCATGGTGCCTCCAAGTGGAAAATTTAATTAACTTGGGCCATTGTACGCCGGCTTATTAGTAAATGCAAATATAGTTATAACCATATACTAAATGGTTATAAGGCTGTGTTTCGATAGAAGTTTCTATGTTGCTGCGCTAAATAGCCGCATACAGTCGCTCGGGACGACCCACGCTGCCGTAGTGAATTTGCACCTTTATTTTATTGATCCCAACTAAGTATTCTAAGTAGCGTCTTGCAGTGGTGCGGCTGGCACCAATGTCGTTACCAATTTGTTCGGCGCTCAATGCTTGCGATTGCTGTGAAATGACATCAAGTACTTTGTTCAAAGTGAGTTCATCAACGCCTTTTGGCAGCCGTGCATTGATAGAGGCAGTTGCTTGAGCGAGGCGAGGCATCAGTTCATCTAAGTCGGTTTGCCCTATTGCAGCCACTGTGTTGAGTCGTGCGTGGTGTTGCTGGTAGTTGTTTAGGCTCACTTTGAGCCGCTCGAATACTAAAGGTTTTAAAATATAATCAAATACACCACCATGTAATGCGGATTTTAGTACATCCACCTCCTTAGCTGCAGTGATCAATATCACATCGGTATGGCTATTATTAGCACGCAACTGGTGCAACAGTTGCATGCCGTTGCCGGCAGGAAAATACACGTCTAACAGCAGTAGGTCGGGCATCAGTATAGACACCAGCTCTTGTGCGTCTTCTATACTGTGGGCAATCCCCACTAGCTCAAAATCTTCTAACCGTTCTAAATAGGTCTGTTGGATAAGGGCATTTTGTGGGTCATCTTCGGCAATGACTACACGGATAGTATCATTGTGCATCATAAGCGTGGGGTCTGTTTGGGTAGGCTAATGGTAAAGCGGCTGCCACCTAACGTGACAGGTTCCATAGTCACATAACCACCAAAACGTCTGGCCAGTTTTTGTACCAAATGTAAGCCTATGCCATGGTCGCCGCCGCTTTTGCTGCTATAACCTTTGGTGAAAATCAGCTCACGTTGGCTTGGGTCAACACCAGCTCCCTGATCTTCCACTTCAAACAAAATGTCGGTACCAAAGTCGGTCATGGTTAGGTTGATTTGAGTACCATGGGCACCTTCCGCTAAACAGGCATCAAAGGCGTTGTCGATAATATTGCCAATCATGCTTGCCAGTTGATCTCTGGGCAGGTGTGCAGGTAAGTCATTCATGTGGCTGTCGGGGTCAATGTTTAAGGTGAGGCCAATCTCTTTTGCACGGTTAAATTTTCCTAGCAAACAGCCTGCTAAAATGGCATCTGACACGGTGCTCATAAGTAGCTTAATGAGTGCGCGGTGGGCTTGGTTTTCTTGGCCAATGAGGGCAAGCGCTTGATCTGATGCGCCGATTTGAATGAGGCCCGCAATAGTGTGTAATTTGTTGGTGTATTCATGGGCTTGGCTACGTAAGCTGTCAGCATATTGCTGTACACGGCTGAGTTGTTGGCTGACCAAGTCTAGTTCGTCTTTAGGCCGAAAACTGGCCACTAAACCAATAATGACGCTTTCGTTACGCAAGGGCAAACGGTTCACTATGTAGGGTTTTTGCTTAAACCACACCTCTTTTTCAAACTCGGCGCTATGGGAACGATTGTCTAACATGGGGCTTTCCGGCATTACCGTGCTAATATTTTGCCCTTGCCACTGTACCTGATCCTCCAACTCTAAAAACTGTACGGCGGCTTTGTTGATGGTAGTGATTTGGCCCTCGGCATTGACTGCGATAATGCCTTCTCTAACCGACTCTAAGGTGGCGATACGTTCTTGATAGAGTTGACCTATCTGCTCTGGTTCTAGGCCGAAAATGGCTTTTTTAAAATGATTAGCAAACCATAATGCGGTTAACAAACTAATGAAAAAAGCCGCCAAAATAACCCATAGTAATGTCGCTCGGTAGCTGTCTATAACCGTTTCAATGCTGTCCAGCAGATAACCTACCGAAACTAACCCGATAATTTTCTCACCTAAGGGGTCGAAAACAGGGGCCCGTGCGCGCATAGACCAGCCTAAGCTGCCTTCCGCCTTAGAAATAACTGCTCGGCCTTGGCTTAGGGTGGGGCTGATTTCGTCGTTGTCGTCATCCATCATGGATGCGCCCAGCTTCGCGGTATTAGGGTGAGCCAAGCGTAGGCCTGCTGCATCGCCGATCACTACAAAACGAGCATGGATCTCTTGTGCCAAGGTTAAACTTAGAGGCTGTAGGTAATTTGTGTCGCTACGTTTTACTGCATTAGCTACTTCTGGCATGGCGGCAATGGTTTTTGCCACGTGCAGCGCGCGCACACCAATTTCGTCATTCAGAGATTGATTGAGGTACTGCAAAGCAAATAATCCCAACATGCTGGTCTGTAATAGCGCCATTAAACCCAAAATAAACATCATTCGACTTTTTAGTTTGAGCTTGCGAAACGGTAGTTTCATGGTTTTTAATGTTATTTTCATGGTTTACATACTACTGAACATTGCAGGTTTTAGCCCGTAAACTTTATGGCCAAAATATATTTTAAGTGTTTTAAAGTGTTTACTTTCTAAAACTATCCTCCTCATTAATGGCGTTTTATGCTGCTCAGGCACAACAATAAAACTAACCGAGGACTTATTATGTTAAAGCAATTTAAAACTAAACAACGCATGCTACTTACCGCTGCTCTGATGAGCGGCATGCTAGGTGCTGGCGCTGCATACGCCGATGTAGACAGTATTCACTTTTTGATTCCTGGTGGCGCAGGCGGCGGTTGGGACGGTACAGCTCGTGGTACAGGCGAAGCGTTAACCAATGCAGGCCTGATCGATAGTGCCTCTTACCAAAACATGTCCGGCGGCGGCGGTGGCAAAGCCATTGCCCATCTTATTGAAACAGCAGACCAAGCCCATGGCACTTTGATGGTGAACTCCACACCTATAGTCATTCGCTCATTGTCTAAGGTGTTTCCACAATCCTTCCGTGATCTAACCCCTATTGCAGCAACCATAGGTGACTTTGGTGCGTTTGTAGTGCGATCTGATTCTAACTACCAGACTTTTGGTGATGTAGTTGCAGACTATAAGGCCAACCCTAAGTCAGTGATCATCGCTGGTGGTTCGGCTCGTGGCAGCATGGATCATCTGGTAGCGGCCATGGCCTTTAAGGCTGCTGGTGCTAACCCTAACAAAGTGAAATATTTAGCGTTTGACGGTGGTGGTAAAGCCATGGCGGGTTTGCTATCGGGTGAAGCGGGCCTTCTTTCAACCGGTTTTAGTGAAGCGTTAGCGCTGGCAGCGGCAGGTGAAGTGCGCATTCTAGTGATGACCGGTGATCAGCGTTCTGATGCTGCTCCTGAGGTACAAACCTTACAAGAGCAGGGTTATGACGCAAGCTTTGTTAATTGGCGTGGGTTCTTTGGCGCTCCAAGCCTAAGCGACGCAGAAGCTGATGAGTACGCTCAAACCTTAGCTGAAATGTATAAGACTGAAGCTTGGGAAAAAGTACGAGCTCGTAACGGCTGGACTGAAATTTTCAAGCCTCGTGCTGAGTTTGTCACTTTCTTAGAGCAGCAAGAAGAAGTGGTGGGTAACTTAATGCGCGAGCTGGGTTTCCTATAAACATCTAAGCGTGTACTAACGTCTTGTGTTGGAATTGTCCTACAGACAGCTCACATACAAGACGTTTTTTTTGCAAGAGCGGAGCAGCTAATGATTAGCCTCACTAAAGACCGTTTTGGCGGTGTTCTATTTTTACTTTTATCCTTGAGCTACGGCTATTACGCAGCCGATATACCCTTGCTCCCAGGTGATAAATTTGAACCATTCCACGCACAAACCTTACCCTACTGGTTGGCTGGATTGGGATCTTTTCTAGCATTATTGTTGATTGTATCGAAAGCAACGCCAAGCACACAAGAAACACCTTTGTCCCGTGCCAATGTAAGCCTCATGTTAGGTTTATTGGCTTTGACGTTGTTGTTTTCCCTGAGTCTGCCTTGGCTTGGGTTTCCGGCGACAACGAGTCTGTTTTTAATAGCCAGTTATTGGCTGTTGGGTGAACGCAGATTAAAAATGTTAGTGCTAGCGTCGGTGCCTTTTGCGCTGATTTTTTGGTTGTTATTAACCGAAGTGCTGGAGGTGTATATTGCACCCGCACGAATTTTGTATTGGTAGGAGGCTGACATGTTAGATGGCATGTTTTCAGGATTAGCTACGGCATTAATGCCGTTTAACTTATTGATGGTAGTTGTGGGTTGTTTTGCGGGTACCTTTATTGGCATGTTACCGGGTCTTGGGCCTATTTCTGCCGTCGCATTGATGATTCCTATTACTTATACCTTGGATCCATCATCCGGCATTATCCTTATGGCCGGGGTTTATTATGGTGCCGTTTTTGGCGGCTCAACGTCATCCATTCTCATTAATGCGCCGGGTTGTGCTAGTACGTTGGTAACCACTTTTGATGGTTACCCCTTGGCACAAAAAAATCAGGCCGGTAAGGCTTTGGCTTTAGCCGCCTATGCTTCTTTTACCGGTGGCACTATAGGCGCCATTATTCTCATATTTACAGCGCCGGCGCTGGCTAGTGTTTCCTTGAGCTTTCAGTCGGCTGACTATTTTGCCCTAATGTTACTTGGGCTTACATCGGTGGCGGCGTTCTCTGGCAAAGGACAAGTCATTAAAGCCATGATGATGACCGTATTTGGTCTCATGATCGCAACCGTCGGTAACGACGTCATTACCGGTGCACCGCGCTATACCTTTGGCGCACTTGATCTTGTGGATGGTGTGAGCTTCTTGCTGTTAGCCATGGCCACTTTTGCTTTAGCCGAAGTGATGATGACCATCATGCGTGGCCAAATGCACGGCTCAGAGCAGGCCATGCAACCCGTCGCTTTAAGTAGCATGAAGCTGTCTCGTGACGAGGTGAAAGAAGTGGCTCCCACCATAGCCCGCTCATCAGTGTTTGGCTTTGTTGTTGGAGTGTTGCCCGGAGCAGGGGCAACCATTGCCTCCTTTTTAGCCTATGGTTTGGAGCGAAATATAGCGCCACCAAGGCTGCGTAAAATGTTTGGCAAAGGCGCGTTGCGTGGTTTGGCGGCACCAGAATCGGCCAACAATGCGGCCTCTACTGGGTCTTTTGTGCCGCTACTCACATTAGGCATACCGGGATCCGGTACCACGGCCATCATGTTAGGTGCGTTGATTGCTTATGGTATTCAGCCAGGCCCTCGGTTGTACTTAGATCATCCTGACGTATTTTGGTCGGTGATTATCTCTATGTACTTTGGTAATTTGGTGTTGCTGGTATTGAACTTACCACTAATTCCTTATATTTCTCGTTTGCTCGCAATACCGCCGCAAATATTGAATCCGCTGATCATTTTCTTCTCTATTATTGGTGTCTATTTGGTGAGTTTTAACACCTTTGATATTCAGATTATGGTATTTATCACGCTCTTGGCCGTTGGCTTAAAGTTACTTAATTTTCCCATGGCACCCATGTTGTTAGGCTTTATTTTGGGTGGAATGTTGGAAAAGAACTTAAGCCGAGCATTAGTGGTTAGTGACGGTAGTTTTGACTTTCTCTGGCAGCGGCCATTAACCTTTAGCATTGTCTGTATTACTGTGGTGATCTTGGTTTTGCCGTGGTTATTGGGGCTTGTCAAAAGCCGTCTTAAGGCAACATTGCCGGCCGCCTATTAAATCTAGGGTTAGTGTTTCATAGGTGAGTTAAAGTTTAGGGCTTGATTTATTTAACATGTTAATTATAATTAGTTCATCTAATTCGTAGCAAAACCTTAATTTTGCAGCGAGACCACTTATAATGTCGGTCTATTATTGACCTCTAAACTGGAGCCCTTATGACAACAGAAGCTTTTAACGCACGCGAATTTCGCGATGCTCTCTCATCGTTTGCTACAGGCGTCACGGTGGTGACTTGTTTGGATGCCAACGGTGAGCCTGTAGGCGCCACAGCGAGTAGTTTTAACTCTGTGTCCATGGATCCACCTTTAATTCTTTGGAGTATCACCAAGACCGCCTATAGCGCCGATGCCTTTATTAACGCTAAGCATTTTGTAGTCAATGTATTAGGCGCTGACCAAACGGACATCTCTAACAAATTTGCTCGTAGCGGCACCGATAAATTTGCCGATGTTGAAGTGGAGAAGGGAATTGGTGGCGTGCCTATGCTACCCGGTACCATCACCTGTTTTGAGTGTGAGGCGTGGGCTACCTATGATGGCGGCGATCACGAAATTATTGTCGGCCAAGTGAAGGCCATGCGTAGTACCGCTGGTTCTGGTTTGGTTTTTTACCGAGGTGCTTATGCCACGGCTGAAGCCATTCCTACCTTGGCACCGGTAGAGACTAACGATGTTAGTCACTTTATTGATAACTACCTATTGTATTACCTTACACGGGCAACCCATCAAATGGGTGACGAGTTTCATCAATTGGTGGCGGATGACGGCTTAACCACGAAAGAGTGGCGCGTATTGGCCTGTTTGTACAACGAAAATAGCATGAGCCTTGCGGAACTAGCCAAGCGCACTATGGTGGATCAAACCACCTTGTTGGAACTGGCTTTAGGTTTACAAAAGCACGACATGGCCCGGGTACAGCAGCTCGATAGCGGAACTAAGTTGACGGGCACCATAGCCGGTCAGCAGCGTGTTGTTCACCTGATTGCCGATTGCCAAGAAGCCGAACAAAGTGCGTTGGAAGGCTTAGATGCCGATGCAGCAGAAACCTTAAAGACCATGCTGCAACGTATTATTGCCAACACTGACTAGTAGCCAATGGAGGCTTAAAGCGGGGTTTTAAATTGTGTGTGTGTGGTTTCTAAAGCCTTATACACAGGTTCTCGCTTTTGGCCTTTGCTCATCATGGCTTCCATCATATCCACTTCGGGCTGTAACATGCCCGCTTGCCATGTGGCCTGATATTTCAGCGCATCATCAGTGCTGTGGTTGAGGCCATAATTAATCATCTCTTTACAGCCGTACACCGCCAAGGGTGAGTGGTTAGCCATGGTTTGAGCTAACACCATCACTTCGCTCATCATCGTGTCTACATCACTAAATACCTGATTTACCAAGCCACTCGACAATGCTTCTTGGCTATACAAGCGTCTGCCAGTATAGGCCAGTTCTTTGGCAAGGCCGGGTGCAATAAGTTTGGGTAAGCGCTGTAAGGTGCCTAAGTCGGCAGCCATGCCAAGGCGGATTTCCTCAATACTAGTAAACGCATCTTCAGTCATGTAACGGCAATCACAGGCACAAACTAAATCTAGCGCACCACCGATGGCGCCACCTTGAATGGCGGCTAAAACGGGCATACGTAAACTCTCGACGCTGCTAATCACCGCTTGTAGGTGCAATACGATTTGACGCATATGTTCATTGCGCCTTGCTGGATCTTTAGGGCGTTTAATGGCTCCGCTGGTAAACACGGCTAAATCCATACCGGCACAAAAGTGTTTGCCTTCACCACTAATGACTAACACACGGACTTCTGGATCATCGTCTAGGGCTGTTATGGCTTGCGGGAACTCCTGCCAAAATTCAAGGCTCATAGCGTTGTATTTTAGCGGCCGATTAAAGCGTAAATGAGCCACATGGTTTTCAACGGTTAAATCAAACGTAGTGTAGTCCACAAGTTACTCCTAAAATTTAATTGCCAACAAGGTACCTTGACGAATGGCTCGTTTGGCATCTAACTGCGTGGCTTTATCAGCACCACCGATAAGGTGATATTCGCGCTCTAAGCCTTCAACCAATCGACGGTCTGGATCTTGGCCAGCACATACAATAATGTTGTCTACCTCTAACACCTTGACTTCACCACCTATAGTTAAGTGAAGGCCTTTGTCGTCAATGGCCTGGTACTCACAGCCAGCAATCATCTTCACTTGCTTTTGTTGTAATCCTGCACGATGAATCCAACCGGTGGTTTTGCCTAAACCTGCACCCACTTTAGTGGTTTTGCGCTGTAATAGGTGAACCTCTCGCGGAGAAGCCTCTAAGTTGGGTGTCATTTGTGCCACGCCACCACGGGCCTGCATGGTCATGTCGATGCCCCATTGAGACATAAATTGTTCGATGTTTTTACTAGGCTGACGTTCGCCGTGGGTTAAAAATTCGGCTACGTCAAAACCTATGCCACCGGCACCAATAATGGCGACTTTTTGGCCCACTTTGGCGCCTTTAATGACGTCTAAATAGTTAATTACTTTTGCATGATCGTGCCCTGGAAGTTCTAAATCGCGAGGGCTAATGCCAGTGGCAAGCACCAGTTCATCGACCTGCAAGGCGTTGAGCTGTTGGGTGGTTAGGGTGGTATTAAGTTTAACAGTGACCTTAAGCTCTTTTAACCGAACAGCAAAATAACGTAGGGTTTCAAAAAACTCTTCTTTGCCTGGGATGCGCTTAGCAATATTAAACTGACCACCAATTTCGTTACCTGCATCATATAAAGTTACGTTATGGCCACGTTCTGCGGCAGTTACAGCACAGGCTAAGCCAGCGGGCCCCGCGCCTATGATGGCAATGGTCTTTTTAGCTGTGGTTGGCTCAATTATTATTTTGGTTTCTTCACAGGCTCTTGGATTCACCAAACAAGAACTCGGTTTACCGCTAAACACATGGTCCAAACAGGCCTGGTTACAACCAATACAGGTGTTGATACGTTCAGGCGTGCCGGCTGCTGCTTTATTGACGAACTCGGGGTCGGCCAAGAATGGCCGAGCCATAGAAATAAGGTCGGCGTCGCCATTAGCCAAAACACTTTCGGCTACCTCTGGCGTGTTAATACGGTTGGAAGTGATTACCGGTACGGTTAAATGCTTACGTATGGTGTGGGTCACCCAAGTAAAGGCTGCACGGGGCACTTTGGTGGCAATGGTAGGAATACGGGCTTCGTGCCAGCCAATACCCGTATTAATAATGGTAGCACCGGCCTTTTCGATGGCTTGTCCAAGTTGCACCACTTCGTCTAGGTTACTTCCTTCAGGCACTAAATCCAACATAGACAGGCGGTAGACGATAATAAAGTTGGGGCCAACCCGTTGGCGTACACGCTTTACCACCTCTATGGCAAGGCGAGTTCGATTGTCGTAGTTACCCCCCCATGCGTCATCTCGCTGATTGGTACGGGTAACAATAAACTGGTTTAAGAAGTAGCCTTCAGAACCCATGATTTCAACGCCGTCGTAACCCGCTTCTTGGGCGAGTTTAGAACTGTTTGCAAAGTCTTCAATTTGCCGTTCTATCTCGTCGCTGGTTACGGCTTTGGGGGTAAATGGATTGATGGGTGCTTTAATAGCAGACGGTGCGATGGAATCTGGCGAGTAAGCGTAGCGGCCGGTATGCAGTATTTGCATACAAATCTTACCCCCAGCCTTATGTACGGCTTGGGTTACTAACTGATGCTGAGATACTTTATCGGCACAGTCCAAGGCGGCGGCGCCAGCAAAAGTTAAGCCTTGCTGGTTAGGCGCAATACCGCCGGTAATAATGAGGCCAACGCCGCCGCGGGCACGCTCGGCAAAGTACTCAGCTAAGCGTTCAAAGCCATTTTTAGCTTCTTCTAATCCAGTATGCATAGAGCCCATGATTGCGCGGTTTTTAAGTTGCGTAAAACCAAGGTCTAAAGGCGCTAAAAGATGAGGGTAGGTGTTAGAAGGTGTTGGAGACGGCATAATTAAAACACTTGTTTGATTGACAGGGTGTCAGGTTAGGTGTTGTGGCCAAGAGGGTCAAATAATTATACCTTCATGACCACTAGGTCAATGTAATGGGCTACTGGAGCAGGTCCATCATGTTAGCAGGCATAGGTGTCTCGAAGGTAAGGCGTTTGCCCGTTTCTGGCCGTGTAATGCTTAGGCTCACGGCGTGTAACCCCGTACGTGGGCCGTAGGTGCCATAGTGGCCGTCTCCAACGACAGGGTGCCCCAACCAGGCCATATGCGCCAAAATTTGGTGGTACCTACCTGTTTCTACGCGAACCTCCACTAGGGAACGACTGTTAACTGTGCGCAATGTTTTAAAATGAGTCACGGCTTTTTTGGCGTCGTCATGTGGGCCAACAATCACTTGTTGGTTCTCATAGTCCGTACGCAACGGCTGGTCTATACGCCCTTGGCTTGGGTTAGGGCTACCTTCGACTATGGCAAGATAGGTTTTCTCGGCTTGCCCCCAGTCTTCGTTAATTGCTTCGCGCATTTTGCGAGAAGTAACAAATACTAAAACCCCCGATGTTTCTCGGTCCAGTCGATACACAGCCCATAGATTAACAGGCTGTTTGGAGCGGGATAACTGTTGGCGAAGAATCGCAAGGGCATGTTGTTTTTTTTCATCATCTGACGCAACAGACAATAACCCAGTTGGTTTATTGATCACCACAATATCAGGGTCTGAATATAAAACTTCTAAGCGTGTCGACTCACGAACCATAGGTTTGCCAAAGGCCCTAACTTCTATGTTATCGCCCACTGCAAGTGCGTGATCGTGCTGCATAATAGGCACATCATTAACCGTAACACAGCCTGTTTTTAAGCGTTTTTTTATGTTGTTGCGAGTCCAACCTTTAAGTTGAGTATTAAGGAAGGGGAGCAGGCTTTCTGGGTGCTGCACGCGAAATCTATCAGACATTGTCAATTATTCCCTAGCTGGTGTTCTAATAATGTTCGGTAGGCTTATTATCGCTTAACGTGTTGTGCAGTAGCAATGGACCTCATGACTATTGCTTGGTTTTATAAGGCAAAGCCGTTTGCGCCCATTGCATGTAGTGCTCTATTTGCTCGGCTTCTGCTTTGCAGTATTGTTCAATAGCGTTGTTAAAGCCTGTTTCGGCTAGATAATGGTAGGAGTGGGTAGCTTGAGGAATAAAGCCGCGGGCGAGTTTGTGTTCGCCCTGTGCGCCGGCGTCAAAATGAGGGATGTTATTGGCAATACAATAATCAATGCCCTGGTAATAACAAGTTTCAAAGTGTAAGAAGTCGACTTCTTCTAAACAACCCCAATAACGCCCATAAAGAGTGTAATCGTCCACAAAAAACAAAGCATAGGCTAACGGTCTTTGCTCTTGAGAGGCCGTGACCAGTAACAGTTTGTCGGGCATTTGCATTAACAGTTGAGCAAAGAATTCGTAGGTTAAGTAGCCTTGACGACTGCGTTTTAGGTAAGTGCTTTGATAACAATCGTAAAATTCTTGTAACGCCTGTGGCTCGATGTCGCCGCCGCGCTGCCAAGTAAACTCAATGCCTTGCTCTGCTATCACACGGCGCTCTTTATTAATGGACTTTCGTTTACGAGAGGTGAGGCGGGCGGTGAAGTCGGAAAATTCATTATAGTTTTTATTGTACCAATGGTACTGGCAGCCCGTGCGCTGATGCCATTTTTGTTGGTGCGCTGCTTGCCAGTCTGGCTGTTGGGCAAATAGCCAATGCCAGCTGCTGAGTTTGAGTTGCGCACACAGGTGTGGCAATTGCTCCTGTAGAAAACCAAGGGCTTGGCCCAGGTGGGCATTGGCAGCAAGTAATACTCTGGGGCCAGCACAGGGCGTAAAAGGCACCGCACTAATGAGTTTAGGGTAATACTCCAAGCCATAACGTTGGTAGGCATTAGCCCATTCAAAATCAAACACATATTCACCCCACGAATGGGTTTTTATATAGCTAGGTATTAAGGCGACGGGCTGGCCCTGGTGAGTGATTTCTAGATGTATGGTCTGCCAACCGCTTTTGCCGCCCACGCTACCACTGGTTTCAAGGGCGGCATGGTATGCGTATTGGCTAAAAGGGTCTGACTGAACTCCCAGGTATTGTTGCCAATGCTTTTGGCCGAGTTCAAGGGTGTTTGGATGGAGGTGAAGTTGCATGTAGGTTGCACAAATGTAGCGAAAACGTGAAAATGAGTAATACTAACTGCAGCATACAATAATAATGCCGACAACAAAATGACGGCACCACCATGAGAGCCACAATATGAAATACACCGTGTCTATGGATATCAATTTACCTCGGGAGCGTATGCTTGAGCTATTTGATAGCACCGAAAATATGTTAAGTAGCAAGATTGCCTAGTTAGCTTTGACCATGTGTCTGGCGAGCCGGGTCAGGTAGGCGCTGAGTCTCGTATGGTGCAGACCATGGGCAAAAAGCAAATAGTGATGATCGAAACCATCACCGAACGTAATTTCCCAGACTCATTTGCCTGCACCTAGGAACCGACGGCGTGTGGAACCTGGTAGAAAACTATTTTCATGATCATGGCGATATTACGCAATGGGTTATGGATACTGAGTTTCGCTGTACTGGATAATGAAAATCATGTGTTGGCTCATGCCGTTTATGTTCAAAAAAGAAAGCACTAAATTTATGCGCCAGTTTAAAGAGTTTGCTCAGGCGCAGTAACGCGCTACAGGTTCAACAAGCAACGCAGTACACCCTTCTTTCCATTGTATTTAACGTACAATGTTTTCTCGGGCTGAAATAAACACCTAAAACCAGAGTTAACCATGGACACAATGAGCTATTCATCATTTAGGGCACAATTGGCAGGTACTTTAGATCAGGTTAATGACAATCATAAGCCGGTGCTAGTGACTCGACAAAATGGCCACCCGGCAGTGATTATGAGCCTTGAAGACTACCAGCCCTACGAGGCCACAGCCTATTTGATGGCGAGCCCTGCGAACGCCCAAAGACTAAATCAAGCCATCGCTGAAGTACAGGCAGGTATGTTGATCGAACGCCCATTGGTTGAATCGTGATTCTGTGTTGGGCCGAGGCGGCTTGGCAAGATTATATATATTGGTAACAGACCGATAAAAAAATGGTGCAGCGAATTAACAAATTGGTTAAAGACATCGGTCGACACCCGCACCAGGGTTTGGGTGATCCAGAACCATTAAAACACAACTGGTCTGGCTATTGGTCGTGCCGTATAGACCGGCAACATAGGTTGGTTTATAAAACCACCGCAGACCAAATTGTCATCGTTCAAAGCCGATACCATTACTAATTTTGCTTCACTTATTCGTCACGTTTTTTAATAGTTGTTTAGGTCGATATACAAGCTCAACAGGTTCCCGATGAATAACTAAATGTTATGAGATCTGGTGATTAATAGTTGTTTGACCTAAGTTAACACAGGCTATTAGACTGGCTGCTTAAGCGCGATTAGTTATGACTTATTTGTGAGGAAAACATGCAATTCAACGGTATCTATGTACCTGTAATCACCCCCTTTAACGACGACTTTTCCATTGATGAAGCCGGCTATAGCCGTATTATAGATGGTGCTATTGCCTCTGGAGTGCAGGGCATTATTGTGGGGGGGACCACGGGCGAATATTACGCCATGGAAAAGGCCGAGCGGTTACGCACCTTTGCTATTGCTAAAGAGGCCATTGGTGGTCGTGTACCGCTTATCACCGGCGTGGGGGCGTTACGTACGGAAGACACCATTGAGTTATCCCTGCAGGCCGATAAAGCCGGTGCCGACTGCTTGTTGCTCGGTGCGCCTTACTACGCCATTCCTACGTCGGAAGAATTGGTGCGCCATTGCTTAGCTGTTGAGCGAGCTACCGACTTGCCCATAATGTTATATAACTTTCCCGATCGCACTGGCGCACCTATGGATGAAGCCTGTTTGGAGCGCTTGAGCATGCGGCCTAATTTTTGCGCCATTAAAGAAAGTAGCGGCGACATTAACCGCGTGCATTTGTTGGCTCGCCGTTTCCCTCACATTCAATTAAGTTGTGGTATGGACGATCAAGCCTTGGAATTTTTTGCTTGGGGCGCAACCAGCTGGGTGGCGGGTGCCGCTAACTTTTTACCTAAAGAACACTATGCTCTGTACCATGCGTGTGTGGTGGAGAAAGACTTTACCAAGGGCCGCCAAATCATGACTGCCTTATTACCCCTCATGCAAACCTTGGAGCAAGGGGGCAAGTTTGTACAGTGCATTAAGTATGGCTGCCAGCTAGAGGGTATTGTCACGGGGCCCGTGCGTAAACCGCTGCGGGACATGAACAAAGAGCTTAAACGCGAATTTGAAGTCACCGTAGCCACAGTAAAAACCACCATTGCCAATATCTGCAACCATTCAGGAATTACACCATGTTAACTCAAGCCGAATACCTCGCTATTGCCGAGCAGATTAACTTTCCAACCAATGCGTGGATTGATGGCAGCTATACCCCTGCTATTAACGGTGGCACCTTGGCCACAATTAACCCAGCCACAGGTCAGGAGATTGCCCAAATAAGTGCCTGTGATTCTGCCGACGTCGATGTGGCGGTAGATAAAGCTCGACAAGCCTTTGAAGCGGGCAGCTGGAGCAAGTTGCATCCTAGCCAACGCAAACAGGTGATGATTAAGTTTGTTAAGTTGATTAACCGTAACCAACAAGAACTCGCGGTGATGGAAGCCTTAGAAAGTGGCAAACCCATTAAGGATTGTGTGTCCATTGATGTGCCAGAAACCATTGATTGTATTCAATGGCATGCCGAGGCCATCGATAAAATTTACGATCAAATTTCGCCCTCTGGTGACGCTGCCTTGGGCATGATTGTCAGAGAACCCATCGGTGTGGTTGCCTGTGTCTTACCGTGGAACTTTCCCATGCTTATGGCGGCATGGAAATTAGGTCCAGCGTTAGCAGCAGGTAACAGCGTAATCCTTAAACCCGCAGAACACACCAGTATGAGTTGTTTGCGGTTGGCTCAGTTAGCCCACGAAGCGGGCGTACCGGCAGGCGTGATTAACGTGCTGCCAGGTTTAGGTGAAACCTGTGGCCAAAGCCTCGGTTTGCATAACGACATTGATGCCGTGTCTTTCACCGGCTCCACCGAAGTGGGCCGGTTGTTCCTGCAATACTCTGCACAAAGTAACCTAAAGCGTGTGGTGTTGGAGTGTGGCGGTAAAAATCCGTGTATCGTTTTAAACGATGCAGAACGTTTAGATGAAGTGGCGGAACACGTGGTAAACGCTGTGTTCTGGAACATGGGTGAAAATTGTTCGTCTAACTCGCGCCTCATTGTTCATAGTGCTATTAAAGAGCAACTCATGGTTAAGGTGTTAGAGAAAACGCGTGACTGGATCACGGGGGATCCTATGGACCCGCGTAATGCCCTAGGGGCTATGATTAGCCAAGAACACTTTGAAAAAGTGATGCAGTATATCGAAGGTGCAAAGCAGCAGGGCGCTGAGTTGATTTTAGGTGGCAATGCGATAGAGCTAAACAATGGCTTATTTATTGAGCCCACCATTTTTGATCGAGTCACGAGCGACATGACCATTGCTCAAGAAGAAGTGTTTGGACCGGTGCTAGCGGTCATGACGGTTAACTCCGCAGCCGAAGCGGTGGCCTTAGCTAACGACACTTGTTATGGCTTGGCTGCGTCGGTGTTTACCAGTAACGCAAGGCGTGCCCACAACGTGGCCCGCGCTATTAAAGCCGGTACCGTGAGTGTTAACTGTTATAGCGAAGGGGACATGAGCACACCATTTGGCGGTTATAAGTCTTCTGGATTTGGTGGGCGAGATAATTCTTTGATGGCCCATGACCAATACACCGAAACCAAAACCATCTGGATGGATCTATCCACCGAATCTGACTCACAACTAGACTAATGCCAGATCAAATGCAGCCGGTACAGAGCTTACCGGATTACGCTAATGACTGTGGTTGGTATAACAACCTGCCACAGCCTGCCGTGAGTGCGCCGTTACACGGGTCTGTGACGGCTGATATCGCCATTATTGGGGCGGGGTTTACCGGTTTAGCGGCGGCGCGACGGTTGGCCGAATTAGCCCCAGACAAACACATTGTATTGCTTGATGCTATGGCTGTAGGTATGGCCTCGGCAGGCCGCAATTCGGGATTTATGATCGACTTACCCCATGCGTTAAATAGCCATTCCTATACCACTGACTTAAGCCACGATCATAATATTATAGCCTTTAATCGATCGGGTATTGCCTATGCAAAAAGCATCGTCAAGCAGCACAACATAGCGTGTGATTGGAGCGAAAGCGGTAAAATCCATGGGGCTACCTCGGCCAATGGGGCTAAAAGCCTTGATTCTTATGGGCAAGGGCTCGCAGCATTGGGAGAACCTTTTAGCCACCTTTCTCGCCAACAAATGCAAGACACCACGGGGCTGAATTATTACCACAGCGGTGTATTTACCCCTGGCACTGTACTGATTCAACCGGCGGCGTTTGTGCGTGGCTGTGCGCAGAACTTGCCCGCTAACGTGACCTTGTATGAAAACACACCGGTTACGGCTTACCAATGGGGCCGCCCAAACCTATTAACCACGCCTCATGGGCAAGTGAGAGCCGACCAAGTGTTGTTATGCAATAACGGTTTTGCGCAAGCCTTTGGCGAACAAAAAGGTCGCTTAGTGCATGTGTGTACCTACGCTAGTATGACGGCTGCTATGACGGTTGAGCAGCAACAGCGATTAGGTGGTGACCAAAGCTGGGGGCTGATTCCGGCACACCCCGCTGGCGCTACCATTCGCCGTACACCCGACCAACGTCTGCTAGTGCGCAGCGTGATTACCTGTAACCCTAAGTTGAGTTACCGACGCATCAACATGGCCAAGGTTAAGGCGCAGCATCAACTCAGCTATCAGCGTCGTTTTAGCGCTTTGCCAGATCTGAAGTTTGAACACACATGGGGTGGTTTGTTGTGTTTGTCGGGTAACGAGGCGAGTTATTTTGGTCAATGCCAAGAGGGTGTTTATGCTGCTGTTTGCCAAAATGGTTTAGGCGTGGCGCGCGGTACCGCAGCGGGCAAATTGTTAGCAGAAATGGCCCTGGGTCACGACAGCGAGTTATTACGTCAACAAGTCAATCAAGGCGGACCCAGTTGGCTGCCACCCAAACCGCTGAGTGATTGGGCCGTAAAGGCAACCCTTATGATGTATAAAATGCGAGCCGGCCGCGAAGCCTAAGTCGGTGCTGTTACCACCATTAAAAGCTATTTAATAACCACTGGCTTAAGGCTTGTACATCGGGGTGATGTACTAAGTTAGATTTAATGGCAAGGTAATAGCCACGACCCGTATCCCATACTTTGTCGGTAAGCCGAATCAATTTTCCTTGAGCCACCAAATCGCCGGTGGAATGCTCAAAACCTAAGGCAATACCTTCGCCGTCTAACACCGCCTGAATTAACAGGGGGTAATTGTTAAAGGTAAATCCTGCGGGTATTTTAGCAGTATCATCATCAAGGTCCATGCCGGGCACATTAAAGTGATCTAACCAAGCAGGCCAGTCGATGGCGTCCCAGCCAATGTTGTCCCACAACTGTTCGTCCAAATGTAATAACCTGTGCTGTAACAGGTCTGTCGCCTGTAGAGGTGTTTGCCGATTACTCAGGTACTCTGGGCTGCATACGGGGTAGGCCTGTTCGGAAAATAAATAATGAGTTTGGTTGCCCTGTAGTTGGTTGTTGCCACAGGTGAGGGCAAGGTCTACTTTGTCGCTGCGCAATTCTTGCGCATTGTCTGAGGCGATCACGTGTACCTTAACGTCTGGGTACTGCTGATGAAATGCACGAATGCGTGGCATTAACCAAAAACTAGAAAAACCTAAGGTAGAAGCAATGGTGATTTGGCCGGCGGATTGCGTGCGACGTATGTCGCTGCTGACGCTGGCAATGTGACCTAGGCCCATCGTCACCGCTTGAAATAACTTGTGGCCATCTTTGGTGAGTTCAATACGCCTTTGTGCGCGGTGGAATACGGCGCAACCTAGTTGTTCTTCCAAACGTTTCACTTGGCGGCTTACAGCGGCTTGAGATACACACAGTTCGCTGGCGGCTAGAGTAAAGCTTAAGTGGCGAGCTGCCGCTTCGAAGGTTACAAGCCCATTGATGCCGGGTAACTGTTTACGTAACAAAGGGTTGCTCCTGTGTTGTGGGTTATTTGAGTAGTAACATTTAGTTAGTTTTTTGCATAAAAAAATGTTGTTTGTATGATAGTCAAAAAGGGTTTATTTTGTCACTTAAAATAATGTCAATAAATGCCTTATTAGAGCCTTTATTAAGCTGTATCAAGCCCATGTTGGAGAGTAAAACCTATGCAGAATAAACCTCCCAGAGCCATTAAAACGGATGAAATTGAAACCTTTCATCTCGATGGCGTGGTACTCCTTAAACAAATGTTCACTGCCGATTGGGTCGATGTACTTACCAAGGGGCTCGCTAAAAATAGTGAACTACCTACGACTAGGGCCCGAGTTTGGTATCGGGACGAAGCAGGGCGCTCTATGTTTTGGGACAGCCAAGCGTGGCAAAGTATCGATGAATACCAAAAGTTTATTTATCAGTCGCCTGCTGCCAGTATTGCCGGCCAATTACTTAAAGCCCGGCGCATTAACTTTTTCTTTGATGCCGTGTTTGTACGTTCGCCCGGTACCCAATTTACCACGCCATGGCATCAGGATGAGCCGTATTGGTCTGTGGAGGGATACGACACCTTAACCTTGTGGATGCCACTGGTACCCGTAGCCAAAGCCAATGCCTTAGCGTTTGTGCCGGGTTCCCATCGTTCTGACTCGGTGTTTTATCAATATAATTTTGGCAGCCTTAACCCCGATGGTAAGACCGATGTCGATCAGTCGGACTTTACCAACGTGGGTAAATTGGATATCCCAGATATTGATGCCGATCCAGATGCCTTTGGTGTTACCAGTTGGGACATGCAGCCCGGTGATTGTGTGGCCTTTAACAGCCGCATTATTCATGGTGGTTCTGGCAAGTTAGACGAGGACACAGGTCTTAGTGTATTTACCAGTAAATGGTTAGGTGATGATGCCCGCATTAAGTTTAGAGAATGTGGTATGGATCCAGACCACACCGACTGTATGTTAGCGGCTGGTTTAAAAGAAGGTGAAAGACCCAGTACCGATCTATATCCACAAATTTGGCAGCGCTAACTGCCTTAGCTGCCCACGTTGGCGGGTTATTAGCCCTACAAAGATTACATTAGGTTATCTATTGTCCGCCAAATGTCGTTTGATTTCGAAGCCATAAATATTTACCTTGGGTAAAAATATTAGACTGGAATGAACATGACCCAGGCCTTTCAAGAAGCCACTCGCCCTGTGCGTGGACAGCGTAGCGGTGGACGAGCTAATCGACAAAAACTGCGCTGTCATAATATTGAGCAAATGCTGCCTCAGCTAAAGCACAATATGCCCTACACCCAACCTTTAGACGAAGACCAGATCCGTAAGATTGATGACGCCTCTATGGCGATCCTAGAGGAAGTAGGGGTAGTGTTTCGCGACCCTATAGCCCTTGAAGACTGGCGCAAAGCCGGAGCTCGGGTCGAAGGGGACTTGGTTAAGTTTGATCGTCATCATATCCGTGAACTAATTTCCAGTATTCCCACTGATTTTGAATACCATGCTCGCAACCCCGCCAATAACCTTAAGCTAGGCGGCCGTCATTGTATGTTTGTACCCATGACAGGGGCACCTTTTTTGCGGGATCTAGATGACGTGCGGCGTAACCCCACGTTAGACGACTTGGCCATGTTTCATAAATTAGCTCACATGAGCCCAGCTATACATTCGTCGGCCCACCATATTGTGGAACCCATGGATCACGCCGTACCTTGGCGTCATTTGCGCATTACTTATTCGTCCATGAAGTACTCGGACAAAACCTTTATGGGCATGACCACGTCTGGCAAAAATGCCGAAGACGTGATGGATATGTGCGACATTTTATTTGGTAAGGATTTCCTCGACCAACACCCTGTAACGACCGGCAACATTAACGGCAACTCACCTTTGGTATGGGATGCCACCATGTTGGGTGCTTTACGGGCCTTTGTTAAACGTAATCAGCCGGTGCTTTGCTCACCGTTTGTTTTGGGTGGAGCAAATACTCCGGCCTCTACCGTGCCTGCAGTGGTGCAGCTTAATGCAGAAGCCTTGTCTGCCTTGGCTTACACTCAGGTGGTACGTAAGGGTGCGCCGGCTATTTATGGCCATTACTTGGCTACCGTGTCTATGCAATCGGGTGCGCCTATGGCGGGCACTCCCGAAATTTGTTTAATGAACTTTATGATCGGTCAAATGGCACGCTATTACGACGTGCCGTGGCGTACCTCAAATACACTAGGCGGCGCTAAGGTCTTGGATGCCCAAGCGGGCTACGAAAGTGGTGTTAATTTAATGGCGGTGATGATGTCGGGGGCTAACTATATTTGGCATTCGGCAGGCTGGAACGAAGCCGGCATGCATTGCTCCACCGCCAAATTTATGGTGGATGCCGAACAATGTGCCATGGCTTATCGTATGGCCGAAGGGCCACGATGGGATGACTTTGATGAGGCTTTAGCTGCCGTGAGAGACATAGGCCCCGGAGGGCATTACCTTGGTCACCCCCACACGCAAGATAACTTTCAACGAGCGTTTTATATGCCTAAACTATTAGATAACAATAACATTGAACAATGGATGGCAAGCGGTAGCAAAAGTATTACCGAGCGGGCCTTGAACTTGGCCAAGGCCAAACTCAACGAATATGAAGAGCCTAAGTTAGATCAAGCCATCAATGATGAATTGTTAGACTTTATAGCCCGCCGAGAGTCAGAAATCCCTGACGACGGTGGTTTAAACGAAGACTATTAGGTTAGCGCATGCATCAAGACCCACTACTTCAGAGCTACCAGCTAAAACATTTAACCCTACGGAATAGGCTCATGAGTAGCGCCCATGCGCCGGGTTATATTGAAGATCGCATGCCTAAAGAGCGGTATCGTCTATACCACCAAGAAAAAGCCAAAGGTGGTTTAGGACTAACCATGTTTGGCGGCTCTAGCACAGTGTCTACCGATTCACCGGCAGCGTTTGCGCAAATCGATTTAAGTCAAGATGTGGTGACGCCGTGGCTAAAGCAACTCGCCCAAGCGGTGCACGATCAAGGCGCAGGCATTATGTGCCAGCTCACTCACCTTGGCCGGCGCACGCGTTTTGATGTGGAACATTGGTTGCCGCCTGTGGCGCCCACGGCCCTAGCAGAAAGACCCCACGGTAGTGTGCCTGCGAAATTGCTAGAGTCAGACATCAAACGCATCTTGCAAGACTACAGTAGCGCGGTTTACCGTTGTGCAGAGGCGGGCTTAGATGGTATTGAATTGATGGCCTATGGCCACTTAATCGATCAATTTTGGACCCCAAAATTTAATCAGAGAGAAGACGTATTTGGTGGTAACTTACATCGCCGGTTGGAGTTTACCTACCGACTATTTGACAGTATTCGGCAGTCTGTGGGGAATGACTTTATTGTCGGTATACGCATGACAGGTGACGACTTTTTGTCTCACAGTGATGCCGAAAATACGGCTAAACAAGGGCTCAATGAAGACGCATGTCTTACTATAGCTGAGGCACTGCAAGCCACGGGCCAGTTGGATTTTTTCAACTTTGTGGGTGGTCATCTTACCACTGATATGGGTTTGGCTGATTGTATTCCGCCTATGGGCAGTGCAAGTTCGCCTTACCTCAATTTGGCAGGCCGGTTAAAACAACATCTGCAACTCCCTGTGTTGCATGCCACCCGTGTCACCGATGTGGCAACCGCTCGCCACGCTGTCGCTAGTGGTTTGGTCGATGTGATTGGTATGACTCGAGGCCATATGGCCGACCCTCATATTGTCAATAAAATTAAGGCAGGCCAAGAACACCGTATTCGCCCCTGCGTGGGTGCAGGTTATTGTTTAGATCGGTTACACGCATTAGGTGAAGCTTTGTGTATGCACAATGTAGCCACTGGCCGCGAAGCCGAATTACCCCACGTAATTGCTACCAGCGCAAAGCCCAATAAGCGTGTAGTCATTGCTGGTGCAGGGGTGGCAGGCCTAGAGGCGGCTCGTGTTGCTGCTAGCCGAGGGCACCAGGTCACCGTTATTGAGGCCACCAATCAGGTAGGTGGTCAACTTAATTTGGCTTCGCAACCGCAGCGACGCCAAGAAATGCAGGCAGTCAGTGGCTGGCTCTATGGCGAGTGCCAAGCCTTAGACGTGCAGTTTGAATTTAATACTTGGGCCGATGCGGATGTGGTTTTGGCGTATGACCCAGATATGGTCATTGTGGCCACCGGTGGGTTTCCGTTGGAATTGCCTATTAAAGCCGAGCAAGAGCTGTTAACCAGCACATGGGACATTCTTACAGGCCAAGTAAAACCTGCCAGCAGGGTCTTGTTGTATGACGAAACCGGCACCCATGTGGGCATGGGTTGCGCCGAATTTATGTTGCAAAAAGGCACTACTGAGTTAGAGATAGTTGCGCCACATCGGCATATTGGCCGAGAAGTCGGCGACGTTAATTTTCCACATTATCTGCGTGGTTTATACGCCCTTGGCGCTCGCCTAACGCCCGATTGGGAACTGGTTAAGGTGGCAAGTCAGGGCGCGCAGTTAGAAGCAACACTATGGAACGAATACAGTAATGCCTATCAAACCCGCTTTGTCGATCAGGTGGTGGTGGAAAACGGCACCCAAGTGAACGATGATGTATTTCAACAATTGTCACCGCAGAGTCGTAATTTAGGCCAAATAGATTTATCTGGCTTACGCCAGAATACGCCTGCGTTACTAGAGCTCAACAAAGTCGGTAAGTTTTATCTATACCGTATTGGCGACGCATGGGCGGGCCGCAGTGTGCATGCGGCTTTGTATGATGCCCTACGGCTGTTAAAAGACTATTAATGGAGAAAGGTTATGGCACGTTTCACCGATAAACGCGTAATTATAACGGGAGCAGCTGGAGGCATAGGCCAAACATTGGTCGACCTTTTTTGCCGCGAAGGGGCTAGAGTCATAGCGAGCGATCGTCAAGAGACGGCACTTAATCAATTAATTCAAATATGGCATCAAAAAGGCTATGAAGTCATGCCTTATGCCGGTGATCTTGCCCAGAAGGACTACTGTGAAAGCCTAGTCAGCAGCGCAGTACAGCAACTCGGTGGGCTAGATATACTCATCAATAATGCCGGCATTATTCCCCGTGGTACCATACTTGAGACTACAGACGAGATGTGGTTCAGTGCCATGAACATTAACCTAAATGCCGTGTTTTTCCTGTGCCGAGCGGCTATTCCACACATACAACAAGCGGGCAAAGGTGCCATCGTCAATATCAGTTCGGTGTGGGGTACCCAACCTGGACCGGCCCATGTGGCGTATTGCACCAGTAAAGGTGCGCTGGCATGTTTAACCCAAAACTTAGGGCGTGACCATGCGGGGGATCAAATTCGAGTTAATGCCGTGTGCCCCAACGAGGTCAATACACCCATGATCCGTAGTGGTTTTGAACGCCGAGGGTTAGACCCTGATGCGGCCATTGAGCAGCTCAATCAAAGCGTACCGATTGGTCGTATCGCCGAACCCGAAGATATCACCGATGTTATTGCCTTTTTGGCATCCGATGACGCCCGCTACATTTGTGGTGAAACCATCGCCGTGACCGGCGCAAAACCAGTATGTGGTTGAGAAGGAGAAAAATATGCAGCAAGTCGCATTAGTAACGGGAGGTGGTCGGGGTATTGGCCAAGGTATAAGTCTGGCGCTGGTCGAAGCGGGCTACCACGTCATTGTTCTTCAAAGGTCGAGTTTAGCTGATGATTTACAAGGTCATGAGCATATCGATTTTATAGCGGTGGATCTAGGGGTAGGTGCCGAATTTGAAGGCGTGGTTAGTACCATTGCCGAACGGTATGGTCGTTTAGACCTGTTGGTGAACAATGCCGGGGTAATGTTGCAACAAACCATGGGAAATATAGTGCGCCACGACTGGGACTTGCTTATGGCACTCAACGTGTCGACCCCGGTGTTTTTAACCCAAGCCTTGCTGCCGATGTTGGTGGCAAGCCAAGGCAATGTCATTCATATTGGTTCCATAGAAGGTTGGGCAGCCAACCCAGACCATGTAGCCTATTGCGCCAGTAAAGGCGCCATTCACAGTATGACCAAGGCCATGGCCATCGATCTAGGCCCCCAAGGAGTGCGTTGTAATGCCATTGCACCGGGCTGGATTCGTTCCCAATTGAGCGATGATTACATTAATGGCCAGGCTAACGTCGCTGAAGCGTGGCAAGGATTGTTAAATATGCACCCAGTAGGGCGAGTGGGCGAGCCTCAAGATATTGGCCAAGCGGTGGTGTTTTTGGCGAGTGATCAAGCCAGTTTTATCAGTGGCCAAGTGTTGGTGGTGGATGGTGCCCGAACCAGCAAATTACCACTGCCGTTTTAGACTCATATTGGCTTACATTTTTGCTCTAAACTGGGCATAGGCTTGTCACAAATTGTTTGGTACACTGAATTTTCGATTCATTCTTGGACCAGCGAATTTGCCCGAAAAACAGATGCCTGACGCGATTCTGCCATACCTTACGGCGGCTATTGATCTTGGTTCTAATAGCTTCCATGTAACTCTTGTTGATACTCGTCCAAACAAAGATGGCGCGCCGTATACTGTGGTGAGTAGGGCGGGTGAAAAAATCCAATTAGCTGCGGGTTTAGATGAAAATAATCATCTTAGTGATGCAGCCATTGATCGTGGTTTAAACTGCTTGCAACGATTAGCGCCCAAGTTGGCTGCACTCGACCCTAAAAACTGTCACGTGGTGGCAACCAATACTCTACGCGTGGCTATAAATAGCGCCGACTTTTTGGTTAAAGCAGAATCAATTTTGGGGGTGCCTATCCGTGTGGTATCAGGTGATGAAGAGGCCGCTTTAATCTTTACAGGTGTGGTGGGTGAGATCTCATGCACAGGATTTAAAGACAGTGATAAATTGGTGATCGACATTGGTGGTGGCAGCACTGAACTAATTCAGGGATGTAAAGAACCGCAAATTTTGCACAGCTTTCCCATGGGCTGTGTTGTCTTTAGTCAACAATTTTTCCCGCAACGAAAAATCACCCAAGAAAGCATACAACTTGCAGTTAATGCTGCCCAAGCTGCCATGGCTAACAAACTTCCCTGTTTCCAAGCTAAAGGCTGGCAGGTATGTATAGGCTCGTCGGGTACGGTCAAAGCGCTGGCCCACGTTAGTAACTTAAAAGAACACGGCATTTGTTATTTAGACCTAGGATCAATGGCTTTGATAGAGGAAAAGCTATTAGCCTTTGATGAATTAGATGATGTACAAATGGACGGTTTGCGCCCAGATAGGGGCGAGGTGTTACCGGCGGGTTATGCCATACTAAAAGGCATTATGCTCAGCCTAAACTTAAACCGTATCTACTTTTCTGCAGGTGCCTTGCGCGAAGGCGTGTTACTTGAGTCCTTGTAAACGCGCTTTGCAATGATGTTTTTGTAACATTTATTGAGACTGAAAGTGCTGTTTGGCGAACTCTTGGAAGGCGCTCATTAGGCGAGTGGGACGCTTGGCCTCCAGCCAAGTCATGCTGATATAACCCGGTTCCACTTCTTCGGTGATGGGTTTTGTAATCAGCGCGTTGCCATTGTAATCTACCCCTGCCTCTGGTTTTGTTACCAGCACCGAATACCCCATGCCATGAGCCACAAACCCACGCACTGTTTCAAACGACGGCGAGCGGTACTTGATCCATGGTTCTAGGCCTTGATTGCGAAATAGGCTGGTAAAATAATCACGGCTTGGCGCTACATCAAGTAGTATCATCGGAAATTCCACCAGTTCTGCCAAGCTGATGCTGTCTCTGTTAGCCAAAGTGTGTAACGGGTCTAGGACAATATGTGGCATGGGTTCTATCAGTGCTTCAGAAGTTAAGTCTTGATCTAAGGCCACGCTGTACATAAAAGCCAAATCAAAGGTGCCATTGTGTAAGCCTTGATTTAGTTGGTCTTGGTTAGCTTCATAGAGCCGTAAATCCACCTGAGGATGTAAACTTAAAAACTCGGTAATCAAGGGTGGCATGTACATGGGTGCTATGGTTAAAAAGCACCCGATTTCTAATTTTCCTTGCAGACCTGGACCTAAATCGCGCACATTGGTTTCGAGTTCAATGGCATGGGCCAATAAGCTGCGCGCACGCAGCAACAGGTCTTCACCGGCCGTGGTGAGTGATACACCTTGCGCGTGATGACGCAAAAATAACTGTAATTCAAAGTGATCTTCTAACAGACCCATAGCATGGGTGACGGCAGGTTGTGATATATGCAGACTTCGAGCCGCAGCCGCGATACTTTGATGTTCGGAAACTGCGACAAAATAACGTAGTTGTTTAAGAGTTACTTTAAGCATTGCGTAGCTGACCTATAAAATTAATTTATCTTATTGCAAAATTTAAAATATTTTATTTTATCGTAACACCATTACATACTTGATTCATGTCATTTGTTGAGGCTCTTTAATGCCTCCTTTGGAGAGTTTGCATGTTACGTACTGGTGATCAATACCGAGAGTCAATAAGAGATGGTCGAGAGGTTTGGATCGATGGCGAAAAGGTGTTCGACGTGCCGAGTCATCCTGCGTTTAAACCCATTGTTGATATTCGTGCACGTATCTACGACATGGCCCACGAGGCCGCTCACCAAGATGCAATGTCCTACGTGGATGAAAAAACTGGCGAACGTAATTGTATTGGCTTTAAATTACCCCACACTCAAGCCGATTGGCAGGCCAAGCGAGAGGCCATTAAACGTGTGATGTACGACGTAGGTGCCGTAGTCACTCGTGTAGGTGACGAAACGGCCGGAGAAATGTGGTCTTTGTACGACGGCCAAGACATGCTCAATCAGGTGGACCCACGTTTTGGCGCTAATATAGAGCGCCATATTCAGCGGGTATTAGAAACCGATACCTTTCACGTATCTGCCAATACTGACCCCAAGGGTGACCGCTCTAAACGGCCTCAAGACCAAGACCCAGACATGCTTTTGCATGCGGTGAAAGAAACCGATGAAGGCATTATTGTACGCGGTGCAAAGTACGAAACTGCTGCGGCCTATGCTAACCAAGCCTTTGTTAAACCTACTATTGCTAACTGGGGCGACCAAGAGTTGTCTGACTACGCCCTAGGTTTTATTTGCCCCATGAATGCGCCGGGCTTAAAACATATTTGCCGTAGCGGGTTTGCAGGGAGAGGTAGTCCTGAGGATTACCCGTTAAGCAATCGAGCTGATGAAATTGATACCTTGTTAATCTTTGATAATGTGTTGATTCCATGGGAAGACGTTCTATTTTATCAACACACCAAAGCTGCTACATTTATTCGCGGCACCTTGCACCGTTACAGTGCCTTGGCGTTTGTTGAGCGCATTCAACACATTGCCGATTTGATGATTGGTACAGCGTTGCATAATTTGCGTCAAACCGGCCTCGATTCACAACAAGCGGTGCGTGAAAAAATAGCCCAACTTATTTGTTATCGAGAGGGCATTGACGCTCACCTAACAGCCGCCATTGCTACGGCAGAACCTAGCCCCAACGGTTTGTTAATGCCTAATCAGTCGTTCTTATACACGGGGCGGGTACACGCTTGTAGTCAATTGCCGGCGATGATGCATTTAGCCCGTGAGCTGTGTGGTGGACAAATTTGTGTCACACCCAACGCCGCAGATTTTGCCAACCCCGAGACCTTGCCGTGGTTAGAAAAGTTCTATTCGGTCAATGAGCGTTGGACGGCAGGTGACCGCCGCCGGTTGTTGGCGTTTGGCCGTGACTTGCTCAATTCTGATTATGCTGGTCACAAGGTCACTTTCCAGTTGTTTGCTCAGTCACCGCCGTTTGCGCACCTCAATACGGTGTATAACAATTTTGATTTTGAAGGTCCATTGAGCTTTGTAAAACAGGCCGCCGGTTTGTCTGATGCAGTGATGGGCTAAGCTAATAGGTAGGAGAGTATTATGCGTGATTTATTTATCAGTGCATTAAGCAATACGGCTTCTTCGGTGGCTGTGGTGACCTCAGCCGGTACAGCAGGAATGTCGGGGTCTACCGTAAGTTCTTTCTGTTCGGTGTCGGCAGACCCACCGACGTTATTGGCCTGTGTTCATAAAGACAGTGCTTTGGCACAGACCATAGAGGCTAACGGGCGTTTTTGCCTTAACCTGCTTACCCAGCAGCAAAGCCGAGAGTCAGACGTATTTGCAGGCCGTATCAAGGCTGCTGATGGCAACAAATTTGATCTTGTGGACTGGTATGAAAGTGAATTAGGCCAGCCCGTTATTGAAAACAGTTTAGCCAGTTTTGATTGTAAGGTGAACAAAATTGTGGACGGCGCAAGCCATTGGGTGGTGTTTGGTTTGGTTGCCGATGTACATCAAGAAACCAATTTCATAGATAGTTTAGTGTATTGCCAGCGCGCCTATGTCACCACTACCATTCTTAGTCGCAGTGTTGCGGCTTAAATAAACAAATAAGAGAAATTAACATGGCACACCAACGCATTAGAAAATTCAACACGGCGCAAATGTATCCGGGTAAAGGCATGAACAACGATCTGTGTATGGCAGTAAGAGCGGGTAATCGCGTGTTCTTGCGAGGTCAAACTGGGTTTGATCTGGACGGCAATATGGTGGGTATCGGTGATCCTGCGGCGCAAACAGAAATGGCCATGCAATGTGTACAAACACTATTGGAAGAATCTGGGGCCAAGTTAGAACACATCTGTAAAACCACCATTTACATTACCGACCGTGCCTACCGTGAAGAAGTCTACACGGTCATAGGTAAATGGCTAAAAGGTGTTCATCCCTGTTCGACGGGGTTGATTGTACAAGGCTTAGCGCGCCCAGAAATGGTGATGGAAATTGACGTAGAAGCTATTATCCCAGAAGCAGATGCTTGACGATTGAATGACCCACGTGGAGTTGCAAACGATGTTAACAGAAGCACAAAAACAAACTTATAAAGACCAAGGATTCGTGTTAATACCACAGGCGATCGGGGCAGAAAATATTGCCGCTATGGCCTTAGAGCTGGAAAAATGGATAGAAGAAAGCCGTAACCATAAAAAAAATTACGGCTCTACCCGTAATGGCAAAGCTCGTTTTGATCTGGAACCCGGTCATAGTGCGGAACATCCTAAGTTAAGACGCATCAGCAACCCCGTAGATATTTCTCAAGCTTATAGAGACGTATTATTCGAAGGTCCTGCGATAGAGGCCGCAGTTGATGTGTTGGGCCCCGATGTAAAGTTTCATCACTGTAAACTCAATATCAAACTGCCCGGCATGGTGACCCGAGTGGATTACCATCAAGACCACCCGTTCGATGTGCACACTAATGATGATCACGTGACATTACTAGTGCTGCTTGATGATATGACTGAAGCCAATGGTTGTTTAAGAATCGTGTCGGGCTCCCATTTATGGCCGCAATACAGTCACTACAAAGGTGACGAATTTGTTGGTAAGGTCGATGCCGAAGCTCAAGCCATGTGTGAAGCCTCAGCAACTAAGTTGGAAGGTAAAGCCGGTGACATCTGCTTGATGAACACCTGGTGTTTACATGGTGGTACCTCTAACTTATCTAAAAATTCACGCCGATTATTGATTTGTGACCTCACTGCAGCCGATAATTATCCATTGATGGAACCACAAGTGCCTTCTGACTATACTGGTAAGATTGTAGCCGGTAAGGCGAGCCGTATTGCGCGCTTCAGGGCGGGTCAAGTAGAAATGCCATACCTGTATGAATCGGACTCGTTTTTCGGTGCCCAAGGCCAAGATGAAGAGCAAGACTAGCATTACTTAATAGACCAACCATAAGAGACTTCATTATGACATTTTCCATATCAGGCTTTTGTGAACGCACGGGCATGGTGGGTGTAGCGATTACCACCTCCAGCATCAGCGTGGCCAGCCGTTGCCCGTGGATCAGGGCCGGAGTCGGCGCTGCCGCAACCCAAAACGTCACTGATCCTAGTTTAGGCAACTTAATGTTAGATGGCCTAGAGCAAGGCCAAACCCCAGCTGAAGTGATTGACCAGTTGGTCAACAAGCGTGAATTTATTGAATATCGTCAGCTGGCGTTAATCGATGCTCAAGGGCGCAGTGCAAGTTTTACCGGAGCCCAGACTTTAGGCACCAACGCCGTGGTAAAAGGGGATGGGTGTATTGCCGCTGGTAACCTGCTTATTACTACCGATGTACCCAAAGCGATGGCGGGCAGTTTTTCCAGCAATGCGCAGATGCACTTAGCCGAGCGGTTATTAGTGGCATTACAAGCGGGTGTGGACGCGGGTGGTGAAGAAGGCCCCGTACATTCTGCAGGCCTAAAGGTGGCTCATATTCACCCATGGCCGTTAGTGGACTTAAGAGTGGATTGGGCAGATGATGGCCCGATTTCCCAGCTTATGGATCTGTGGAAAGCTTATGAACCGCAGATGATGGATTACAATGCCCGTGCCATTAATCCCAGTGCAGCCCCAAGCTATGGTGTGCCAGGGGATTTATAAACCATGTCTCAAGACCTGATCGCACAAGACATCTTGCAACAACTAGTCAGTTTTGACACCACCAGCTACAAGTCTAATTTGGCCTTGGTGGATTATGTGCAAGAGTATCTACAAAGTTATGGCGTAGACAGTCAATTGGTGCCAGACGCAAGCGGCAAGAAAGCCAATCTTTATGCCACCATAGGCGCCGACTCCGCCCACCCAGAACGAGGTGGTATTATGCTTTCCGGTCATACGGATGTAGTGCCAGTCACAGGGCAGGACTGGCACTCCAACCCGTTTTGTTTGTATGAAGAAGACAACAAGCTGTTTGCCCGCGGTAGTGCAGATATGAAAGGGTTTATTGCCTTGGTGTTGAGCCGCGTGCCCCTCATGTTGGCCCAACCATTACAAATGCCGTTCCATTTAGCCTTTTCTTACGACGAAGAAATTGGCTGCGTGGGTGTGCGCGGTTTATTAACCTTGTTAGAGCAACTGTCGGTAAAACCAGCCATGTGTATTGTCGGCGAACCCACCAGTATGGAAGTGGTGATAGGCCACAAAGGCAAGGTGAGCTACAAGGTTGACGTTACCGGCCATGCTTGCCATTCTGGTCAAGCCCCTTTAGGGGTGAACGCCGTGGATTATGCAGCGCAACTCATCGTTTATATTAATAACATGGCGCAACAATCTGCACTCAATGGCCCCTTCGACCATGACTACAAAGTACCTTACACGACCTTACACACGGGCTCTATTCAAGGCGGTACAGCTCTAAATATAGTGCCTAATCACTGTGGTTTTGAGTTTGAAATTCGTTATTTAGCGCAACAAGACCCAGCGCCTCTAGTGCAACAAATTACCGACTATGCCCATCATGAATTAGAACCAAAAATGCAAGCGGTGGCAAAAGGCACGGGTATCAATATAACCCAAATTGCGTCTTATCCTGGGCTGTTAATCGAACCAGAAGCAAGGCTTGTCACCTACGTTAAACAGCTGCTAAACAATGAAGCTCACAGCAAGGTGATATTTGGTACAGAGGGGGGCTTGTTTCAGCAGCGTTTAGGCATTCCCACAATCGTCTGTGGACCAGGCAATATAGATCAGGCGCATAAAGCCAATGAATACATCAGTCTTGAACAGTTTGAGTTAGGTGGTCAGTTTTTAGATCGGCTTATTGCCGATGTTGCTCAGCCATAGCCACTTTGACGTTCCCGTGTCATGCTGACAAAGGTCAGGATTTCAGGGATATTCCGGCCTTCGCCGGAATGACGAGGGAGGCCAGAATAGCAGGATGTCGGCCTAGGCCGACATGATAGACAGATAATTAAACCGCCAAGTACTCTTCACGTAGTGCTTGGTTATCCAACACTTCTTGCGCAGTGCCGGTAAACACGATTTCACCCGTATCGATGATAATGGCGTGGTCGGCTAGTTTTAGCGCGGCTACGGCATTTTGTTCAACGATAATAGTGGTGATACCCATGGATTTCACTTCCTGCAACATACGCTCAATTTCTTGCACGATAACAGGGGCTAAACCTTCATAAGGCTCGTCCAGTAGTAACAACTTAACGTCACGGGCCAAAGCTCGAGCAAGGGCTAGCATTTGCTGTTCGCCACCGGAAAGGGAAGAGGCTTCTTGCTTGCGTCGTTCTTCTAGCTTAGGGAAGTGACTGTAGATCTTCTCTAAACTCCAACCTAAGGGTTGAGCGATTTGAGCAAGTATTAAGTTCTCTTCTACCGTAACACCAGGAATAACACGACGATCTTCACACACTAATTGAATGCCTGATCGAGCCGCCTCAAAAGGCTTCATTTCGTGTAAGGCTTGGCCGTTAAGCCAAATCTCACCGCTAGTGAGTGCCGGTTCATTAGCCCTTGCAATGGTGCGTAGGGTTGATGTTTTGCCCGCACCGTTACGGCCTAATAAGGCAACGATATCGCCTTCTGGGATGTCAAAAGACACGCCTTGTACCACATAGCTTTCGCCATAAAATGCGTTCAGTTCGCGGCAAGAAAAGAAGGACTGCGGTGCTTCATTTTTTGATGACATAATCTTCTCCTTAAACCTGAGCTTCGCCAAGGTAGGCTTCAATAACTTTCGGGTGGCCTTTAATTTCGTCAGGCGAACCTTCGGCAATGATTTGACCTTGGGCTAACACAGAAATTTTCTCTGCCAATGAGAACACTACGTTCATGTCGTGTTCAACAATAACCTTGGTAATGCCATCTTTCATGCCTTGTAGCAGTTCGATGGTTTTCTCAGTTTCGTGGCGCGCCATGCCCGCAGTAGGCTCGTCTAGTAACAATAAACGCGGCTTGTTGGCTAAACAAATAGCCATTTCCAAACGACGTTTATCACCACGTGACAGGCTGCCTGCGATGGAGTGCATGTGTTTTTCTAGACCTAGTTCACAAATTTGTTCTTCGGCAAACTCGATTAATGGGCGTTGCTTGCTAAACCCTTCAAGCATATTCATACGAAATGATCCATCTCGTGCTGCAAACACAGGGATGGTCACGTTTTGTAGTACCGTCATTTCCGGGAAAATAGCGGGGGTCTGAAACACTTTGGCAATGCCAAGCTGGTTGATGTCAAATGAATTAACATCTAACAATGGCTTGCCATCAAACATTACTGAGCCGTCGTCGGGCTTAAGCATGCCCGTAAGCACGTTCAGTAATGTAGATTTGCCGGCGCCGTTAGGGCCAATAAGTGCGTGTGTGGTGCCTTGCCCAATTTTGAGGTTTACGTTCTGTAAGGCTTTTAAACCACCAAAACTCAAGGACACCTGATGAATGTCTAATATGGTCATGGTTGAGTCTCCTATTCGCTGTCAGCGGTGGTAATAAAACGTTTCTTGATGCGATCTACAGCTTCCATGAAGCCGCCTGGCATAAAGATAACCACAAACATAAAGATAAGGCCTAATACCAATAACCATTGTTCGCCAAGGTCTACAGACAATACGTTTTCGAAGTAGAGCATGAACGCCGCGCCGATCATCGGGCCTACAAGAGTACCCACGCCACCAATAACGGACATGATTACAACTTCACCAGACTGGTGCCAGCCAAGGAATTCGTGGCCTACAAATGGCTCATAAACCACCATTAACGCGCCTGCAACAGCGGCATACATAGCACTAATAACAAAGGCCAATAACTTGTACTTACGTGCGTTGATGCCGGTATATTCCAAACGAGTTTGGTTACATTTTATGGCTTTCATCATTAAGCCTACAGGCGAGCGCTCAATGCGCTTAGCAACGTAGAATAAAATGATAGCCATGATGGCAGTAAAGTAAAACACAGCGCTGCCTTGCATCTTGATGTCAAACAACATTGGTGTAGGCATGCCAGTCAAACCATTTTCACCACCGGTCCATGTTTGTAGCATGGCCATAGCCATGGAGTGAAACATTTCTGCAAAGGCTAGGGTAAGGATTGAGAAGTATATGCCGGTACGTTTTAAGGTAAGCAAACCAATCACAATAGCCACCAATGTCGCCGCTATCACCGCAACGATGATGGCTGGAATAATGTTGTCCGAAAAGTTCTTTAACATTAAACCTGTGCTGTAGGCAGCAATACCAAAAAATGCAGCATGTCCAAACGATAAATAGCCTGTAAAGCCCAATAAAATATCAAAACCGACAAGGAAGATACAAAAGATCATAATCTTAGTATCAAGGCCAGAGTAACCGTTGATAAGTGGAAACCAAAGAGGCATGGTGAGGGCAACTAGGGCGAATAAAACTACCGCCTTGTTGAGTTGCCAAAAGCTTTGTTGATTATGCATTATTCAAACACTCCCTTGGCACCCAATAAACCGCGTGGGCGGACCAATAAAATAACCACAGTAATTAGGTAAATGATAACGGTGTTGAGGTTGATGTAAGGCGCAGTGAAACTTTGAGCCATACCAATGAGGATGCCAGCAATGACTGCGCCGCCTAATGAACCCATACCGCCAATAACCACTACTAAGAAAGAGGGCACAAGTAAATGCATACCTACTTCAGGTGACACTTGGGTCACTGGTCCACCAAATACGCCGGCGATACCAGCAATCATAGAGCCAAGGCCGAATACAATCATAAAACGGCGGTTAATATTCACACCGAGGAACTGCATCATCTCAGCGTCGCGCATGCCAGCACGGATGACCAAACCAAAACGGGTCAGGTGAAGTAGAGCGAATACGGCTGCAACAGTAACGATAGAGACGACCACTAAAATCAAACGCCACTTTGGATACACTACAAAGCCTTCTAAGAACGGTAGGTAGTCATGCAACATAAGGATGCCATTACCCCAACTAGGGATGGCAAACGGGATGTTGTTGGCGCCGAATACCCATTTTAGTAATTCTTGTAAAACAATGGCAAGGCCAAAGGTTACCAGAATCTGATCGGTATGCTCGCGGTCGTAGAAACGCTGTATTAAGCCGCGTTCCATAAGCACACCAAAGACAAATAAAATGGGTGGTACAAGGATTAACGCCAGGCCGAAACCTAAGGCATTGTTGATACTTACGGCCAAATAGATGGCAATAAGGTAAAGGGCTCCGTGGGCAAAGTTAACTACGCCCAAGGTGCCGAAAATAAGGGTAAGGCCTAGAGCAATGAGCACGAAAATGGAACCGAGTTGTAACCCGGTAAGAATATAAAGGGTAAAAGCGTTGAGCGTCATGTCCATTTTGGAGCTACTCCCATTGGTTGCTGTGGCAAATTCATGGTTTTTTCTGATTTGAATAAATAAAAGCGGGTCAGCTTAAATGGCCGACCCGCAAGAACGTACGGCTCTGCTTATGCAGGTACGTATGGACCTAACTCACCGCCAAAGATGGCTGGATCGTAATCAACGGTCTTAGCATCAACTTGATCAACAATCTTAAGGTAATCAAAGTCGCTGGTACGTGCAGAAGGTGAATTACCCTGCATAACCAAGATGTCCTTAATACACTGGTGATCGGCACCACGGTATAAGGTGTCGCCGTTACCAGCACCAGTGAATTTAAAGTCTTCAAGGGCTTTAATTACTTCTGGTGGGTAGAAAGTACCGGCCATTTCACATGCGTTTGCATACAATAGTGTTTGTACGTAACAGGTGTGTGCTGCCTGTGAAGGTGGGAAGCCATATTCGTCGGTAAAGGTCTTAACAAATACCTTAGAGCCTTCGTCTTCTAATGCCCAGTTCCAGCCAGATGTACCTAGTACACCATCGATGTTGGTAGAACCTGCACCTTTAGCCATCAAACGGCTGTATAGCGGTACAACGATTTCTAGGTTCTTACCATTCTTCTGCATGTCACGCATACCGAAGTTAACAGCGTTGGTTAGAGAGTTAACCATGTTAGCACCGTAGTGGTTCAATACCAATACGTCTGCGTCTGAGTTTAATACCTGAGACAAGTACTGAGAGAAGTCAGTTGTCTTCAACGGCGTCATGATGTTGCCTTCAGTGCTCCAACCTTCCTTCTCGGTGAATTCCTGCATAGATTGTTGCTGGGTGTGGCCCCAAGAGTAATCCGCAGTTAAGTGGAATGCACGACGATCTTTACCGTATTCTTTGCTCAATACAGGAGACAGTGCCTTACCTGTCATGTGAGCGTTAAAGAAATGACGGAAACCGTAACGTTGCTTGTCCTTACCTGTAGTGTCGTTTGAGTGAGTCAAACCACACATGAAGATGATGCCTAGCTCATTACATAAGTACTGTTGAGCAATGGCGATACCAGAAGAAGAACCACCAGTAACCATGATTACTTTGTCACGTTCGATCATACGACGTGCAGAAGTACGTGATGCGTCAGCGTTAGTTTGAGTGTCACCAGTAACGTAAGTTACTTTTTTGCCCAAAATACCGTTACCAGTTAATTTGCTTGGCTTAAGGGTGTCGAGCATGCCGCCACCGTTGTTCAAGTGCTTAACGGCAAGTTTGTATGCGCGTAATTCGTCGGCGCCTTCGTCGGCGTATGCGCCAGTTTGTGGTACGTTAAAACCAAGAACTACTTCACTACCTTTTACAGGGTAGTTACCGATAGCATCTTCTGCCCAAGCATTTTGGGTGTAAAACAGTGGTGTAGCAGCTGCGCCTACAGCGCCTGCAGACGTGGCTTTCAACACAGAGCGGCGAGACCAGCCCGATGCAGTGTGACTTGATTTTTCAGATTTTACATCTGTCATAACAAACTCCAATTTATTGTTGTTGAACCGAGATGAACACTATCAGCAGATCAAAGCAGAGGTGCTTCTGGGTTAAGGCATAGTCTAGAGATTTGTCTGTTATTGAAAATTAGACCTTAGTGAATGAGACCAAAGTCTGTGCGACTAAAGTGCAAGATCTTTAGGTAATAAAAATTAGTCGTTGCAGGTTAATACAATCACATCAAACCTTCTGTATACTGCAGGTGTTCGTTTCCAGACGCCAATAACATTGACGAGATTGACCTCATGACCAGTGCCAGTAACCCACAAAAACCCATTAGCATTGCAGTGTTAACCGTTTCCGACACGCGCACCAAAGCCACCGATAAGTCAGGCATGACCTTAATAGAACGTCTGCAGGCAGCGGGGCATAGTCTGGCGCAGCACAGCATTGTTAAGGATGACGTCTATCAGATTAGAGCTGCCGTTAGCCAATGGATCGCCGACCAAAATGTACATGCGGTATTGGTGACAGGTGGTACAGGCTTTACTGCCAGAGATACTACGCCCGACGCGTTGTTACCCTTGTTTGATCAGGTAATCGAAGGTTTTGGTGAATTGTTTCGTCAGTTGTCATACGCTGAAATTGGCACCTCAACCATTCAGTCGCGGACTGTGGCGGGTGTGGCTAACCGCACTGTTATATTCAGTATGCCTGGTTCTACAGGCGCGTGTCGCACGGCCTGGGATGGTATTATTGAGCAGCAGCTCGACAGCCGCCACAAACCCTGCAACTTTGTAGAAATGGTCACTTTTCATGCTGCCGCCCTCCCATCTGCTTAAACGGTGCTGCCTTGTATGACAATTAAAACACCGTTAATGCCAGTATCCCAAGCGCAACAACAAATCATGGCCCACGCCCATTGCCAGTTGCCTATTGAGAGTGTGCCACTTTTTAACGCCCGCGGCAGGGTGCTAGGTGCACCGGTTAGTTCTACCACTAATGTACCGCCGGCCGACAACAGTGCCATGGATGGTTATGCCTTGTGTGTGGCCGATTTGGCAATGGCGGTAATACCAGTGAGTCAGCGCATAGCGGCAGGGCAAGTACCCCATGCCTTGGAGGCTCATTCCTGCGCCCGCGTATTTACCGGCGCCGAAGTGCCGCACAATGCAGACTTGGTGGTGATTCAAGAAAATGTTGAAATCGTTGAAGGCGGTATTCGGCTATTGCCAGACGCCTTGGAACAAGGCCAAAAAGCGGGCCAGTTTATCCGCAAGGCCGGTCAAGATGTTACCGAAGGCCAAGTCGTGTGTGACGCCGGAACAAAACTTGAAAGCCGACACTTAGGCGTATTGGCCTCAATGGGTGTCGATACCGTGGCGGTTTATAGACGTTTAAAAGTGGCAGTCGCGTCCACCGGCAGTGAGCTGGTCAACCCAGGGCAAACCCTACAACCGGGGCAAATCTATAATTCAAATCGGTTCTTGTTAGCAGGCCTAATCGACCAGTTGGGCATGGAAGTGGTAGATCTAGGAATTATTGAAGACCAGCTTAGTTTAACTCAGGCCGCGTTAGCGCAAGCCGCCGAACAGGCAGACATCATTATTACCAGCGGTGGCGTCTCCGAAGGTGAAGAAGACCATGTTAAAGCCGCAGTACAAGCAATGGGCCGGTTAGACGTATGGAAGCTTGCCATTAAGCCGGGTAAGCCGCTGGCTTTTGGGCAGGTCATTAACACCCCGTTTTTTGGCTTGCCCGGTAACCCTGCCAGTGTGTTAGTCACTTTTATGGTGATTGCGCGGCCGTTTTTATTAGCCAACCAAGGCTGCAGCCAAACTGCGGGACATAGTATTAAAGCTACCTTGGTCAATCCGCCAAAGCGGCCCAACATTAGGCAGGAATACCTGCGCGTGCGGGTGATCAGTGATGAGCAAGGTGGCCTCAACTTAGAAGCCATGACCAACCAAAATTCTGGTGTGCTTTCCACGGCTATGAAAGGCGATGGCTTAGCCGTGGTTAAAGCCAATACCTGTGGTGCAGACGCCCAACAGGTGGAATTTTTGCCCTACCTTAGTTATGGCGTTTGAGAACTGACGCATTTCGAGCCCGGGCGAGAGATTTTAAACCTTTCGGCTAGGCGCAGGGTGACATGTTGCAGGCACCACAAAAACCACTTGAGTATAGTTAAGCGATTGCCTATAATGCGCACCTCGTAATCGCTCGATTACGGTCGTTATGGTAGCCCTATTGGTCCCCACGCAACGATAAACCGTGAACCTGGTCAGGCCTGGAAGGGAGCAGCCACAGCGGTGGATTCGTGTGCCGAGGTGTGGCTGGTAGGGTTGCCTCCATCACTTTGATTTATATATAGTTTTAGCTGACTTTGGATGCTTATTGAAGCAAGTGGAACACATGGTGGACCACATGGCCAATTCTGCAGCTTACATTCAGTCCTCACGACACGGCGTTTATTACTTTCGTATTCGTGTGCCTTTGCATCTTGAATCTCAGTTTAATCAGACTCATATTCGACGTTCTCTGAAGACTAAATGCCGCCGACAAGCCGTGATTAGATGCTCAGAGATGGGTTGGCTCAGGTCCATGGATGCGCCGAGTTTAGAGCGTAACTTTCGAGCTTTACGGATCATCCGATCTGGATAAACTTCGTTCTGACAGCTGTAGTTCAGTTCATAACATTGGCGGCATAAAAACCGTTTGGATGCGCAGTACAGGATTGCTTTTCTAGTGCCGCAAGATGGGCATAAAAACCAAGTTATTGTGCCGCCATAGTTACATACGGTTCTGTCTATAAAGGTGTGTTCTGAGACTGCCTCAGGGGCGTCTTTACGGTGTAGGAAATACTCAGTTGTAGAGTCCGCGTAAGCGTACTCTAGGGCACATTCTTGGAGTCCTGGGTTTGTCCATTTAATTGAGCCGTTCGACGTGCTTTGGTCAAATAGTCCGCTGCGTTTTAGCGTACGAACATCGAGTTGAGGCACTTCCTCTAAGTTAGGGCCTCGATGCTGAAACCTGCGACCTGAGCCAATTCCGCCCATAAATGGCCTTGTCTAATGCTTATAGCCCATAGTAAAATCGTGCTAATGTATACCAATACCTTCGCACCCACGCCCTAGCTAGAACATCCATGAACAATGCTGTGAGCGAAGTTAAAACAAGCTGAAATACCAAAGCATTACCTAGGCTCGAGGGGTAAGTTCAAACGTAATTAATTGGTGATAAATGACTATTTTGAGTCGCTAGCTAAGGCCGAATCAGCGAATGTCATAATTTTGCAAAGGGTCTCCAGTATGGTTGCCACAATGAAACAATTTATACTGTTATTCAACCAGCTTTTACAACGCTGGGGCGACCTTGTCATCGCTTACCCTAAGCGCGCCATCGGCCTGGTGGTCGTATGCTCTTTGGTTAGTATGAGCCAGATATGGTTTATACAATTCGACGCAAGCCTCGAAGGATTCCTGCAAAAGGGCGATCCTGCCATTACCAAGCTGGTAGCCGCGCGTAAGGAGTTCGGCCACGGGGAGATGGTATTAGTCACTATGCAGGCAGATGACCTGTTTGCTGCGCAACATCTACAAGTACTAAAACAATTGCACCAACAACTTGAACAGGAAGTGCCCTGGTTGGACAGTGTAACCAGTCTGGTTAATGCTCGTGTGCTGACGGCCGAGGCCGACACCTTGTTGGTTAATAAATTTCTGCAGCCTTTGCCACAAACCCAGCCCCAGCGTGATGCTATGCGCACCGCTGCCTTAAGCAACCCTTTGTATCGCAATCTGCTTATTTCTGCCGATGGCCATTTTACTACGATCGCCATCAAGCCCTTAGCTTATATTGTCCCCACCAATAGTGACGCTATGGACTATTTAGACGAACCTAGCCTAGAGGGTGATTTTGATGCCAGCAGTATCGATTTCGATGCCTCTGTCATCACGGTCACCGGCGACCGGGTGACCGAAGCGCAACTAAATATAATCAGCCACAAGGTAAAAGCCATTGTCGCTCAGTATCAGGGTCATGGGCGCACCTTCTATGTTGGCGGCATGCCTGTCATTACCGAAACCCTGATCGATACCATGATGTGGGAAATGCTGACCTTTATGCCATTGGCAATTATAACCATTGCTTTGATGATGTTAGTATTATTTCGCCGTCGCCATGGGGTGATGTTGCCTATGCTGACCGTGGTGTTAACATTAATAACCACGGTTGGAATTATTTGCGCCCTGCGTATCCCCATCCAGACCACCATGAGCATCTTACCTAGCTTTTTGCTCACAGTCAGCGTTGGCGCTTCCGTGCACCTTTTATCACTATTTTTCCGCGCTTACGATGCTGGTACTAACAAGCTACAAGCCTTGCAAGAAGCCCTGGCTCACACCCGCACACCCATTATTTTTACCAGCCTCACCACCGCGATAGGCTTGTTGTCTTTTGCTGGCTCGCCGATGATTGCCCTGGCCCGCTTAGGCCTGTTTTCAGCGCTTGGTATTAGCGTCGCCCTGATCTACACCCTGACTCTGGTGCCCGCCATTATTTGTCTGCACAAGGTGCCGCGCAAACAACAAGCTATGCCCAACCCAAAGGTCACTAGCATAATCAAGGCTGCAGTGGAGGCCAGTACCCGTTATCCCCTTTGGGTGTTGTTGTTTGGCTTGTTAGTGACTGCCACTGCGATTAGTAGTTTGCAGCACTTGAAGTTTTCCCATAACCCAATGACATGGCTGGCGCCCGATGCAGAAATCAGCCAAGCAGTGAAGGCCATTGATAGCAACATGGGCGGCAGCATCAGTGTGGATATTATCGTTGATACCGGCACGGATGAAGGCTTATATCAACCGCACTTCTTACACCAACTGGATTCATTTAGCAGTTGGCTCAATGGTTACCATTCGGGCGCCATTAAAGTTGCCAAGGTGACTGGCTTAAATGACATCATCAAAGAAGCGCATCAGGTGCTCAATGGCAATGACCCCAGCTTCTACCGAATACCCAAACGGGCAGCAGTGGTGGCTAACGAGCTGTTTTTGATTCAAATGTCTGGCCCAGACGAGCTTGAATCACTTGTCGATTCGGCTTTCAAAAGCACTCGCTTAACGGTCATTATGCCTTGGCTAGACACCTTGCATTACCGACCCTTTATCAATGATATAGAACGCCAAGCAGCAGCCACATTTGATGGTCAAGCCCAAGTGACCTTGACAGGCATGGTACCGGTAATGGGCACCACCCTTAGTCACGTTATTAGTACCACTGCCCAAAGCTATATTATTGCTTTCAGCTTTATTAGTATTATGATGATTTTGTTACTGCGCAGTTGGCGCTACGGTTTGTTGGCCATGGTGCCAAACCTAAGCCCTATATTAATAACCCTGGGGCTGATGCAGTTGCTGCAGATTCCTTTGGATATGTTTACCATTTTGGTGGCCTCCATTGCCATTGGCATCGTCGTTGATGACACGGTCCACTTTATGTATCACTGCAAACACAACTACCAGCGTTGCGGTGATATGCCCCAGGCCATACATTACGCTCTAGACACAAGTGGTAGGGCTATGCTCACCACCTCAACCATACTCAGCATCGGTTTTGCCATGTTAATGTGGTCAGATCTTACTAACCTTTTTAACTTCGGGATGCTCATTAGCATTACTGTAATTTTAGCTTTAGTGGGTGATTTTCTACTGGCTCCAGCCCTAATGATGCTATTTGGTCAAAATCGGGCAGGTAATAATCATAAATTCGTTAGTAATAGGCCGCGTAACGGTAAATCGTGAACCTAGTCAGGCCTGGTAGTGAATCGCTTCTATGTCTTTCTGCATACCTTCCAGCATCACCTTTCTAAGGGTTGCACCCTCACAGATGCGTTACATTTACAATATATGTAATTCACACAATCAAGGATCGATTAATGTCAGTTCCATCTTATTCCATACTCTGTACCCAATGTGACTATAAGTCGTCGGAAAGGGCGACTTGGGGCCGCTATTACTATAGAGACGCCGAAGGACGGTTTAACCTTGAAAGGCAGCTGGGTTGGTGTAACGGCTGCAAAAGAATTACTGCCATCGAAGACTTTGGTGATACGGCTGAGGCAGCCGCTAAGATCAAGTCTGAGTTAGAGTTCATCCGTCGTGACACAGGTACGGTCTTCGCAAACATCCTTAACGTTATACTCCCGTCACGGCGGAAATGGCTTAGTGATGGATTGACGAAGATTAATAATCACGCCAAGTACATTCAGTTAGCCCAAAAGCGGACTGGCCAGGAGCGGTGCTTAACGTGTGGTAGCCATGTTGTAAAGCCGTATAAGCCGATTAGGGAAGGTGGTGGCCTAAAGTCTCAGGGCTTTATGTATCATGGGCAATGTAAACCGACTTTGAACACCCAGGTTGTGGCGGTATGTTCTACGAGAAAGCCGATGATATGCGTTTGAATATCAAGTTTGAGTCAAAGTTCTATAATCCTGATGGTAGCTTTATAGAGTCTTATTTCGAGAGTTAAGTGGACCACATGGTGGAACACATGGGTTGAAATCAATGCTTTAGGTGTGATTAAATTAACTCCCAATTAATCACTTTCTGATAAGTGTCTAATTCGCTAGAGGCCTTATGAATCAAGGCTGCGCAACGATAAGCCGTTAACCTGGTCAGGCCTGGAAGGGAGCAGCCACAGCGGTGGATTCGTGTGCCGAGGTGCGGCTGGTAGGGTTGCCTCCATTGCCGGTGCTCAAATATAGCTTCCGAAGCGATCAATTGCAGTCCGATACCAAAAATAATATCAAATACGTTTTTTATACCGAAAATTACTATGAGACTAAAGAGTCTTGTAGAGAGCTTGATATCTGTCTTTCTATCTGTAGTATGAAGATGTACTAATGTATGTTCTTAACTTGAGGTGAAAAATGAAAAAAATATTCTCGTTGTTTGGTGCCGGTTTACTTATGGTCGCGACTAGCTTTTCGGCCATGGCGGCAGGCGGTGCCGTAGGCATTACAAGTAAGTTGATGTCTGTAGATGTAAACCACAATGGACAGACGGTTCAAATAATTCGTAATCAGGATAACAGCAATACCATTATCGATGCGTTTGCAAAAACCTCGCGGCCGTGCCCGGTTTTTTGTATTCAACCGATGGTCTTTGCGCCGGGCGTTGAAACCCTGGGTGAGCTAGAAATTATTGACCATATCGTGCGCATGCAAAATGGTGAGAATATTTTGGTAGTGGACTCCCGCACGCCTGACTGGGTTGAGCGCGGCACTATCCCCGGTGCGGTGAATGTTCCGTTCACTAAGCTATCCGCTTCTAAAGGTGCGACTACCGAAATTATTATGCAGGTGATGATCGATCAATTCGGCGTTAAATTAGTTGGTGATGCCGACGATTTTACCGTTGATGAAGCGATCGTTGCGGGTACCGTAAGTGAAGTGTTCGACTACTCCGATGCCAAAACCTTGGCTTTATTCTGTAATGGTATGTGGTGTGGCCAATCGCCAGCCTCAATGGCAACACTATTGAAATATGGTTACCCCGCAGAAAAGATAAAGTGGTTCCGTGGTGGTATGCAGACCTGGGAAATTCTAGGATTTAGTACAGTTAAGCCTTAACCGGTTAAACTAAAGCAATAAAAAAGGGGCCTTATGGCCCTTTTTTATTGCTTTGTATTTATTACACCTAGCAGTCGTCTTCTGGATCAGCTTCTTCTTCGTCTTGTTCGGTAGGCCCTGTGACAACGGCGTGTTGAGCGATCCACGCAATAGCAAGAGGGTGTGCCGCAGCGGCAGCTTGTTGCATTAACGCGATTGCTCGAGGGTGATTTTGCTCTACGCCACGACCGTCAGCATAGAGCAAACCAAGCTGATATTGCGCTTCGCTATTGCCAGATTCCGATGCCGCTGAAAAGTGGATGGCAGCATTGGATAAATCGCCATTGTTTTGTGCATCCAGGCCTTGCTCTAGGTCACTGCTTGCATGGGCTGGAGTTGATAGTATTGCCATCACTATGCAAGTGCTAACTGTTCGGGAGTGTAAGATTGTTTTTATTAAGTGCATAACTATTCCTCTAGTGGCTTATTATATTAGCTATATACAATTAATAGATCTACCCTGTTTAAAGGCAATTTACTCATACTTTTGTCTAACTACTCGTTAAATGTAGCGACGCTTAGTGGGTGAGCTGGTAGCTTTAATCTTGCGTGGCTCCTATAATAGTGCAGTTAATTTCGTCTAATAAATAAGTGAGTGCACCCTGCATGGCATATCAGGTTTTAGCCCGTAAATGGCGGCCCCAAAATTTTCACTCTATGGTGGGTCAAGAGCACGTTTTACGAGCGCTTATTCATGCCTTAGATGAGCAGCGTTTACATCATGCCTATTTGTTTGCAGGTACCCGTGGAGTGGGTAAAACCACCATTGCCCGTATTTTGGCCCGTTGCCTAAATTGCGAACAAGGCGTGAGCTCCACCCCCTGTGGTGTGTGTTCTAGTTGTGTAGAGATTACCGAAGGCCGTTTTGTTGATCTTATCGAAGTGGATGCGGCGTCGCGTACCAAAGTAGAAGATACTCGTGAGTTGTTGGATAACGTGCAGTATGCACCTACAAGAGGGCGTTTTAAGGTTTACTTAATAGACGAAGTGCACATGCTGTCTACCAGCAGTTTCAACGCGCTGTTAAAAACCCTCGAAGAACCACCGCCGCATGTCAAATTTTTGTTAGCCACCACCGATCCACAAAAGTTGCCGATTACGGTATTGTCGCGTTGTTTACAGTTTAATTTAAAGAACATGCCTGCAGAGCAAGTTTCTGAGCATTTAAAACATGTTCTTACCAGTGAAGCAGTGCCCTTTGCAGAAGCGTCCTTGTGGCAGTTAGGCCGCGCAGCTAAAGGCAGTATGCGTGATGCCTTGAGCCTTACCGACCAGGCGATCGCCTTTTGTGGTGGCGATTTAACCGAATCTGCGGTTAATCAAATGTTAGGCAGCATTGACCAAGGTAAGGTTGTGGCAATTGTCAATCAGTTGCAGCAAGGCGATGCCGGTGCACTGTTGAAACTGGTGGCCGAATTAGGTGAACAAGGTCAAAATTTTGAAGTGGCGCTAGAAGACTTGCTGAGTTTGTTGCATCAAATTGCCATTTGTCAGGTGTTGCCAGAGGCCCCTGTGTCGGTGCAATTTGATAAAGCCAAGGTGTTAGATCTGGCCCACGATACTAGCCCTGCAGATGTTCAGTTATTCTACCAAATGGGCGTTATGGCCCGTAAAGATTTAGCCGCAGCGCCAGACTTGAAAGCGGGTTTTGAGATGGTATTGTTACGCATGCTGGCGTTTAGGCCGCAACAAAGCGCAGGCCAAATGCAAGCCGTGGCTAGTGTAGCATCGTCCCCAACGGTGATTGAGCCAACACCCGCGCCGGCAGCGAAGCTAGAGCCCGTACCCACAGTGGTATCCGTGCCAGCACGTGCTCCAGAACTAGAGTCAGCACCAGCGCCGGAATTAACGCCTGAGCCTCTAGCTCAAGTTGCGACACCACCGATGCCCCAAGTTGAGCATGTGCCGCCGTGGGAAGAGGCGCCTCAAGGCCTGCAAGACACTGCGCCAATGGCAGCCGTTATTGAGCCAGTCGTTGAGCACGTTGAATCGCCGATTGAGGTGGTTGCCGCTGCAGAACCAACGCTAGCGTCGGATACAGATCCGTCACCCCGTCATGACTGGACGCTGGCCGACTTAGATGGCGCTAACTGGATGCAAATATTTACGGATCTAAATTTAGCGGGTATGACCCACAGTATTGCCGCCAACATGGTGTTCGCCAAACGCCAGGGCACACAACTGAGCTTTACCATCGACCAAGGTCAAAGTAGCATGCTTAACGCCACCCATCAGGGGCGTATTCGTCAAGCCTTAGAGGTGCTGTTTGGCTGTGACCTGCAGTTGGCTATTGATGTTGGGCAGACGCACACAGAAACACCGTTTGCTAACCGCCAACGACGTGAAAGTGAGCATTTAGATAATGCCATATCCTCGTTACAGAACGACCCCAATGTGGCCAGTTTAAGTAGCGCATTTAACGGTCAGCTAGATGTAAGCAGTGTAAGGCCAGTTCACCCCATTGAAGATTAGATTTAACGAAAACACAGAGAGAAAATTATGTTGAAAGGTGGCATGGGCAATCTAATGAAGCAAGCCCAAAAAATGCAAGAGCAAATTCAGCAAGCTCAAAGTGAACTTGCTAACGCCGAATTCACCGGCGCGGCAGGCGCTGGTTTAGTGCAGGTGGTCATGACCGGACGGCATGACGTAAAACGCGTGCAACTGGACGATTCATTGTTGTCAGAAGACAAAGAAATGTTAGAAGACTTGTTAGCCGCAGCAGTCAACGATGCGGTGCGTAAGGTGGAACAAGCCAATCAAAATAATATGTCCGACATGACCGCAGGCATGGGTATGCCAGCCGGTTTTAAGATGCCGTTTTAATGGCCTTTAGTCCGCTGATAGACGAACTCATTGAGTCGCTGCGGTGTTTGCCTGGTGTGGGGCGTAAATCGGCCCAGCGCATGGCGTTACATATACTCGAGCGCAATCGCGAGGGTGGTGCTTTACTGGCCCAGAGTCTTACCTTGGCGCTAGATAAAGTAGGCCGTTGTGATCAGTGCCGTACCCACAGTGAAACGCCTGTGTGCCGGATGTGCAGTAACCCCAATCGTAACCCCAGCCAACTGTGTATTGTGGAAACACCCGCTGATGTGTTGGCGATAGAGCAGGGTGCAGGCTTTAATGGCGCCTATTTCGTACTCATGGGACACTTGTCTCCAATGGACGGCATTGGCCCTGCAGAACTGGGTATCGACGGTTTACTGCAACGTTTACAAACGCAGACCATTGAAGAAGTGATTATTGCCACCAACCCCACTATAGAAGGTGACGCCACGGCGCACTTTATTCATCAGCAACTACAAACTTTGCCGTTGAGCGTGACCCGCATCGCCCATGGAGTGCCCATTGGTGGTGAGTTGGAATACGTTGACAGCGGCACCATAGCCCACGCCTTTGCAGGCCGTAAGAGTTACACATAAACATGACATTGGCTTACCAATATATTGACACTAACGAGGGGCTAGAGACGGCCTGCCAGCGCCTGGCTGAGGCCCCAGCCGTTGCGTTAGACACCGAATTTATGCGTGTCGATACCTTTTATCCGATCCCTGGGTTGGTGCAGTTGGCGGCTGCCGGCGAAACCTTTTTAATCGACCCCTTAGCGATCGATGTTTGGCAACCACTACAAATTTTGTTAACCGACCCCGGTACGCTCAAGGTGATGCACGCTTGTAGTGAAGACTTAGAGTTGTTTCAACATTGGTTAGGGTTACGCCCAAGCCCCATGGCCGACACACAAATAGCGGCAGCTTTTGTCGATATGGGCTTGTCACCAGGCTATCAAAGCCTGGTGCGGGATTTGCTGGGTGAAGAAGTGGATAAAGGTGAAACCCGTTCTGACTGGATACAACGCCCACTGCGAGACTCTCAATGCCATTATGCAGCCATGGACGTGGCCCATTTAATGCAGTGTTACGACTTGCTAGCACAACGATTACAAGATAAAGGTGTTTGGCAGTGGTATGTAGAAGATATGCAACGCTTGGCGCAGCCTAAACCGGCGCTCGACCCAGCCTTAGCCTACACACAAATGAAGAATGCCTGGCGCTTACAGGGCAAGGCGGTAGGTCGCCTGAGGGGCTTAGCCGCATGGCGCGAGCAAACGGCTCGCAGTGAGAATAGACCCAAAAATTTTGTCGTTAAAGACACCAGCTTGATCGAAATGGCGCGTACTAATCCCAGCGACTTGAATGCCCTAGGCCTGTGTCAAGATGTGCGTCCCAGCAGTGTACGCCGTTATGGTAAACAATGGTTGTCATTGTTGACAAGCTGTTCAGAAGTGCTGCCTTCGGTATCTCAGCCCTTGTCTAAAATAGAAAACAAACACTACAAACAGTTGCACAAAATAGTCACTGATCAGGCGGCATCCGCCGCCATTCAGGTGCAGTTAATGGGTCGTAAAAAAGAGTTGCTAGAGGTGTTTGAAGGCATCCGCAAGCAGCAACCGTTTACCTTACCTAACAACTGGCAAGGCTGGCGCGAAGCGTTTCTTGCGCAACCTATTGCAGAAGAATATCAACACATACAAGAGTTACGTTAATGAGCCAATTACGCATCATCTGTTCAATTTATAGAAGCAAAAAGAAAGACGAAATGTACTTATATGTGGATAAAACCAAAGCCTTAAGTTTGGTGCCAGAAGCGTTGATGTCGATGTTTGGTCAGGCAGAACACCGCATGGACATGTTGTTAACGGCCGATAAGCACCTAGCTAGAGCTGACGCAGCGGCTATTTTGGCTGATATTGACGCCAAGGGCTATTACTTACAAATGCCGCCAGTGCGAGACGAGTATATGCTCGACCTGTACAAAACGCCGGTTAACCCCACCTATTAATAGGTTTCTTCACGTATTATGAGCGATGTTAAACAACAGGGTTTCTGGAAAATCACGGCCCCCAAAGACATGAGTAGTGAACAATGGGAGTCACTTTGTGATGGGTGTGGTCGTTGTTGTTTGCAAAAGCTAATTGATGACGACGTGCCGTTGATGTATCACACCAGCGTGGCCTGTCGTTACTTGGATATTAAGTCCTGCCAATGTACTGTGTATCAAAATCGGCAAGACAAAGTGTCTGATTGCACATTAGTCACGGCCGATACCGTGGCCGATTACCATTGGTTACCCGACACCTGTGGTTACCGCAGAGTTGCCGCCGGGCGAGATTTACCTGACTGGCACCCGTTGGTCACCGGCAACCCCAAGTCCACCATACAAGCAGGCATGACGGTACGCAAATGGGCTGTATCTGAAGCTAAAGTTCCAGAAAGCCAATGGGGTGAACACATCATAGAAATTCAACAAGTGGGCGATCACGACGAAGCCTAGGCCAGCAGCGCGATGCTTAGTGCAGTTTGGTTAGATTGTGTTACAGTGAGTTAGACAATAAAAACAAAGTAGGCTATGGGTTGATGTACAATTTTTTTCTTCGTCAGGTGCAATATAGGTTGTTGGTACTTATGAGTGCCATGGTGTTTGTTATTAGCGCGACCTTTGGGCCACTTGCCGTGGCTCAAAGCTTGCCAAATCAAATGGATATTCGTGTACTTATCGACGTATCCGGCAGTATGAAGAAGACCGACCCCAAAACCCTACGCATACCTGCGCTGCAAGCATTAACTCAATTATTACCCCATGGCTCAAAGGCCGGTGTGTGGCAGTTTTCTAACTACCCCGAAGCCATCGTGCCCCTAGGTTTAGTCGATCCACAGTGGCAAGAGCAAGCCGATGCTGCAGCTCAAACCATATCTTCTAAAGGCCAGTTCACAGACATAGGTGCGGCGCTTAAAGCCGCAGCATTTAGCCAGCAAGATCAAGCTAGTGGTCGTCAGCTACATTTAATTTTGTTAACCGACGGAATGGTGGATGTGAGCAAAGATGCGGCAGAGAATCAACGTGCGCGCAGGACCCTACTAGAGCCTATTTTACAGCAATACATCGACATGGGAGCCCGAGTTCACACCATCGGTTTGTCTCATCAGGCCGATGAACGCACGTTGAGAGCGATGGCTCATTTAACCGACGGTTTATTTGAAGTCGCGGAAAATGCTGATCAGTTATTGGACATCTTTTTGCGGGCTCTAGACAATACGGTCATTACTCAACAAGTGCCGGTACAAATAGATGAACAAACATTTGACGTGCACGCCAACCTTGAATCCATGACCATTGTGGTCGAAAAAAATGGTGACCACCACATTAAACTACGCGACGGTGATCAGCGTTTATTTGGCAAACATCAAGCCCTAACTAGCCAGCAATGGCAGTCGTCCAGCACCCATGACGTTATTAGTATCCAGCAGCCCGTAGCGGGCACTTGGGCGTTAGTAAGCCCTACAGCAAAATTGAAACGAGTGAATGTGGTGGGCCAGTTACAAATTTTGCTGCAGCAGAGCCACCAAAATATTAAGGTAGGCCAGCGTGCTTACCTTGATGTACAGTTGGCTAATGAGAAGGGTGTATTGCTTAACGCAAACCAATTACAAGGTTTTGAGCTCGGGGTACAAGTGATGCTTGATGGCGCACAAATATCCAGCCAAACTCAAGTGTTTTTGGCGCACAAAAAAACCAGAGTGCATTTGCCGGTGATCAACCAAGAAGGCATGTACGACCTTAATATATCGGTAGTGAAAGGCCAACTGGTGAGGGAAATTTCCCGCAATTTAAGAGTACATCCATTGGTTGCTGTGGCCTTGAGTGAAACGCTAAATCCCGCCAACACCGCGCCTGCGCAAGACATTGCAGTTACGGTGGAGCAGCCAAAAGCCATAACCCAACAATCCATGGTGATTAGCAAAGAACAGGCGTCGCCAGCATTACAGGCATTGATGCAGACCCAAACCTCGGTAGCAACGCCTACCGTTAGTGTGGCAACAACGGCGACTACACATGAGCCGCAGCCTAGCACTGCAGTTGCAGCCGAGCCTGAGGTACAGACCGCTGCAGAGGTGGCTGTCCAGCCTTTAACAGCCACTCAGCAGATCGAAAAATTGGTTAATAAAGTAAAGTCTCAGTTGTCATCGGCTAATGCAACTGCACCATCAACCACAGTGGGAGCACCACAAGCAGAGCCCCAAGTCATAGTTAAAGCGGCGCTTGACCCAGAAAATTTGAGCTACTCGCGTTGGCTCGTTGTTGTCGGTGCGGGCTTGTTGTTGCTGGTTTTATTGCTTTTTTTACGCCGTTCGAGCACTTCCACCACATAATTTCAAATTAGTGCCTAGACTATATAAGTTGAAAATGGATTCTATTCACTAGAATCATCTTATATGGAGACGCAGTTTGCTGGTCACTGTGACCAATTATGTGGGTTCTACACAGTTTTATTTGTCAATCACTCACCAACGCGTGTTGCTGGTTGTTCTCATGCTTGCATTGTTTAGTTTGGTGGTTGGCAATGGCGTTCTAGTGTGGTTGGGTCGGGCGCAAATTCACACCTTACAACAGGCCGAAACGTGGCGTTTACCTAACCTTGAATCCAGTGCACAAGTACAAAAACTCCAGCCTAGCCTAAGCCAACTATTACCGTCCCGCCAAGGTATGGCCAACGTGCCAGCCGACTTTAAGCAGTTGTTGGATGTGGCGCATGCAGCTTCAGCTTCGTTGGAGCAGTTACAGAGTCAAGCTCAGCAAGACCAATTTACTATTCAAGCACTCGAACGACGTTTGTCAGAACTGACCCACTCACGCTACGAAATCAGCCAGCAGTTGCTGCGGTACACGCAAAGGTCAACTGCCATGGAGCTTAGCCTGAGGCAACTAGAAAGCCTGTTAGGCACACAACAAGGTGCCGAATTTGATATGAGCAAGGTGCCAAAAATGCTACTCACCGCTCGCACAGGCTTACTTTACTGGCGCACATACCTAGTGCCTGGCCGTTGGCTAAACGAACGTTAATTACGTCTAAATACGGCCCTCGAAAACACCCCATTACTGGGGCCAATAAAATGCACAAAGGCGTAGACCTACGGTGCATAAAGGGTACCCCCATATTGGCTACGGCCAATGGCGTGGTAGCCAGCAGTATTTACATTACGAAATCAAATTTTTAGCTAAGCAAAGCAATCCTAAGCCATTTATGACTTTGGGCTTGGCGAATTATGATGATCTATTTAAACAAGTTCAGGAGGTTAAATGACAATCTTTAACAAAGTAAACACTAGCTGCAGTAAGGGTGCAGCTACGGCGGTCACCATTATTGCTAATGGCAATCGTTTTGTCGGTGACATCGAAGTGACTGGGAAACTGCAGGTGGACGTGTTAATGGAAGGCAGTATTCGTGCAGAAAATGTTATGACCATTGGCTCTCAGGGATCAATAAATGGGCGTATACGTGGCCATTTGGTGCAAGTTGCGGGGCACTTTGAGGGGAAAATATGGTGCGATGACTTGGTTATATTTCCAACCGGTGAAGTAACAGGGCAGGTACACTGCCGTCAAATGGTGGTGGAAAAAGGCGATAGTTTTATCGGCCAACGTGAGCATTGGTCCGCTGAATCGGAAGATAACGATGTCGATGCGCATCAAAGCAGCATATTATTGGCGTCAATTGAACCCTAATGGTAATTAGCGCTTGAATAACGAGGTTAGATTCCAAGATAATGGGTTTCCACTGAATATGGCTTGGAGCCAACCCTATGTGCGAACTTTTAGGCATGAGTGCCAACGTGCCTACCGACATTTGTTTTAGCTTTACCGGACTAATGCAGCGTGGTGGTGGCTGTGGTCCCCATCGTGATGGTTGGGGGATTACGTTTTATGTAGGCAAGGGTTGCCGCTCGTTCCACGACCCACAGCCCAGTTCCGATTCTGAGGTTGCGCGCTTGGTGCAACGTCATTCGATGAAGTCGCATATTGTCATCAGCCATATACGGCAAGCTAATGTGGGTAATATTTGTTTAGAAAATACCCATCCTTTTCAGCGTGAGTTGTGGGGTCAGCATTGGTCGTTTGCCCACAATGGCCAACTTACCGACACCTCTAGCATCCCCCTAAGCCATTACCTACCGGTGGGAGATACCGATAGCGAACATGTATTTTGTTGGTTATTGGGCGAGTTACGCACGGCCTTTCCAAAACGCCCCACAGACCATTCTGTAGTTCGCTATTTTCTTCAGCAGCGGTGCCAGTATTTAAAGAGCCTAGGTGTGTTTAATATGCTCCTATCGGATGGTGAACACCTGTACTGTTTTTGCTCTACCAAACTTAGCTGGATTACACGCAGGGCACCGTTTGGGCAAGCCAATTTGAGTGATGCCGATGTCAATGTAGACTTTGGCCAAGAGACCACACCCAACGATATTGTGTCCGTTGTAGCCACACAACCTTTGACGGATAACGAAACTTGGCATACATTAAGTCCTGGCGACATGCTGGTGTTAAGAAAAGGCATTGCACTAAATTAGGCCTTGTAGGCTATAAAGCGATGCTGACTTACGGGTTTTACTGGCTTTCAAACACATGTTTGATTAGCATAGGTATGAATAGTAAATAACAATAATCAAAGGGTTCATTATGATTCAAATTTCTGGCGTTGAACTTGGCCAATACCAATCTGTTACCGATGTGTTTCTTGAAGCGTGCGGCAAGTATGGCCAAAAGCCCGCCTATAGTTGTATGGGTCAAAGCCTGTCTTTTGCAGATATGGACCGACTCACGGCTAACTTTGCCGCCTATCTACAAAATCATACTGACTTAGAGGTGGGCGATCGCATCGCCATTCAGTTACCTAACGTATTACAGTTTCCAATTGCTGCATTTGGCGCCATGCGTGCGGGTTTAGTGGTGGTTAACACTAACCCCTTGTACACAGCGCGTGAAATGGAACATCAGTTTAATGATTCTGGCGCCAAAGCGTTATTAATCCTCGCCAACATGGCCAACCTGGCCGAAGAAGTGGTGCCCAAAACCGACATCAAGCATGTGTTAGTCACGGAGTTGGCGGACATGCATCCGTTTGCTAAGCGTTTGTTGATCAACACCGTGGTCAAGCGCGTTAAAAAATTGGTACCTGCCTACTCGTTACCACAAGCGGTGAGCTTTAGAGATGCCTTGGCAAAAGGTGGCAAATTAGCACCTACGCCAGTGGCCATTAACCTAGATGACACCGCAGTATTGCAATACACCGGTGGTACTACAGGCGTTTCTAAAGGTGCGCAGTTGTTGCACCAAAACTTAGTTGCCAACATGATGCAAGTACGCCTCGCGACCGAGTCTGTGCTGGATGGTGACAGTGAAGTGGTGATTTCGCCTCTACCTCTGTACCACATCTACGCATTCACCTTAACCTTGGTGATGTGTGACCTTGGGCACGAAGTGGTACTGATCCCTAACCCACGGGATATTCCAGGCTTTGTTAAGGAAATGAGCAAACATAAGTTTTCATCCTTTGCTGGCCTCAATACCCTATTTGTTGCTTTGTGTAATAACAAAGAATTTGCTGAGCTCGATTTTTCATACCTCAAACACACCATGTCTGGTGGCATGGCGCTCACGCAGTCTGCGGCAGATATGTGGCGTAGCGTTACTGGGTGTGAAGTAATGGAAGGTTATGGCCTGACAGAAACAGCACCCGTAGTGTCCATCAACCCTAATGAAGACATCCGTATTGGCACTATTGGCAAGGTGGTGCAAGGTACAGAAGTTAAGGTGATCGACAGTGACGGTGCTGACCTTGGTTTTAATGAAGAGGGTGAATTGTGTGTTAAAGGCCCGCAAGTCATGGCCGGCTACTGGCAGCGCCCCGAAGCCACAGCCGACGTGTTAGATGCGGAAGGTTGGTTTAAAACCGGCGATGTGGCTGTGTTGGCAGAAGACGGATTTATTCGTTTAGTCGACCGTATTAAAGACATGATTATTGTTTCTGGATTTAATGTGTACCCCAACGAAATTGACGATATTGCCAGCCAACATCCCGGGATTGTGGAATGTGCGGCTGTAGGCATCCCCAATGACGTGACGGGTGAAACGGTGAAACTGTTTGTAGTCAAGGCCGACCCGGCGCTCACAGAAGCCGACGTTATAGCTCATTGCCGTGAAAACCTAACGCCTTACAAAGTACCTAAAGACATTGAATTTAGGGACGAGTTACCTAAAACCAACGTGGGTAAGATCCTGCGCCGTGCGTTAAGGGATTAATGCGTTGTTAGTCCGCGGTATTAGATTGCCGCGGGCCGTTGGCCCTCGCAAAGACACAACCTAGCCCCACCGTCTTTGCCAGCGTAGCGAAGCAATCCAAAGCCTTTAACTGTGCTAAACTGCGCGCTTTAACACCAACCCCACCTCAACATGTCTAACGCGTTACCCGATTGTATGGTCAAAGACCAAGCCGAACTCAAACTATTGGCTAAGCGCATCGCTCAGCGCGATAAACGCAATCAACCCTGTGACAAACTCAAAGCGCAACTGTTAGCCAAGGCGCAGCGTAGTACGGCCACGTATCAGCGCCGCCTAGACGCATTGCCCAAAATTGAATATCCGCCACAACTGCCTGTAAGTGGCCAACGAGAGCAATTAATTGAGCTTATCCGTAACCATCAAGTGGTAGTGTTAGCAGGGGAGACCGGCTCTGGTAAAACCACGCAGTTGCCCAAGCTGTGTTTAGAAGCAGGTCGCGGTGTGGGTGGCATGATTGGCCACACCCAACCAAGGCGTCTTGCCGCAAGAACCGTAGCACAACGTATTGCCGACGAACTCAATGTGCCTTTAGGCCAACAAGTGGGTTTTCAAGTGCGCTTTACCGAACAAGTCAGCGAAATCAGCCACATTAAGTTGATGACCGATGGTATCTTATTGGCCGAAACCCGCCAAGACCCTGACCTATTACGCTACGACACCATCATCGTCGACGAAGCCCACGAACGTAGCCTTAACATCGACTTCTTACTAGGTTACCTCAAACAACTGCTAGCCCGCCGCGACGACCTGAAGCTCATCATTACCTCCGCCACTATTGATTTAGAGCGCTTTAGCCAGCACTTCGATAATGCCCCAGTGGTGGAAGTTAGTGGTCGCACTTTTCCGGTAGACGTCTGGTATCGGCCACTCATAAGTGGTAAATCGGAACAAGACCAAGGCACTCAGTCTGCAGTAATACAAACACTACAAGAGATCGAACAGCACGAACGACAGCACAGCCAGTTACATGGCGACGTACTGATTTTTTTACCAGGCGAGCGCGATATTAGAGACCTTGCCTTAGCCTTGCGCAAGCAAGAGCAAAAACAGTGGAATATATTACCCCTGTATGGCCGTTTGAGTTTTAGCGAGCAACAAAAAGTATTTCAGCCTTCTGCTAAAACGGCAGGGCGTCGTATTGTACTCGCCACTAACGTGGCAGAAACCTCGGTGACAGTACCAGGTATCCGTTATGTGATCGACCCCGGCACGGCACGTATGAGCCGCTATAGCTACCGCTCTAAGGTTCAGCGCCTGCCCATTGAATCTATCTCTCAAGCCAGTGCTAACCAGCGTAAAGGCCGTTGTGGGCGCGTGGCGGCGGGTATTTGTATTCGTTTGTATGATGAAGCAGACTTTATCAGCCGGCCCGAATTCACCGATGCTGAAATTTTGCGCACCAATTTAGCCTCGGTCATATTGCAGATGCATGACCTTAAACTAGGCCCCGTTGCTCAGTTCCCCTTCATTGACGCGCCAGACAGTCGGTTTGTTAACGACGGTGTTAAGTTGTTGCAAGAACTAGGGGGGTTGGATGAACAGCGTAGCTTAACCTCTTTAGGCAAGCAGTTGGCGCGTTTGCCGGTAGATCCGCGTATTGGCCGTATGGTGGTGGCAGCTGCGCATTGGGATGCACTTAGCGAAGTATTACTAATTGCCAGTGCATTAACCATCCAGGACCCACGGGAACGGCCCCAAGACAAGCAGCAAGCGGCAGACCTTAAGCACCAAGTGTGGAAAGAGAAAGAGTCCGACTTTTTAAGCTATGTAAACCTGTGGCAAGACTACGAGCAACAGCGCCAAGACTTAACCCAAAACCAGTTACGCAACTGGTGTAGCAAAAACTTTGTTTCCTACCTGCGCATGCGCGAATGGCGCGAAGTACACCGCCAACTGCTGCTCATGTGCCAGCAGATGGGATTTAAAGTGAATGCCCAGTTAGCGAGCTACGAGGCCGTGCACAGGGCGTTGTTAACAGGCTTGTTAGGCCACATTGGCCACAAAGACGAAGACGGCCAGTTTGCTGGCCCTCGGCAACGTAAGTTTTTATTGTTTCCAGGCTCTGCACTGGCTAAAAAACCACCGGCATGGATTATGGCGGCAGAGCTAGTAGAAACATCACGCTTGTTTGCCCGTTGCGTGGCTAAAATAGAACCCCAGTGGGTAGAACAAAGCGCAGACTCATTGCTTAAATACAATTATAGCGAACCGGTTTGGCATAAACGCCAAGGCCAAGTGATGGCCTTTGAACAAGTGAGTTTGTACGGTTTAGTGTTGGCGAGTAAGCGTAAAGTCGCCTATGGCAAAATTGACCCAGAAGTGTGCCAGCAATTACTCATCATGGACGGTCTAGTGCAGGGCAACTTGCTCACCAAAGGTGTATTTTTAGCGCACAACCAAAACTTAGTGGCAGAAATAGAAGCCTTAGAAGCCAAGTCTAGGCGGCGCGATATTTTGGTGGACGACCAAGTGTTGTACGACTTCTACTACGCCAAGTTAGCAGCCATCAACACCACGCCGGTGGTGAGCGCCGCCAGCTTTGAACGTTTGCGTAAAAAACAGGAACAAAAACACAGTCTCTACTTTAACTTAGAGCAGTCAGATTTAATGCAGCATCAGGCTGAGGGGATTGATAACCACCGTTTCCCAGACCAACTGGTGTGGCAATCCATGAGTTGGCCCTTAAGCTACCATTTTGAACCTAACCATGCCCAAGACGGCGTCACCCTACAAGTGCCTGCTAGCCAGCTTAAACGCTTGCCGCTCAAGCGTTTGCAATGGCTAGTGCCGGGTTTGTTGCTAGACAAGCTGGTGGCCTTATTAAAAGGTTTGCCTAAAGCGAACCGCAAAGCCTTTGTGCCGGTGCCCGAATACGCACAAGCATTGTTAGATAGCCTTAATGTAGACGATGTAGAGTTAACCGAGGCCGTGGCCAAACAATTGCAGCGTATTGGCGGCCGGCCCTTTGATGGGGCGTTATTGCAGCAAACTCAGTTGCCAGAACATTTATTGATGAATATTGAGGTGACAGACGAGCAGGGCGCGGTGATTACCCAAGGCCGTGACCCTATGAGCTTGCTCACGGATTACGCCACCGGTTCTGCCACTGCTACCAGCAAAGACCAACAACACCCCATGTTGCAGCAACAGCTGACGCAGTGGAGCTTTGATGCGCTGCCGCAAAACTTAACCATTCAGCAAGGCTCCATGCAGCTGCCCGTGTGGCCAGCGATAAAGGATCAAGGTAAACATGTGGATATTGTGTTTGCCGATTCGGAGGTTGAGTCGCAGGCCATAACCCATGCCGGTTTAGTGAGGTTGTACCGGTTAGCGGTGAATGAACAAGTAAAACATTTGTCGCAGGCCAATAAAAACCTTCGTCAAGCCGAGTTGTTGTTTTCAAACCTAGGCTCTGCGCAACAGCTAAGGCAGCAAATATTTGATCAAGCTGCAGAGTTGGTGTTTTTGCCCGCCTCAATGGCCGTTGCAGACTGGCCCACCACGCAACTGGCGTTTACCGCGTCATTAGAGCGGCGTGGCGCTTATGCGGAGGCCGTTGAGCATGTGACTCAATTAGCCATTAAGCTGCTCCAACGCCAACTCAAGGTCCGTAAACAGCTCAAAGGTCAGCTTAATCTGGCTTGGGCCAACGTCTACCAAGACATTGGTGGTCAGCTTGATCGGCTTATGCATAAAGACTTTATGGCACAAACTCCATGGGCCCAGTTACAGCACTTTGGCAGGTACCTTGATGCCATAGAGGCGAGGCTAGAGCGTTTTAAAAGCCAATTGCCCAAAGAGAATGCCGCCGTGCAGGAACTACGAGACTGGCAACATAAGGTAGAGGCCGCTACGACTCAGTGTTTACCCCACACTAATACCTACCAGCAAATCCAAGACTTTTCCTGGGCTATAGAAGAGTACCGTGTGTCGTTATTTGCCCAGCAACTGGGTACCGTTAAACCCATCTCTGCAAAACGCCTACAGAAACAGTGGGGCGCCATTCAAACCTAGCTCGGCCGTCATTACCAGGCTCGCAACAACGTGCTAATCCGCCCATTAAATGAAATAAATATCATTTTTATCGGTAAAATCAGCAGTTAAAATTTCTTATCTATTGGTTTTTATCAATTTTTCCATTACAATGCCTCCCCATGCGGGTACTTACTCGTGGGCCAAATAGGTTGGCCAAATAATCAGGAAAGATAAAGTGCGTTAACCTGCAGAATTCTTACTCTCCTTTGCTAGTTAAAACTATTTTTATTTGAAGGGGAAATTCAATGAAAAAATCACTTATCGCGTTAGCCATTGTGGCTGCACTTCCTGTAGCTGCACAAGCTGACCCAACCATCTCTGGTTCTGTTACTACTAAAATCAGCAGCACCGGTGCTGTAGACTCAGATGCGACTTTGAAAATTGATACTTCTGAAGTATTGGATAACGGCATGACTGTTACTGCTACTTTAGACATTTTTGGTGGTACTAACCAAGGCACAGCTACTCTAACTGGTGACTTCGGTACTATTACTGCTGGTAAGATCGACGCTGACGGCGCGTTCCAAGCGGGTGACGTAGGTGAAGTTGTTGCTAACACTATGATTAACGCTACTACTGCTAGTTCTGTATATGGCGTACATTACGCTGGTACAGCAGCTGGCTTGTCTGTGGCTGCACAGGTTAACGGCAATACTGCTCCAAACGGCGCTGTTGTTGCTTTTGCTAAGGCTGATGAACACTCTGCTACTGTTTCTGCGATTGGTGCTGAAACAAAGAGCACTCAGTTGAGCGCTACTTATGACTTCAATGGTCTAACTGTTGGTTATGCATACGCTTCTGCTGAAGCAGACGTTAACAACTCAACAACTGCTGGATACGCAGGTGTTGATCAAGGAATGAGTGCATTTGGTGTGTCTTATTCTTTTGGTGACGGCCTAGTTGTTACAGCTGGTAAGCAAACTAATAAAGCTTCTACATCTACTAGCCCAGGCGCTATCGTTTCTGCTACCTACACTATGACTGTAGATGCATTGACTGTTAAGGCTCAAATGGACAACACTCCATCTGGCGATTACCAGATCAACTTAACTTACGCGCTTACCGATGCAGTTACTTTGACTTCTGAAATTGATAGCACAGCTGGTAAGGACACTACTTTGGTAGCGACTTATGTTGCTGGCGACATGACAGCTTCTGTGTCTAAGACTGACGACGGTACTACCGATGCGTCTATCGCTCTAGACTACGGCAACGCCGACTTGACTTTGGCACGTGTTGGTAAGACAGATACTGTTGCAGCATACACTAAAGTAACTTACAAGGTGGCATTCTAATTTAATTAGAAGCTAACTTTTAAGCTATAAAAGGCTCCTTCGGGAGCCTTTTTTATGCCTGAAATTCCTAACACTGAATCACAACTCCTAGTCTTTCCGAGCGTAGCGAAGGAATCCATAACCGCGGCCTTGGATCGCTGCGCTACGCTCGCGAAGACATAGAGCTGTGTCAAATTGGCGTAGTCCATTTTTAACATTTCCAGTCATTAAATGATAATAATGTAATAATATAATAATAAATATATTAAATACAAAACCATTACAAAATAAAATAATAATAATAAAACCAATATTCAACTTATTTCCATTCAATTAAAAAAATAGCCTCAATATCGGTTGTTAAACTATTAACACGGTGTTAAATTTGCTGCGCTTAATTCATTATCGAATAAGCTGTTTATACCAGACAATTGAGAAAGGCAACCGGACTGCACTTTTGGTTTTCTTTCTCAATTGTTTGTTTTTTAAACAATTAAAAGTATTACTTTGCGGTGTTGAACTAATCATTATTATAAAGATCGGTCAGCAAGGTAAAGTAAGTGTTTAACTAGCTAGTTAAATTTTTATAAATATTATTGAAGGGGAAATTCAATGAATAAGTCTATTATCGCTCTTGCGATCGCCGCTGCACTTCCTGTAGCTGCACAAGCCGACGCAACTATTTCTGGTTCTGTTAAAGTAGCTTACGCTTCAAACGCCAACACTATGACCACTACAGCAGCTTTGAGCATTAGCTCTTCTGAAGTTTTGGCTAACGGCATGACTGCTACTGCAAGCATGAACGTTCTAACTGGCGCTTCTGGCAAAGCTTCTTTGGCTGGCGACTTCGGTACTTTATCAATGGGTACTATCGATGACGACGGCGCTTTCCAAGCTGGTGACATCGGTGGCCGTGTTGGTGATTCTTCAGGTACTACTACAACCAACACAACTACTGATGGCATGCATTATGCTGGCACTGTTGCTGGTCTATCTGTTGCTGCTCAAACTAACGGCACTTCTACTCAAGCGTCTGCTGTCTATGACTTTAACGGTCTAACTATTGGTTTTGGTACTGCTAATGCTGCTGCTGATGCTACAAACGGTGTTAACGCTGCAATGAACACTATGGGTGCTACTTACTCATTTGGTGATCTTTCTGTTAAGTTGGGTAAGTCTTCAGCTGATTCACAAGCTGTAGGTTCTGCAACTTATGCTACTACTGTTGGTGCTATTGCGCTTTCTGCTACTGCTTCTAGCGCTGGCACAAGCTCTGTATCTGCTACCTACTCTTTGGATGGTGTTTCAGTAACAGCTAAGGCCGCTAGCTCTGCTGCTGGTGTTACCACTAACACAGTGAAGGCGAGCTACACTTCTGGTGACTTGACTTTGACTGCTAATGACGCAAACACAGTTTCTGCTGCTTTGGACCTAGGCAATGCAGACTTGACTGCTAAGCGTGATGGTGGTGTTACTACCTTGACTTACAAAGTGGCATTCTAATCTAAATTAGAAGCTTTCTTTTAAGTTATAAAAGGCTCCTTAGGGAGTCTTTTTTTTGCTTTAGATTTTAAGTTAAACTTATTAATCTCATTTCATCGAGCTAAAATGATTATGCAATCCATTGAACAACAACTGCAGTCTGCTTTAGCTGCTCACCAGGCTGGTGATGTAAGCCGTGCTGAACAAGGCTATCTTGATGTGCTAGCGCTGCAGCCTAAGAACCCGGATGCTAATAATATGTTGGGTGTGGTGTTGCTTGGGCAAAAACAATTTGCTAAAGCCGTGAAGCATTTACGCAAAGCAGTGAAATGCGCACCTCAATTCGCTGGCGCGAAGTTTAATCTGGGTGTGGCCTTAGAGTCTGTTAACAAGGTCAATGAGGCTATTCATAGCTACAAAGGAGCTTTGGTATACGATCCTAGCTATTTAGAAGCGCACTTCGCATTAGGTAATTGCTACGTTAAGCAGGGGCGGGTAGTGGATGGTCAAAAGGCCTACGCTAAGGTGCTGGCGATAGAGCCTACTCACATAACTGCGTTAAATAATTTGGGTACTAGCTATTTTGATCAAAAAAATTACCTCAAGGCAATCGACTACTTAACTCAAGTTGTTGAACTAAATTCTGCGTTTGAAATGGCGCATGCCAACTTAGGTACTGCATTACTAAAGGTTGACCAATTGGCATTAGCTATTCAGCACTTTACTAAGGTGGTTGAACTTAACCCCCAGTCCGCGGGTGGGTATCTAGCTTTAGGAAATGCCATGCAAGTAACGGGAGCGATGGAGTCGGCAAAGTCGGCCTACCAACTTGCGCTTAATCTTGATCCTTTAGCAACCGAGGCCTTCAGGGATTACTCAAGCTTAGTTAAATACACTGACTCCAGTCAGTTTTCTGATGCTGTTGCTTTGCTGAGTGATAGTGATTTGTCCGGTGAGCGGCGAATGCATCTCAATTTTGGTTTAAGCAAGGCATATGAAGACCTCAAGGACTACGCTGCCTCCATGCCCTGTATGCTGGAAGGCAACCGTATAAAGCGAGCCACCTATAAGTACGACATTAAACAAGACAGCACTAAATTTTACAATTTGATGCGTGGTTATAATGCGGGTGTGATCGCAGAGTTTAAACAGATGGGGAGTGAGGATGCTACCCCCATATTTGTTGTTGGAATGCCGCGTTCGGGTACCACGTTGGTTGAGCAAATTATCGCTAGCCATAGCCAAGTATATGGTGCTGGAGAATTGGAGTACATGGATGCACAACGCCAACAACAAGAGCAGAAACAAGGGGGTAAAAAACGCCTGTATGATGTATTTAATAAGTTCAAATTAGAGGATTGGCACGCCCTTCAGCAAGGTTATATTGAAAGCTTAAGGATGCACGGAGGTGAAGCTGCGCATATTACCGATAAATTGCCGCATAATTTTGCCAACATCGGCTTGATTCACATCTTGTTCCCTAAAGCCAAAATTGTCCACTGTGTGCGCAACCCTATAGACAATTGCTTATCCATATTTAAAAACTTGTTTAGTGCGCGAGGTTCTCACAAATATGCATATTCTCTCAAGGAGCTAGGGCAGTATTACAACTTGTATTTGCAGCTGATGCAACATTGGCACGAGGCCATGCCTGGGGTGATTTTTGATTTAGTATACGAAGACCTAACAAGTGACCAAGAATTACAAACTCGAATGCTGTTGGATTATTGCGGCTTAGAGTGGGAGCAAAATTGTTTAGACTTTCATACTAGCAGCCGTAAGGTGGCTACAGCTAGTTCGTTTCAGGTTAGGCAGCCGATCAATCAGACTTCGGTTAATTTGTGGCAGAGGTACGGTGAGCACTTATCACCTCTGATCGATGAAATTGACATGCCTGACAGATATAAGCTTGGATAGAGTAAATTTGAGTGATTAAGCTCCAGCATAAACTCTTTAAGCTAAGGAGGTAGTTTGAGCGAAGATAAGGTCACCTGCCATACATCGACGCCTGGTGAGCAACCAACCCGTATTGATGTTTGGAAGTATGACTGTGTACGTGCGGCAATATTGGCTGTGGTTCCCGCTGACGGGGCTGGGGTTGCGTTCAAGGATTTGTTGGGCTTGGTGTTAGCTCAGTTATCGGCGGCCCACAGGTTGGATTTAGGCTCTGTGAGCTGGTATACCGTGTCGGTTAAGTTGCATATGGAAACACAGGGTGAGTTGGTACGTGTTGAGGTTGCAAAACCTCAGCGCTTGCTGAGGACTTTGTTTGAGAGACCCTGAATCAAGTTCAGGGTGACGGGTGATGCGTCATTCCGGCGTAGGCCGGAATCGCTTTCCCTTTCCCTATGACTTCTTTTTACCAAACGGCATGGTGCCGTCGCCCCAGATGCTGGCCGCATTGGTTTGAGCTTGGCGTTGTTTAGCTGCTTCTTTTTTGCTGACAGCGGCTGATTTTTTAGTATTAGTTTGGGCGGCAGGTTTTGCGGAGCCAGCGGTGTCACGGTGTTCTTTGGCTTCGTGGCCTTTAATGACCATGCGCTCTAAGGCTGCGCCTTGGGCTTTCTCAACGCTTAACAACAAGCCTCGTTCTGTAATGTTCACTAGGTTGATGGCTTTGCCTTGGCTGCCTGCGCGGCCGGTACGGCCTGTGCGGTGTAGGTAGTCGTCTAAATTGCGGGCCATGTCGAAGTTAATCACCAGTTCAACGCCATCAATGTCTAAGCCGCGGGCCGCTACTTCGGTGGCCACTAAGGTATTAAAGCTATGTTGGCGATATTGGCGGGTAATGTCGTTGCGCATGTCTTGGGGTAATTCGCCGTGCAAGGCTACGGCGTCGACGCTGTGGCCTTGTAAAAAGGTGGCTAGCTGTTCACTGAGTTTGCGGCTATTACAGAAGATGAGGCGTTTTTTGGCGGGTTCGTGGGCCAGTAGCCATGCAAGCACGCGCTGTTTGTGTTCAATTTGGTCACACACCACCACCATCTGTTTGATGTTGTCCTGCACTTGGCTGGCGTCATTGAGACGGATGTCGACTGGATTTTTAAGCAGTTGTTGCGCCATTTCTTGTACTTTGGGGCTGTGCAAGGTGGCCGAATAAAATAAGGTTTGACGATTTTTATTGCAGGCTGCAGCAATGGCTTCTACGTCTTCACAAAAGCCCAGTTCTAACATGCGATCGGCTTCGTCAATGATGAGCAGTTCTAGGTTTTCGGTGTCGGTTTGATTTTTACGCTGGTGCTCCATAAAGCGGCCAGGCGTAGCCACGACTAAATCTGGGTTTTTACGTAATAAGGCTTGTTGGTAGTGGTAGTCTTCGCCACCCAAGATTAACGCGGCTTGTAGTTTAGTGCCCTTAATGAGTTTATTGGTTAAGCTCAAGACCTGATGAGCGAGCTCTCGTGTAGGCACCAAAATGAGGCAGCGGGTACTAAAACCCACAGCCTTTGTATTGAGGATTTGGTTAAGGGCGGGAATCACGTAAGCCAAGGTTTTACCACTGCCAGTGTCGGCGCTCATCAGTAAGTCTTGGCCGGCCAAAGCGACGGGCAGGGCATGGGTTTGCGCCTGGGTTGCGTGCTCAAAACCTTGCTGTTTAAGGTTGATGAGTAGGCGCGGGTTGTAGCCTTGTTCTGCAAACTTGATGGCTGCTGCGGGTGTGGGTGCTGCTGAGGTGGTTGTGGTCACGGACGCTCCTTAATTGAGGCGGCATTTTAGCACGGAAAAGCGCTTGGGTGCAGGGCTGTGTGCGAAGACGGGGGGTTGAGGCCGTGCTATAATTTGCCACCGCTTTGCCTGGCCGCTTAATTGATTGATAGGTTTACTATGCCCCCTCCTAATACTGCCTCTGATATGTCGTCTTACTTGGCGCCAGAAAAACGTATTTTTGAATACCCAAAGTATTGGGCGGAGTGTTTTGGTGCGGCACCATTTTTACCAACTTCGCGCGAAGAAATGGATCAGTTGGGTTGGGATTCGTGTGATGTGATTGTGGTGACCGGTGACGCCTATGTAGACCACCCCAGTTTTGGCATGGCTATTATTGGCCGCTTGTTGGAGTCTCAGGGTTTTCGGGTAGGCATTATTGCCCAACCAGACTGGAGCAGCGCTGAGGCATTTAAAGTGCTAGGCAAACCTAATTTATACTTTGGTGTAGCGGCGGGTAATATGGATTCCATGATCAACCGTTATACGGCGGATCGTCGTCTGCGCCATGACGATGCCTATACACCGGGCAACGTGAGTGGTAAGCGCCCCGACCGCGCCACCTTGCATTATACCCAGCGTTGTAAAGAAGCCTTTAAAGGCGTGCCGGTGATTATTGGTGGTATTGAAGCCAGTTTGCGCCGTATTGCCCACTATGACTACTGGTCAGAAAAAGTGCGTCGTTCTATGTTGATTGAATCTAAAGCCGACATGCTTATTTACGGCAACGCCGAGCGGCCGTTGGTGGAAGTGACTCATCGTATTGCCAATGGCGAATCGCTGGCGCAAATGCAGGATGTGCGAGGCACCGCCATTATTGTTAAACAACCACTAACGGGTTGGCGCGGCAAAGATTCGACCACCTTGGATGCGCCGGGGGTGATTGACGCTATCGCTAGCCCTTACATCGATACCACGGCTACCAGTCAGTGTGAGGCCAGTAACGACTCTGCAGACGGCCCTAAAGATGCTAAAGATGCCGTACAAACCCTGTCCATTAAACCGATGGCGGCCTATGAACCCGTTAAAGGCCAGCCTTGGTTTAAAACCTACGCTAAGTTGCCTAGTTTTGATGTGGTTAAGTCGGACCCGATTATGTATGCCCACGCCAGCCGCGTAATGCACCACGAAACTAACCCCGGCAGTGCCCGTGCCTTATACCAAGAGCACGGTAATAAATCGTTGTGGGTGAATCCACCAGCGATGCCCTTAGATACCGAAGAAATGGACTATGTGTTTGCGGCGCCCTATGCTCGTGTACCACATCCCATGTATGGCGATGAAAAAATTCCAGCCTACGATATGATTCGTTTTTCGGTGAATATCATGCGCGGTTGTTTTGGTGGTTGTAGTTTCTGTTCGATCACCGAGCATGAAGGACGCATTATTCAAAACCGCTCAGAAGACTCCATTATTGCTGAAGTCGAAGACATGCGCGATAAGGTGCCTGGTTTTACCGGTGTAGTGTCGGATTTGGGTGGCCCCACGGCTAACATGTACCGGCTACACTGCAAAGACCCGAAGGTAGAGGCGACCTGTCGCTTGCCATCCTGTGTGCACCCCACCATTTGTGATTATATGGGCACCGACCATAAGCCGCTCATTAAGTTGTATCGACGTGCCCGCGCCTTACCAGGCGTTAAAAAGGTATTGATTGCTTCTGGTTTGCGTTATGACTTGGCCATTCGTGATCCCGAATACGTTAAAGAGCTAGTCACACACCACGTAGGTGGCTACTTAAAAATTGCGCCAGAACATACAGAAGACGAGCCCTTAAGGCACATGCTTAAGCCTAATATGAGTAGCTATAACAAGTTTAAGCGCATGTTTGAAAAGTACTCTAAAGAAGCCGGTAAAGAGCAGTACTTAATCCCTTATTTTATTAGCGCACACCCGGGCACTCGTGATATCGACATGGTGAACTTGGCACTGTGGCTTAAGACCAACAAGTTCCGTTTGGATCAGGTGCAAAACTTCTACCCGTCACCCATGTGTAATGCCACCACCATGTATTACACCGAAGTGAACCCACTCAAAAAAATCACCCGAGAAAGTGAGCGCGTGAGTATTCCGCGTGGTATTCGCCAGCGTCGTTTGCACAAGGCCATCCTGCGTTACCACGACCCTAAAAACTGGGCTCAAATCCGTGATGCATTAACCGAAATGGGTATGAAAAAGCTCATTGGTAAAGGCCCCTCCTGCCTAGTGCCTGCGGAAACCCGCGAAGAAGCCCGTAAGGCTGTTCCAAAGGCAAAAAAGGGCAGGCAGGGTATGACTAAACATACGTCGCCTAGGTCTCAAAAAATGAGGCGAAGCCGTTAATACATGGGTTAGGCGCAAAACTGTTTTGGTGGTCTATTAATTTTTTATTTCTTAACCCCCCCCACCAGTTTCTCTGTCTAAGGATAGCATCTGCCATATTTTTCAAAATTTTCAACATAATATTCAACTGGCTCAGCTGTTCCAGTTTCATGCATTGCTCCATCTTTTCTACTTATCAGTATCGGCGCATTTCCAACAATCATGTCACTAAAACTTTGAGTTTCCAGATACTTTTTTGAGTTATAAAAAAACACCCAACCAAAATCTTTCTCTATCGTCATCTCTTCAATAACGACCAAGGTGTGATCCTCATCAATAGATAATTCTTGAATGTGAAGCTTTACTTTTTTTCGTGCTTCTTCATATATCATATAGTTTTTATTTACCTTCTCCATTCGTAATTAGCAGCCTAAATTCCCTAAAATTATCGAAAGAAGCCGGCTTCCCAGTCTGGCCATCAAAAAACTTTACAACACCTTTTTGATTAACAACTGCATTAAACACATGGCCGTCCACACCCGTTCCCCGCCCTCCAAAAACAATACCTCGTGATCCAGGACCAAGATTTCCAAGAGTTGATTCGATACATTCTAGTTATTGATAGGCTGTTCAAAGGGTGCAAAGATGGCAAGAATAGATCGAGTTAAGGAAGAATTGACATTGCACCGGCAATTACTAATTGTGACCGTTGCTGTGGTTGTGACAGTAGTTGGATGGATAGCAATTAATTTTGATCAGCATAGGATCTTGATTGTTGTCGCTTTAGCTACGGCACTTGGGACTATGGTGTTGGCAGGTTATCTGACTCAATATGTATATCAACTATTGACGATTGCGAGACCCCTCCACCGCCAGCCCCGACACGATCAGGCCACGAAGCTAAAAAGACTGGCCCAATAGTATGCCGATTGAGTTGCCGTCAGATGTGTTGGAATAGGTAGCGCCAACATAACTGCCACTGTCATAGTAGAATTGACCACCGATCTTAGATGAACTGTTGCTCCCGCCCCCTATTCTGGATTGAGCCATCGAAGCAAACAAATTAAGGTTGTCAGTTATTTGTGTTGTTAGTCCAGCCGTGATCTGATTGCCGCTGCCGTCTGTAGAGACACTGAGTCCACTAACTGATCCTGTAATATTAACCTGAATAAGATCAAACCCAACAAATGCTTGTGTTGTTTCACTAACAGGAGCAGAGTACTTTGCGCCAATTGCTGTGCCTGAACCTTCCAGCTCAATGGAACCTAAATTAGCATTAATAGTGTAATATCCAGCAGTTACGGCAATATTTTCTGTCAGATCAAATTCGGCCAGTAATCCTAACTCAATGCCTGTAAGCGAGTTATTGCCTAATCTGTATTTGGAATAGCCTACTGTAGATACAATGTCATGTGCATTTGCTACTAATGAGCAAGTCATTAATAGACTAACTAGCGCGAGTGTTTTTTTCATTTTAACCTCGGAATTATTGGATTTTCCGTAAGTACGGAAAACTATAATTCAAAGTATAGTATATGATTTTACTTTTGCTTCTTACTCAGACCAATGGGCAGAAGGAGGTTGAAGATGTTTAACTTAATGATTGCAGTATTGGCTTTTTCGGCGTTTCTTGTCGGTGTTATTGTTATGATTATTGTCACGAGAAATAAAATCAAGCTTCTCGAAAAGCGTAATTCGTTTATAACGAATTGTGCTTTGGGAGACTAGTAGGTAAGGAAACGCATGGGTTGCAGCGGGCCTTGAAGAAACGGTGGTATTAGATGTCGATGAGGCCGGTACTGACCAGGCATAAAAAACCTCTGCCTTGGAAAAGGTAGAGGTTTCTTGAGAGCTGCTAGGGGTGAGAAAACTGCTCCGTGTTAGTGGCCGTAAACCCGCTTAGCTTCTTGGCGGCGGCGATGTAATACCGGCTCGGTGTATCCGCTAGGCTGAGCTGTGCCTTCAAATACGAGTTCACAAGCGGCTTGAAAACCAATGCTTGACTCAAAGTCGGGTGCCATGTTGCGGTAGCTTGGGTCACCGGCGTTTTGCTCATCCACTAAGGCGGCCATGCGCTGCAAGCTATCCATCACCATGTGCTTGCTTACGAAACCATGCTCAAGCCAGTTGGCTAGGGACTGGGAAGAAATACGCAAGGTGGCGCGGTCTTCCATTAACCCTACTTGGTTGATGTCGGCCACTTTAGAACAGCCAATACCACTTTCTACCCAGCGAATCACGTAGCCCAATAAACCTTGGCAGTTGTTGTCTAAATCTCGGCTAATGTCTTGTGCGGTTAGTTTGTTTTGGCCCAAAAGTGGTATTTTTAGGAGGTCATCCTGTACCACGGGTGTGTTGTTTAATAATTGGTTTTGGCGATCTTGCACCAATAGTTCATGGTAGTGCAGTGCATGCAACACGGCCGCAGTAGGTGATGGCACCCACGCGGTGTTGGCGCCTGACATGGGGTGCTCTCTTTTAGTTTCTAGCATCTCTGCCATGCAGTCAGGTTTAGCCCACATGCCTTTGCCAATTTGAGCACGGCCCTGTAAACCACAGGCTAGGCCTGTCTCTACGTTATTGCCTTCGTAGGCTGCAATCCAAGCCTGCTGTTTCATAATGCCTTTGGGTAGCATAATACCCGCTTGCATTGATGAGTGGATTTCGTCACCGGTGCGATCAAGGAAGCCGGTATTGATAAAGGCCACACGTTCACTGGCGGCACCAATGCAGGCTTTTAGGTTGATGCTGGTGCGACGCTCTTCGTCCATGATACCCACTTTTAAGGTGTTACGGGGTAGGTCTAGTAAATCTTCAATGCGGCCAAACAAATCACAGGTGAAAGTGACTTCTTCTGGCCCGTGCATCTTCGGCTTCACAATGTAGATGCTGCCAGTACGGCTGTTGCCCTTAGCGTTAGTGCCGCGGATGTCATGTAAAGCACATAAGCTGGTGAGTAGGCCGTCCATAATGCCTTCGGGTACTTCGTTACCCTGGGCGTTAAGAATGGCGTTGTTAGTCATCAAATGGCCAACATTACGTACAAATAACAAACTGCGGCCGTGTAGGCTAAAGTCGTTACCTTGAGCGTCTTGGTATAGGCGGTCGGCATTCAGTGTGCGGGTGATGGTGTTGCCGTTTTTGTTGAGTTCAATGGATAAGTCGCCTTTCATCAAACCAAGCCAGTTGCGATACACAATCACCTTGTCTTCGGCGTCTACGGCGGTCACTGAGTCTTCGCAGTCCATAATAGTGGATACCGCGGCTTCCATAAGGATGTCTTTAACGCCAGCGATGTCGCTGGCGCCAATCACGTGGTGACGATCAATTTGTAATTCTAAATGTAAGTTGTTGTGTCTTAGCAAGATGGCCGTTGGCGCGCTTGGCTCGCCTTGATATCCGACAAACTGGTCGGCATTGGCCAATAATCCAGAATGGCCATTTTGCAGTGTACAAATCAATTGGCCGTCATTAACGCTGTACTGACATACTTGGCCGTGGCTGGCTTGTACGAGTGGTAAGTGCGTGTCTAGCAACTGCTTGGCAAAGGAAATAACCTGACCGCCGCGCTTGGCGTCATAACCTTTGATGGCCCTGCCAGAACGAGGGATGGCATCGGTGCCATAAAGGGCGTCATATAAGCTACCCCAGCGGGCATTGGCTGCGTTTACTGCGTAGCGTGCGTTGTTGATTGGCACGACTAATTGTGGGCCAGCTACGGTGCTGATTTCTAAGTCAACATTGCTCGTGGTGACTTCAACTTGAGGCGGCACAGGTAACAGGTAACCAATGTCTTGCAACATGGCTTTATAGGCGGCTGGATCGGCGTCGGGGTTGTTTTTATGCCAGTCATCTAACTGGTGCTGTAGATCTTCTCGCTTGGCTAATAAATCTTGATTGCGAACTTGGAATTCGTCTAGCAGGGTGGCCATGGCTTGCCACACCTGATCGCTGTTCAGGTTGAGGCCGGGTAAAATTTCATTTTCTACCAATTGGTATAGCTGCGTATCAATAGATAAGTTGGCATGGCCAGTTCTTGTATTGGTATGGGCGTTCATTCCAGGCTCCTACATGCGACAATAATGCGTTTTGTTTCGTAAAGTCTACAAAAATATTATATAGGAAACAATATGATTACCGATTGTTCTTTAGTCGTATGAGAAAATGTTGGTTATTTGATTTAGGAATGGGCGTGCCGTTGTGCTCTGGTATCGCTGTCATCCTGACGACGGTCAGGATCTCACGGCTTGGGTTGAGATTCCGGCCTGCGCCGAAATGACGCGTAGGCCTAAGCTTCGTCTATTTCGCGGGCCACCTCGGTGATGAGGCCGCGAATCCAGCGGTGGGCTGGGTTATGCTGCAGTAGAGGGCTCCAGGCCATGGTTAAGGTCATTTCTGGTATGGGAAATGGCGGTTCCAGCATGACGATGTCTTCTGTCGATGCGGTTTGTAAGGTGGCCTTGCGGGGCAGGGTGACGATCAGGTCTTTTTGGCTTGCCAGCTGTACTGCGGCTTGGTAGTGGCGGGTGAATACTCGAATGTTACGGGTTTTACCGAGTTCCGATAAGGCATTATCGACCCAGCCACGTCGTTGTACATCTTTAGGGTTCATACCAACGCCCGCACCCATGCCAGTTTTGTTGACCCAAATGTGGTGGGCTTGCAGGTAACTTTCTAAGGTGAAGTTTTGCGCGGTCGGATTGTCACGATTCATGAGGCAAATAAACTGGTCGCGCCAAAGGATTTTTTGGTGGAATGACTGGGGCATAGAATCGAAGCGGTTGATGACGAGGTCAACCTTGCCTTGCTCCACGTCATAAAAATCAACGTCAGACGGGGTCATAATGTCCAGGCTAATGCCGGGTGCTTCTTTGCGTAGGCGCTCCACCAATGGTGGTATAAGGGTGGGTTCTGAGTAGTCGCTGGCCATGATGCGAAATACTCGGGTTGAGGTGAAGGCATCAAAATCGGCTTGCGGCTGTATGGCTTTGTCGATGGTGGCTAATACATCACGAATGGTGGATTGCAAGCCAAGGGCTCGTTCTGTGGGCGTCATGCCGTCGCTGGTGCGGATTAATAATGGGTCTTCAAATACTTCGCGTAGGCGGCGTAAGCCGTTGCTCATGGCGGGTTGGCTTAAGCCTAGTTGGTTGGCTGCTTTGGTCACATTGCGCTCTTTTAATAGGGCGTCTAAATAAACTAGCAGGTTTAGGTCGACACGATCGATGCTCATAATCAAACTCCATCTAGGTAAAGGCCACTATTAATGCAGGGCTAGGGGCCGTTATTCATTTGCATAATACCAAAGTATAATGCAATAGCTCTGGTAAATTATGGCATGCGGGCCGGCGTTTGTCGAGGGATTGCTAATTACCTGCATACATTTTCGTTTAGTATTCACATACAGAATAGTAGGCATAACTTCCAACCTCTGTCATAACGAGTTGAGGCGTTCTACACTGCGTTCATCAAAACAGCCGTTTAACCAAGGAAATGTTATGTCCACATACCAAGACGATATTCAAGCCGTTGCTAACCTTAAGTCTGCTCAGGGCAGTGCTTGGGACGCCATCAACCCAGAATCTGCTGCACGTATGCGAGCTCAGAACAAATTTAAAACTGGCCTAGACATCGCCAAGTACACCGCCGACATTATGCGCGCTGATATGGCTGCATTCGACAAAGACAAAACTCAGTACACTCAGTCTTTGGGCTGCTGGCACGGTTTTGTTGGTCAGCAGAAGCTGATTTCTATCAAAAAGCACTTCGGTGGCAAAACTGACCGTCGTTACTTGTACCTTTCTGGTTGGATGGTTGCCGCTCTACGTTCAGACTTTGGTCCTCTCCCTGACCAGTCTATGCATGAAAAAACGTCAGTAGCTAGCTTGGTTGAAGAGCTTTACACTTTCCTACGTCAGGCTGATGCCCGTGAGCTAGGCGGTTTGTTCCGCTCGCTAGATGCTGCACGTGAAGCGGGTAATGCTGCTGAAGAAGCTAAAATCCAAGATCAGATCGATAACCACGTAACGCACGTTGTGCCAATCGTTGCTGATATCGATGCTGGTTTTGGTAACGCTGAAGCGACTTACCTAATGGCTAAGCAGATGATCGAAGCTGGTGCTTGTGCGCTGCAGATCGAAAACCAAGTTGCTGATGAAAAGCAGTGTGGTCACCAAGACGGTAAAGTAACGGTTCCTCACGCTGACTTCCACGCCAAGATACGTGCTTTACGTTATGCATTCCTTGAGTTGGGTATTGATAACGGTGTTATCGTTGCACGTACTGACTCTGAAGGCGCTGGCCTTACTAAAGAAATCGCTGTTGTTAATGAGCCAGGCGATGCGGGTGATATCTACAACTCTTACTTAGACGTTGAAGAAATCGACGTAGCTGACATGGGTGAAGGCGATGTAGTGTTTAACCGTGGCGGCAAGCTCGTTCGTCCTAAGCGCCTACCTTCTGGTTTATACCAGTTCCGTCAGGGTACTGGCCATGAGCGCTGTGTATTTGACTGTATCGGTGCCATCAATGCCGGTGCTGACCTGCTTTGGATCGAGACTGCTGTGCCAACTGTGCACGAAATCAAAGGCATGATGGATGACGTTCGTAAAGTACACTCAGATGCTAAATTGGTTTACAACAACTCTCCATCGTTCAACTGGACGCTAAACTTCCGTCAGCAGGCTTACGACGCAATGGTTGAAGCGGGTAATGATGTTTCTGCATACGACCGTGCTAAGTTAATGAGCGCCGAGTACGATGAATCTGAGCTTTCTGCTGTAGCTGACGAACGTATTCGTACCTTCCAGGCTGATACTGCACGTGAAGCGAACGTATTCCACCACTTGATCACGCTACCGACGTACCACACTACGGCGTTGTCTGTAGACAACCTAGCGAAAGAGTACTTTGGTGAGCAAGCGATGCTTGGCTACGTTAAGAAGGTTCAGCGTGAAGAGATTCGTCAAGGTATTGCCTGTGTTAAACATCAAAACATGTCTGGTTCAGACATGGGTGATGACCACAAAGAATACTTTGCTGGTGAAAACGCCCTTAAAGCCGGCGGCGCGAAAAATACGTCTAACCAATTTGGCTAAGACGGCTGACAAAGTGGCTTAGCCACTTTGAATATTAAAGCGGCCCCTATTTTATAGGTGCCGCTTTTTTTATTTACAGGGACGTAATGTATGCCGCGGGCGCAGGAGCGGCGATAGAAAATTTCTAACGCCTTTCGTAACATACGAACAGCTATATACGTTAGAATTCAAGCAGATTCGTACTGTAAACTGACTAAGTGATTTTGACTATGACTACACCGACTTTTCTTCAAGATGCTAAAGAGTTATTAACCAAGCAAGGGTTTGCTACCAGTCACACTTGGTATCACGGCACTTCATCGGCGCTAATCGACTCAATCAAAGCGCACGGTTTGAAACGTTCCGGTGACCAAGCCCTAAAAGCGGCTGCCAAACAAACCATGGCCACTATCGGTAATAATTACACAGAATCCGTTGAACCTGTTTTTTTAACACAAAGCAAAGAACTGGCTTATTACTGGGCGCAGCAAACCGTTAGAAACCGTAGCGTACGAATTGAAGGCAACGAACTGCCCGCTGTAATTACAGTGAATCTACCAGAGGCCTTGAATAACAAGGTTAAACCCGATGTTGGCGCCGCAAGTCTGCTGTTAGTTAAAGAGGGCGAACAATTTATGGCGTTTTTAGCAGGCATTTATTTAGCCAATGACTTTCAAGCCCCCGATATCAACCTAATGCATGCAGACCGTCTAGAGTATTTAAATAAATTGGGCATGGCTTATTATGATGCAGATCTCGATGTCTCACTGCTAGGGACCCTCTAAATTTAGTAATGACGCAAGAGGCCCTTGTCCAACTAAGGGGAACAAGGTACCCTTTTGTTTTTATAGCAGTATTTCTTGGAGATCCTCGCATGATACCGCAACAAGGTCAAAGCTTAGATGACGCTTTTGATGCCATTATAGATGCATGGTTAATTGAACGTCAGGCGTTGCTAATGCAGTTTGTGGCTTTGCCTCAAATGAGTGTTACCGATGGCGTGCTGGACGCATTGCACGGTTTGTGTGAGGCCATGGTGGATTATAGTTCACGTGGTCATTTTAATGTGTATGAGCAGTTGTTGCAGCACATTAAAAACCACAACGCTAGCCAGCAAGATAAGGCGCAAGTATTGCTTGGAAAAATTCATGACACCACTGACAAGATTGTTATATTTGATGACGAGTATGGCTCTGTTGCAAAATTTACGCTTCAAGACGTTGGTCATTTTAGTGGACGTTTTTCGCGTTTGGGTGAGGTGTTAACCGAACGTTTTAATCATGAGGATGAACTCATGTCGTTAGTACAGGCTACATTGGCATAGGCAGAGACTTTGTTTAGAGTTTGCATTTAAAGGGTGTCGCGTGTCACAGTTTAATAATATTGGCCTTATTGGTCGCTTACATAGCCCAGCAGTGGTGGAAACACTACATCGTGTATTGGCCTGCTTGAGCCTTGCTCATGAGCAAAATCCACAGCAAATGCGCCGCCAAATTTGGGTGGACGAACGTATATCTGACTCCCTTGAAGGTGTAGGCGTTGGTATTGGCCAATACACTAGGGGTGACATCCATTTATTGGGTCAGCAATGTGATTTAGTGATTGTGGTGGGCGGTGACGGTAGTATGTTGTCCGCAGCGCGAGTTATGGCGACCTACGGTGTACCTATGATTGGTATTAACCGCGGCAAATTAGGGTTTCTAACCGACATTGCCCCTGATCAGGTGGAAGCCTCGTTGACCCAAGTGCTAGCGGGGGAGTACGAGGTGAGCGACCGCTTTATGTTGTCGGCCCACGTATTACGTAATGGTGCTGAAGTTGGCCGCGGCAGTGGTCTTAATGACGTGGTGCTGCACCCAGGCCAGTCGGCACGAATGTTGGCTTTTGATATCGCCATTGATCGCGCGCCAGCTTATTTTGCCCGTGCCGACGGCCTTATCATTGCTACACCTACTGGCTCTACAGCTTACGCCCTGTCCGCAGGTGGGCCGATAATGCACCCCAGTTTAGATGCCATTGCCTTGGTGCCCATGAATCCCCATAACTTAAGCAGCCGGCCCCTTGTAGTGTCTGCTGACGCGGAGCTTGAGCTACGTATTGGCGATGATAACAGCACCCAACCTATTATTAGTTGTGATGGTCAAGAGCACATTGTGTGTGAACCCGGCGATCAGGTGTTGATAAGGCGTCATGAGGCGCGGTTGAGAGTGTTGCACCCTTTAGGGCATCACTTTTATCAACGTTGTCGTAGTAAATTAGGTTGGCAAGGAAGAGCCAGTGAAGACGGCTGATGCAAAGGTCTCACAGTGATCCATCTGCTTAGTTTTGCTGCCGATGTCGATTTATTAGCCATCACACAATCCTTATGGCAGCACAAAATACCGCACCGCGTGAGGCAGCTGAATGGCGAACAACAGCTATGGCTGCAGGATGCTAGTCAGGCCCAAGCAGCGCTCGCCTTATGCGCTTCAAGCGCCTCCCCAAACGTAGTCAAAACAGATGTCACAGGCAGCCTTGCGCGAGCCAAGGCGTGGCTGACAGGGTCGCCAATTACGGCCCTAGTATTGATACTGACTTTGTTGGTGGCGTTGTTAACGCAACTTGGTGAGGTGTTAACGCGGGTGTCTGCATTGACCTTTTACCCGATGGTGTTTGATACCCAAGTCTACTTGGTGACAGGCTTTGATCATTTATGGCAACAACCTTGGCGCTTCATAAGTCCGGTGTTGTTGCACTTTGGCTGGTTGCACCTGGTGTTCAATAGCCTTTGGTGGTTGGATTTAGGTCGTCGTATTGAGTTGCAGTCGGCCTGGGTATTAATAATATTGGTAATGCTTACCGGCCTAGCTGGCAATTTAGCCCAAGCGTGGCAAGAGCCTAGCCTATTTGGCGGTTTGTCGGGTGTGATTTATGGTTTGTTAGGTTACATGTGGGTTGTCGACCGCTGGAGTGTTCCGCGCTATCACTTGCCTCAAGGTATTCTGGTGTTTATGCTGTTGTGGCTGCTGCTGGGGTTAAGCAATATATTGCAATTAGTGGGCTTTGGCTCTATGGCGAATATGGCCCACTTGGGTGGCCTTTTAGCCGGTGTTGTAATTGGCTTTTGGCATAGTATCTGGATCAACAAAAGCGCCAAATAAGGTTAAAAACAGGCCGCCATCATAGGCAAGTTATGCTATTCTATGGCGCATGGAATATAATCAACTCATTGCCCAACTCACGCCAGAAGTCTACCTGCGGTTAAAAACTGCCATTGAAATTGGCAAGTGGCCTGATGGGCGCATACTTAGTGACGAACAAAAGGCCTCCTGCATGGAAGCAGTGTTGCGTTATCAGGCCCTTAAGTTAGACCCAACCCAGCACTCAGGTTACATGACCGGTCGGTGTAAATCTGCTTCGTCTGACGAACAAGTCATCAAAATTCATTAGTACATCCATGATGAATGCTCCCCAAGTCCATAGCGGGCACCTGACTAAGCTCGTGACTCATATCGATGCCGTGCTCGATGCACAAGTACAATACACCCTGGTTTTGGGTGAACAACGGGTGCCTCTCAATGGCCTTATCGGGCAGCAGGTTCGGCTGGAGCATTTAGGCCAAATTAACTGCTCTAACTGTGGCCGTAAAACCAAAAAAAGCTACAGCCAAGGGTATTGTTTTCCTTGTATGCAAAAATTGCCGCAATGTGATTTATGTATTATGAGCCCGGAACGTTGCCATTTTGATGCGGGTACGTGCCGCGACGAAGCCTGGGGTCAGGCCTTTTGTATGCAGCCGCACATTGTGTATTTGGCCAATTCCTCAGGTTTAAAGGTGGGTATTACCCGCGTTAACCAAATGCCTACCCGTTGGTTAGATCAGGGTGCTACCCAAGCCATGCCCATCATGCAAGTGGCCACCCGTAAGCTATCTGGCGATGTGGAAACCGTGTTGAAACAATACGTTGCCGATAAAACCAATTGGCGCAAACTACTCAAAGGCGATGCTGAACATGTTGACCTTGCCCATGCGGCAGATGCCTTATTGAACCAAGCCGAAGAGGACCTTGAGGCGTTGCTGGGTAATTTAAACCACACCGATTACCAGTGGCTCGATACCCCGGCGATTAGCATGCGCTATCCAGTGCTTGAATACCCCGCCAAAATCGTGTCTCACAACCTGGATAAGGAACCGGTACTTGAAGGCCGGTTGATGGGCATTAAAGGTCAATACCTCATTTTTGACACTTCGGTTATTAATATTCGTAAATATTCTTCCTATCTGGTGCAATTTAGCTCATGAAAATAGATGCCCAAGTTATTTATCTAGCCGACTATCAAGTGCCAGATTTTGTTATCGTTACAACCGATTTGGACATTCGTATTGGTGACGAATACACCTCAGTGGTGGCCCGGTTGAAAATGCAACGTAACCCTCAATCGAGCAACCCGAGCGCGCCACTGGTGTTGTTTGGCGGTAAAGACATTAAATTGCAAGAAGTACTGCTGGATGGTCTGGTATTGGAGCAGGACAGCTACAATATGCAAGGCACTAACCTGTGTGTTGACCCATGCCCTAATGAATTTGTACTCACTACGGAGTGTTTGATACAGCCGCAAAATAATACCAGTTTAGAAGGCTTGTATAAATCGGGCGGCATGTATTGCACCCAGTGCGAAGCCGAAGGGTTTCGTAACATCACCTATTACTTAGACCGCCCCGATGCTTTGTCGGTATTTACCACGCGCATCAGCGCACCTAAATCCACTTATCCAGTGTTACTTGCAAATGGTAATCCTGTGGAGCAGGGCGATTTGGACAATGGTGAACACTTTGCTGTTTGGCATGACCCGTTCCCTAAGCCTGCCTACTTGTTCGCCATGGTGGCGGGTGATCTAGTGAAACAGGAAGATCAATTTACCACCCGTTCGGGGCGTACGGTAGAATTGCAGATTTTTGTTGAAGCGCACAATAGTCATAAGTGTGACCATGCGCTAGAGTCGCTAAAACGCTCGATGTTATGGGATGAGAAAAACTATGGCCGAGAATACGATTTAGACTTATTCATGATTGTGGCGGTAGACGATTTCAACATGGGTGCCATGGAAAATAAGGGGTTGAATATATTCAATTCCGATTGTGTGCTGGCCGACCCTGCCACTAGCAGTGACGCCATGTTCGAACGTATAGAAGGCATCGTGGCGCACGAATATTTTCATAACTGGTCGGGTAATCGGGTGACGTGCCGTGATTGGTTTCAGCTCAGTTTGAAAGAAGGCTTTACTGTCTATAGAGACGCGCAATACACCGCCGACACCTATTCTGCGGCGGTTAAGCGTATTGATGACGTCACCATACTACGTACTCACCAATTTGCCGAAGATGCCAGCCCTATGGCGCATCCCATTCGGCCCGCATCTTACATGGAAATCAACAATTTTTACTCGGTTACCGTGTATGAAAAAGGTTCCGAAGTGGTAGGTATGTTACGTACCTTGCTAGGTGCAGACGTGTTCCGTGAGGGCAGTGACCTCTATTTTGACCGCCACGACGGTCAAGCGGTGACCACCGATGACTTTGTAGCGGCCATGAGTGACGCCAGTGGAGTTGATCTAACACAGTTTAAGCGTTGGTACTGTCAGGCGGGCACGCCGACCCTAACGGTTACCGATAGCTATAATCATGAGACTCAAGAATACTGCCTCACGGTGGCTCAAAGTACACCTGCCACCGCCGAATGTGAACACAAACTGCCGTTCCATATGCCTTTGCGCATGGCGTTGCTCAACTCTGTGGGCCAACCCATGCCCTTACAACTACAGGGTGACGCGAGCATCTCGGGTATTGATTGTGTATTGGATATTACCCAAAACCAACAGAGCTTTGTATTTACCGGCTGTGCCGAAGCGCCTACGCCTTCGTTGTTACGAGGTTTTTCTGCACCGGTTAAATTGGCCTATGACTATACTCAAACTCAGCTATTGTTCTTGGCTAGCCATGATCAAGATGGGTTCAATCGCTGGGAAGCCACTCAGCGGTTGTTAATTGAAGCGACAGAAACCGTGATGGCGTCACCCAACAAACAAGCTTCTTTAAGTAGCTCCCTAGTCGATATGTTGCGCGCCAGTTTAACTAATCCCGAGTTAGATTCGGCCATGGTGGCCAAACTGATGCAGTTGCCGAGCGAGGCTTACCTAGCCGAAACACAAACTACGGTAGATGTAGAGAGTATTCATGCCAGCCGAGAAGCCATGCGTAAAGCCATCGCAATGGCGTTAGAAGCACCACTATTGGCCTGTTATCAGCGTTGTCATGATGTGGGCCCGTTTAGCCAGGCCGGTCAAGCTATTGGCCAGCGGGCGTTGAAAAATAGTTGCCTAGCATACCTAAATTGTTTGGCTAAGCCACAGTATCAAGCCTTGGCACAAGCGCAATATCAATTACAGGCTAACATGACTGATGTGGGTGCTGCGCTACAGATTCTAATCGGTTTGCCGGATGAGCAAATCGCAGCGCCTTTATTGGCCGATTTCTATCAGCGTTGGCATACGGATGCACAGATGGTTGACCAGTGGTTTGCCATGCAGGCTGGCGCCAACTTAGCAGGTCGGCTAGCTCAGGTTAAAGCCTTACTAGACCATGCGGCGTTTGATATTCGTAACCCTAACAAGGTGCGCAGCGTGGTTGGCGGCTTTATTCGTAGTGTTATTAATTTCCACGCTGCTAACGGCAGTGGTTATGAGTTTGTCGCTGATATGGTGCTGCGCTTAGACGGTATTAACCCCATGATGGCCGCTAACTTGGCGAAACCCTTGGGTCGTTATAAACGCCATACCCAGGATCGCCAACAACTGATGCAAGCCCAGCTCACCCGTTTGAGCCAGGCTGACCTTAGTAAAGATGTATTTGAAGTGGTTAGTAAAGCTTTGGCTGCCAATTAAGCCCAAAGGCACAATGATTATGGCGACATTAGAACAAAATAAAGCTCAAAAAGTGGGGCTGTTGCTGGTGAACCTAGGTTCACCCGATGCGCCCACGGCGCAGGCGGTTAAACCTTTTTTGAAACAGTTTCTGTCTGACCGGCGGGTGGTCGATCTGCCAGCCTTGTTTTGGCAGCCTATTTTACGCGCTATTATTTTGCGTAAACGGCCGTCACGTTCGGCAGCTTTGTATAAAAAGATTTGGTTGGATGAAGGTGCGCCGTTAACGGTGTATAGCCGCGCTATTCAAACGTCGCTACAGGCTTGGGCTAACGCTCAGCAGCTCGATTGTTGTGTGCAATTGGGTATGACCTATGGCAATCCTAGCTTGGAATCGGCGTTACACAAGTTGATACAGGCGGGTGTGGAACGGGTGGTATTATTGCCGTTATTTCCTCAGTATTCCACCACTACGACGGCTGCGGTAGAAGATGCCTACGGCCGTGCTGCGCATGGCTTGAAGTGTAAGCTACCGATGCGTTTAATTGGCGATTATCACGATCAATCATGCCATATCGACGCCCTAGCGGCGTCTGTGCTAGCCCATAGGCGTCAACAAAAACAAGCCAATCACTTATTGGTTTCGTTTCATGGCACGCCCGAGGCTACACGTAAAAAGGGTGACCCCTACTATCAACAGTGTCTGCACACGGCCGCCTTGCTGGTGCAAAAGCTGGGTTTAACAGCTGCTGATTATAGTGTTTGTTTTCAGTCTCGATTTGGCTATCAGTCGTGGCTACAGCCCTATACCGATGATACCCTGACGCAACTAGCTCAACAGGGTCATGAGCAGGTGGATGTGATTTGCCCAGGTTTTGCCGTGGATTGTTTAGAAACCTTAGAGGAGGTGGCGATTGGCTTCGCACAGCACTTTAAGGCGGCAGGCGGCCAAGGGCTCAATTATATTCCTGCGCTTAACCAAACCCAGGTTCAAATTGATGCTTTGGGTGATTTGGTGAAGCGTGAGGTGGGCGGTTTAGATGGCGCGTTGCGTTAGCACCCGTTCTACAGTAGCCACTATGGTTTGAGTCTGGTGGTCTATTTCCATATTTACCTGTTCGCCCACCGTCGCCGTACCAAAACCGGTGGCACGTAAGGTTTCAGGAATAAGGCATACGCAAAACTGGGTGTCAGTCACTTCAGCAACGGTAAGGCTGCATCCATTGAGGCCAATAAAGCCCTGAGGTAGGACGTGTTTTTTGTGGGCTTCAGGTAAGTTAAACCAAATGCTTGTGTTCTCTTGCTGCTGATCTACACGACTAATTTGGACCGCTACCGACACATGACCGGAGATAATATGGCCGCCTATTTCATCGCCGTACTTAAGTGAGCGCTCGGCATTGACTAACTGACCTTGTTCAAGCAACCCTAAGTTGGTGAGTTTCAATGTTTGGCCAATCACATCAAAGCTAAACAGATTGCTGTTTTGGGCGGTTACGGTAAGGCAAGTGCCATTGATAGCGATGCTAGCGCCAATGGCCACATCCTTGCTCATGGCGGCAGGTAAACGAATATTAAAGCTGCGTTGGCCTTGGCCTTCTACAGTTGATTCAATGTGGCCTTGGCCTTGGACAATTCCGGTAAACATGATGTGCCTATTGAGTAAAAAACGATGAAACCTAGTAGCTGGAAGCGCTATGTTAGCAGAGCTATAGGTTGCTGCGAAGTAGAGATTGAGGCAAGTTTGTGAGCCGTATTATTCTAGCGCCTATGGAGGGCCTAGCCGACGACATTCTGCGTGATTGCCTAACGCGAATCGGCGGCATTGATTTGTGCGTTACCGAATTTATTCGCGTTACCACCCAGCTGCTGCCGCCTAAGGTATTCAAACGCTTGTGCCCAGAGCTGGCCTATGGCTGTAAAACGCCGGCTGGGGTGCCGGTGCGTATTCAATTGTTAGGGAGCGACCCTAAGGCCTTGGCTGCCAACGCGGTGAGGGCGCTAGAATTGGGTTCTCCAGGGGTCGATTTGAACTTTGGTTGTCCCGCTAAAACGGTGAACCGCAGCCAGGGGGGGGCTATCTTGCTACAGGAGCCCCAACGGGTGGCGCACATTGTGGCTACGGTACGGCAAGCCATCGGTGATGATGCGTGGTTAAGTGCCAAGATGCGTCTGGGTTTCGCCACCAAAGACTTAGCCTTAGACAATGCCAAGGGTATTGCGGACGCTGGGGCTAACGAGCTCACCGTGCACGCCCGTACAAAGGTAGAAGGGTATCGCCCCCCTGCGCATTGGCACTGGGTCAATAAAATTCGTCAGCAGGTAAATATCCCGGTTATTGCCAACGGCGAAGTTTGGACTCCGGCAGATTACCAAGCCTGCAAACAGGCCAGTGGTAGTGATGACGTGATGATCGGCAGAGGTTTAGTGTGGAAGCCTGACCTGGCCTTGCAAATTGCCCATCAGCAGGCTCATCAGCCTCATCAAGCGTGGAATTGGACTGCTTTAGTGCCTACGGTTATTTATTTCATTGACCTGGTCGAGGCTACTGTTGAAGTTAAGTACCAAGATGCACGGATAAAGCAATGGCTTAAGTTGTTGGGTCGAGTATACCCTCAGGCCCACCTTTGTTTTGAGCAGGGCAAACGCATGCAAAATTTGGTGTCCTTGCGCCAATTGGTGCAAGCCAGCGCCTAGTGCATCGCTGTCTGCTCTGGTTGTTGGCAAAGGCGATCTATTTGGTTGAGTTCGTCAGCACTGACTAAACGAATTGCACCAAAGACCTCGTTGTGATCATCGTAAATGCGTAAGGTTAACGATTGCTCCAGTTGACGGACGATATCGGCCAGTTCGTTAATAGTGGTGTGTTCGCCGATTTCTGGCAGTTCTTGATTGGGCATAGTCTTAACCTGGTTATGTGGAGTGGGTTTTAGTGTATCGCTTGTGCCACAGTTTAGTGTTGGTGTGCTGAGGTACTTGTGTAACCCTAACTAAGTATTTGGTTTTTTGTCTGTGGTGCTTTGTATTCAAATGTAACCTTGGTGGAGCATAGGCTATAATAACCACCTAATAGGTAAGTTTTTTTCAGTTTAGAGGTTATGCCGTGTATTCCATTGCTCGTAGTTTATTGTTTCAATTGTCTGCCGAGACGGCCCATGAATTAACCCTAGAGGGCTTGGCTGCAGGGGCGCGCTTGGGCCTGTTGCCGGCCTTAATGCCGAATGTGCCAGACGCCCCCGTGACGGTGATGGGCATCGACTTTCCTAACCCTATCGGCTTGGCAGCCGGGTTAGATAAAAATGCCTCCGCCATTGATGGTTTGGCGGCCTTCGGTTTTGGTTTTGTAGAAGTGGGCACAGTGACCCCAAGGCCGCAACCAGGTAACCCCAAACCGCGCATGTTTCGCTTACCTGATGCGCAGGGCATCATTAATCGTATGGGTTTTAACAATGGTGGTGTGGATGGCTTAATTGCCAACCTTAAAAAATCCAAATTTGATGGTGTGCTGGGCATCAATATTGGCAAGAATTTTGATACACCGGTAGAAGACGCGGCTAACGATTACCTTATATGTATGCAAAAGGTGTATCAATACGCAAGCTACATCACGGTTAATATTTCCTCGCCTAACACGCCGGGTTTGCGTGACCTACAATATGGTGAGTCACTCAATCAACTGTTATCGGCCCTCAAGCAAGAGCAGGCTGTATTGGCCGAACAACACGGTCGATATGTGCCGTTAACGGTAAAGATTGCCCCCGATATGGATACTGAGCAATTACAAGGCGTAGCCCTTTGTGTGCTGGAGCAAAAAATGGATGCTGTGATCGCCACTAACACCACCTTGAGTCGGGAAGGGGTAGCTCACTTGACCCATAGCGATGAGGCAGGTGGCCTCAGTGGTGCGCCGGTCAAAGACAAGTCCACCCAAACAATTGCAGACTTGTACGCTATATTAACCGACCAAGTGCCCATTATTGGTGTGGGTGGCATTGCTTGCGGTGCCGATGCATTGGAAAAAATGGCCGCGGGAGCTAAGTTAGTGCAAGTCTATAGTGGCCTAATTTACCAAGGGCCGGGTTTGGTAAAAGAGTGTGTGACGGCCTATAGAGAGTTAACCAGTTAATCCAAGGGAGAAGAAAAATGCCGCAACAAAAAAGTGGCTGGCGATGGTTTTTAAGTTACGCTCAGAGCGTGTTAGCGGGCCTAATTGGCATCCAATCTAATGAAAAGCGTGAACAAGACCTTAATGAAGGTGGTCTAGAGCGTTTGATATACATAGGTTTGGGTACTTTGGTGGTGTTTGTATTGATCGTTGTAACGGCGGTCAATAGTGCGCTTCCTGATTGATAAATCTAGGAAAATACTCAAAATAATGCTTGATTGTTGCCCCCTAAATTGATAATAATCATGCCTACCTAAATGTAATCTTGTTTAGGTCCCACTAATGAACACCCCCCACAAAAATAATAAGGAGGGCAGGTATGTTTTCAAGAACTTGGCAGCGCCTAAGTTCTGTAGTCTTGAGTTTGGTTTCAGCACCCGCTGCTATGGCAGATTGGGAATTGAACATGCCTCAAGGTGTCACAGAAGTAAGTCAATCTATTTACGACTTGCATATGCTTATTTTTTGGATTTGCGTTTGGATTGGCGTGGTGGTTTTTGGAGTGATGTTCTACTCCATTTTTACACACCGTAAGTCCAAGGGAGCAAAAGCCTCTCAGTTTCACGAAAGTGTCGGCCTAGAGCTATTATGGACCGCGGTACCCACTGCAATTTTGATTGCAATGGCTGTGCCTGCGACCACTACATTGGTCGAAATGTACGATACCACCGATACCGACATTGATATTAAAATTACTGGCCATCAATGGAAGTGGCAATACGACTATCTAGGCGAAGATGTAGGTTTCTTTAGTAACCTCACCACCAGTCAAGACGAAATTTATGACCGCACAGCAAAGGGCGAAAACTATTTGTTAGAGGTTGATAAACATGTGGTTGTGCCAACCGGCAAAAAAATTCGTTTCTTAATTACCTCTAATGATGTTATTCACGCTTGGTGGGTACCAGAAATCGCCGTTAAAAAAGACGCCATACCTGGGTACATTAACGAATCTTGGGCCATCGTCCCAGAAGGCCAAGAAGGTTTATACCGTGGCCAATGTGCTGAGCTATGTGGTGTTGATCATGGCTTTATGCCGATTGTTCTGGAAGCGGTAACGCCGGCCGAATATGAAGTTTGGTTAGTCGATCAGCGTGCTGCAGCCGAAGCTGAAGCCGCGGCCGCCTTAGGCGACTTTAGCCATGAAGAACTGATGACCAAGGGCGCCGAAGTGTATGCCCGTAGTTGTGCAGCCTGTCACGGTGTAGAGGGAGCGGGCATGGGTAATGTATTTCCAGCCTTAGTAGGTAGTCCAATCGCCACTGGCGACATGGCAGCGCACATCGACATCGTTATTAACGGTAAATCTGGCACCGCTATGCAGGCCTTTGCGGCGCAGCTAAGCGAAGTGGATTTGGCCGCGGTAATTACATACGAGCGTAACGCTTGGGGTAATGATACCGGCGATACGGTGACTCCAAAAATGATCATTGACGCGAAACAATAGGAGGCTAGATTATGACAACTGCGACCGCTCATCACGACGATCACGGCCATCATGGGCCTGCTAAAGGCATCATGCGCTGGGTATTAACCACTAACCATAAAGACATTGGTACCATGTACCTTTGGTTTGCTTTTACCATGCTGTTTATCGGCGGTGCTATGGCGCTCATTATCCGTACTGAATTGTTTCAGCCGGGTATGCAGCTCATCGAACCAGAATTCTTTAACCAAATGACCACCATGCACGGTTTGATCATGGTGTTTGGCGCCATTATGCCGGCCTTTGTTGGCTTGGCTAACTGGATGGTGCCATTGATGGTAGGTGCGCCAGACATGGCCCTACCAAGAATGAACAACTGGAGCTTTTGGATTTTACCATTTGCCTTTGGCATGCTGTTGTTCACCTTATTTACCGAAGCCGGTGCGCCAAACTTTGGTTGGACGTTTTACGCGCCATTGTCCACTACCTACGCACCGAGCAGCGTAACTTTTTTCATTTTTGGTGTGCACATGATGGGTATTTCTTCCATTATGGGTGCCATCAATATCATTGCCACTATCCTTAACCTACGGGCGCCGGGTATGACCTTGATGAAGATGCCGTTGTTTGTGTGGACGTGGTTGATTACCGCTTACCTTCTGATTGCCGTAATGCCGGTGTTGGCGGGTGTGGTGACCATGATGTTGATGGACATTCACTTTGGCACCAGTTTCTTCGACGCTGCAGGTGGCGGTGACCCGGTATTATTCCAGCACGTGTTCTGGTTCTTTGGTCATCCTGAAGTGTATATTATGATTTTGCCGGCGTTTGGTATTGTGTCGCAAATTATTCCTACCTTTGCACGTAAGCCACTGTTTGGTTATGCGTCGATGGTCTATGCCACTTCGTCCATTGCCTTCTTGTCGTTTATTGTTTGGGCTCACCACATGTTTACTGTGGGTTTGCCACTGCAAACAGAGCTGTTCTTTATGTATGCCACCATGCTGATTGCTATTCCGACTGGTGTGAAGGTGTTCAACTGGGTGTCTACCATGTTCCGAGGGTCGATGACCTTTGAGACGCCGATGTTGTTTGCCCTTGCCTTTGTGGTGTTGTTTACCATTGGCGGTTTCTCTGGTTTGATGTTGGCCATCGCGCCAGCCGATTTCCAGTACCATGACACTTATTTTGTAGTAGCTCACTTCCACTATGTACTAGTGCCTGGTGCATTGTTTGGCATTATTGCTGGTGTGTACTATTGGTTACCTAAGTGGACCGGCCATTATTACGACGAAAAGTTAGGAAAATTCCATTTTTGGATGTCCTTCATCGGTGTCAACGTGACTTTCTTCCCGATGCACTTTATTGGCTTAGCCGGTATGCCGCGACGCATCCCTGATTATGCCTTGCAGTTTGCTGACTTTAACGCCATCGCGTCTGTGGGAGCCTTTATCTTTGGTTTCTCACAGTTAATCTTCTTGTATTTGTTGATTAAGACCATCCGTGGTGGTGAGAAAGCAACTGACGAAGTTTGGGAAGGCGCAGAAGGCCTGGAGTGGACCATTCCATCACCAGCGCCTTACCACACCTTTGCTGAAGCGCCAGAAGTTAAGTAGTGACAGACTCACCAAAAACCAGCTTTAAGGCAGGTAAAACCGCCTTAAAGCTGGTGTTGGCGGCGGTTGCCATGTTTGGCTTTGGCTTTGCATTGGTGCCTTTGTACGATGTGTTTTGCGAATTTACAGGTATTAACGGTAAGATTACCGGTCCTGTTGAACGCGTTGAGCAGTGGGTAGATACCACCCGTACCATAAAAGTGCAGTTTATTACTACAAATAATGCGGGTATGCCGTGGGAGTTTGAAGCACTTCAAGAGGAAATTGAAGTTCACCCAGGGGCATGGACGCAGGTGGAGTTTTGGGCGTTAAACCCAACTCAGAAAGACATGGTAGGCCAAGCGGTACCCAGTGTATCGCCGTCGGAAGCCACGGAGTATGTGCAAAAAACAGAATGTTTCTGTTTCAGTCAGCAAACGTTAGCAGCAGGAGAAGGGCGTAAAATGCCACTCATCTTTGCTCTTGACTCAAAGCTGCCGCCACATATTCGTACGGTGACCATGTCTTATACTATATTTGATGCGGGAGCCTTTGCTGAAAAGTAGGTTTTACGCCTTTTAAAATAAATTTAAGGCTGTATTTTACAGCCCAATAATAAGTCTTCGACCAAGGAGCAATACATGGCAACATCCAGTTATTACGTACCAGAAAGCAGTCACTTTCCAATTATGGCAAGTTTAGGTTTGTTTGGTATGGCATCAGGCGCCGGTGGCATGATGAACCAAATGAGTGCAGGCGAATCGGGTTACGCATTTCCGCATTATGTGTTTTTTGCAGGGGCCCTGCTATTAGCCTACGTGCTCTTTACGTGGTTCAGTAAAGTCGTGACCGAAAGCCGTGCGGGCATGTACAGCCCACAAATGGACCGGTCTTTCCGTTGGGGCATGAGTTGGTTTATCTTCTCTGAGGTGATGTTTTTTGCTGCCTTCTTTGGTGCGCTGCTTTATGTTCGTCAGTGGGCTGGACCATGGTTAGATGGCCAAGGCGATAAGGGTGTTAGTCACATGTTGTGGCCCAGCTTTGATTATTCGTGGCCTATGTTTAATAACCCTGCAGGTGCCGATTTACCAGGCCCTAATGCTGTTATCGACCCGTGGCACATCCCGCTACTTAATACTGTGTTATTGATGTCTTCAAGTGTCACGCTCACCTTTGCGCACCATGCCCTAAGGGCGATGCAGCGTGGCCGCACCATCTTCTGGTTGGCATTCACTGTGATTCTTGGCGCCATCTTTGTTTATTACCAAGTGTTGGAATACATTGAAGCCTATTCAGAATTAGGCTTAACCTTAGATTCAGGTATCTATGGTTCAACCTTCTTCATGCTTACCGGTTTCCACGGCGCTCACGTCACCATTGGTGCGTTTATCCTGTTTATTATGTGGCTACGTATTTGTAAGGGTCACTTTACGCCAGAACAACATTTTGGCTTTGAAGCTGCCGCTTGGTATTGGCACTTTGTGGACATGGTTTGGATCGGTTTGTTTATCTTCGTTTACATCATGTAAACAGCCCTTGGTAACTTAAAAAGGCAGCGTTAAGGCTGCCTTTTTTAATGAATACCAGCCCAAGGTGAATGGGTGACTAATTGGCCACTCCAAAAGCCATAGATGACAACTGCAATTAAAAGCACGATAAGGCCGATACGGTATTTTAACGACGTCAGTAGGCGGGTAGATTTGCTGCCGTCTTTGATTAAAAAGAAGAAGCCACTGGTGAGACTTATTAGCGCCAATAACAGTATTATGGCAATCACAATTTTGATCATACGAAGAACCTCAGTTGGTGTATTTCATGATGGTTGTAACTAAAGTAAGGCACCATTGGGCTTTATCTCTATTCACCTTGTTTTTTTTGCCGCTGACGTTGGTCTTAGGCATTTGGCAACTTGATCGAGCACAACAAAAAGATGAGCTTGTTTTGAGTCTGGCGGCCTTAGAACAGGCACTCCCTAGGGCACCTGGCGACCGCTTAACTGCTTTGGCAGATCATCAAAGGGTGACACTCAACGCTCAGTTTATCAAGCCCTACGTCTGGTTTAGAGACAATCAAGTGGTAAAGGGCAAGGTGGGGTACGATGTAATCGGTGTGGTGGCAGTTGGGCCTGAGTTATTATTGGTCAATCGAGGCTGGTTTGCCTCCAACGGCCAGCGTAACCCGTTGCCATACATGCAGTGGCCTGAGGGCGATATCACCTTAACCGGTCGATTAGTGCCGACAACCGCTAACCCTTATCAATTGGCAGCGGATGTTTATACCAGTGATTATCCTCAATTGGTACAAGCGTTGGATTTGCCTCAGTTACAGCAACAATTTAAGCGCCCGCTGTTACCTTGGGTGCTAATGTTGGACGCGCCGAGCCCCGCGTTATTGACACCTCACTGGCAGGCCAGCAGCATGACCGCTGCAAAACATTTGGGCTATGCATGGCAATGGTTTGGCCTAGCTTTAACCCTTTGTTTACTATATATTTATCGAGTATTTTATTCGCCATTACGTTAGTCAAAGATACTAAAAAAATAATTAAAGGCACATCAATGAGTTCCAATAAAAGTAATCGATTTACCTTGTACGCTGTGTTTGCGGTGACTGCAATCCCATTAATGATTGCCATGATCATGTATTTTAACCTTTGGGCAGTGCCTGACGGTAGGACAAATTTCGGTGAGTTGTTATTGCCACCGCAACAGTTGCAAGATGCGCAATTACAGACCGCAGATAGCCGCCATTGGTCTCAACAGGAGGCCGATAAACGTTGGCTCGTGATTCACCTAGCGCAGCCCGAATGCTTAGCCGCTTGTGCGGAAGCGATGCACTTATTACGCCAGATTCATGTGGCGTTGGGCAAAGAAGCGCATCGAGTGACGCGCCTAATTGTTAATCAACAAGGCCAAGACAAAACCCAGATGGCCGTAGATTACCCCGCTTTGATTCAGTTACAGAGCCTAATGCCAGATACCTTCGTTAAGGGTTCAGGCATTTATTTAGTTGACCCTTTGGGTAACATAATGATGCATTACGGTGCTGACTTTGTAGGTAAAAAATTACTTAAAGACTTAAAGAAACTGCTTAAAAACTCCAACATAGGCTAATCAATGACTCTGCATACCTCAGTTACAGCTCCCAAGTGGAGTCTATATTTAACTTACATTGCGTTGGCACTTGTGACCTGCGTAATCGTGCTTGGGTCGTGGACACGGTTGGCTGATGCAGGTTTGGGTTGTCCCGACTGGCCTGGTTGTTACGGCTCTATATTGGTGCCAGAAACAGCTGCTGAAATAGCCACGGCCCAAGCCTTGTTCCCTGACGCGCCGGTTGAACCTGCCAAAGGTTGGATGGAAATGACGCACCGTTATTTTGCCTCTACATTAGGCTTGGTGATATTGATTTTAGCGGCCTTTTCTTGGGCTCAGCGCAAGCGCTTATATTATCCGTTTGGACTGACCCAAACGCTGTTAGCGGTGGTCATTCTGCAAGGTGCATTTGGCGCTTGGACCGTCACCTGGAAGCTTTGGCCTCAGGTGGTTACGGCGCACCTGTTTGGCGGTTTTATTACTGCCAGCTTGTTGACCTTGCTGCTTATTAAGTTACGCCGAATGGCCAGAGCAACTCAACCCGTATGTTTAACTAATATGCGCCATGGTCGCCTTAAATTGTGGGCGTTTATGGCCCTGTTGTTAGTGGTGTTGCAGGTGTTTCTGGGTGGTTGGATGAGTTCTAACTATGCGGCCTTAGCCTGTTCCAGCTTGCCTGATTGTAATGGTTCTTGGTGGCCCGCAATGGATTTTTCTCAAGGTTTTAATCTGACCCAGTCTCTGGGGCCAAATTACCTTGGTGGTTTGATGAACAGTGAGGCGCGCCAAGCGATTCATGTCTTGCATCGCTACGGCGCTATTGTACTGGGATTGTATTTGCTGCTTATTAGTTATCGTTTGATGCGCCAGCAAGATCGCCGGTTACGCCGTTTTGGCTTAGGCTTTATTGTGTTATTTATGCTGCAGTTTGCCTTAGGTTTGGCAAACATATTTTATCTATTGCCTTTGCCGGTGGCTGTGGCGCACAATTTTGGTGGTGCATGTCTATTTGTACTTACCGTAAGCCTTAATTACGTGGTCAACTCTGGCCGAGGACAGCTTGATGAGTTTTGAAACGAGTGCCACAAGCCCTAAGCTCAATTGGCGTGATTATTACGAAATGTGTAAGCCCAATGTGGTGTTGTTAATGCTGCTCACGTCACTGGTGGGTATGTTTATGGCCGTGCCCGGCATGGTGCCTTGGGATGTGCTGGTGTGGGGAAACTTAGGCATTGCTATGACGGCTGCGTCTGCAGCCGTGGTGAATCATGTCATCGATCGCCGTATTGATGGCCAAATGGGCCGTACCCACAATCGACCCGTGGCAAAAGGCAAAGTAGAACCAATCCATGCGTTGATTTTCGCCGCTGTGTTAGCGGTGGTGGGCATCGGTGTTCTGTATGTATTCATTAATTCGCTGACCGCTTGGCTAACCTTGGCGTCGTCGGTGGGGTATGCGCTGGTTTATACCCTCTACCTGAAACGCGCCACACCGCAAAATATTGTTATTGGCGGTATCGCTGGTGCCATGCCACCGTTGTTAGGTTGGGCGGCTGTGACGGGTACCGTAGATCCCAATGCGTTGTTATTGGTGTTGATTATTTACACCTGGACGCCACCCCATTTTTGGGCCTTAGCGATTCATAAACGTGATGAATATGCCAAAGTGGAAGTGCCGATGTTACCGGTCACCCACGGCCTAGAATTTACCGGCTTGCAAGTGTTGCTGTATACCGTGTTATTGGTCATTTCCACCATGTTGCCCTATGTCGTAGGTATGAGTGGATTTATCTACTTGGTCGGCGTTACTGTGCTCAATGTACGTTTCCTCTATTGGGCTTGGAAACTCTATCGTGGTGCTTATCAGCAGGCTATGAAGACCTTTTGGTTTTCAATCATTTACCTAATGGTGTTGTTTGTATTGTTGCTTGTAGACCACTATTTGCCGATTTAATCTGGGTTAACGATTTAAGGCTCATGAAAATCATAATTTGGGTAGTTTTGTCTTTCTTTGTTTAGCTAAATTTGCTATACAAGAGGTGCAATATAAACGATATTCGTTATAAGTTTGATGAATGAGTTTGTGTTGCATATCTGACTAATAAAAATAATCCAGATTGGAATAATTATGATCTTTGAATACATTTGGGATCTGGTATACCAGCCCCAACGAGCGTGGCGTCGAATTCGTCGCCAAAACTACACCCTTATACACTGTTACACAGCCCAGCTTATCTGGCTGGCCTTGATTCCACCCGCTGCTTTTTTTATCGGCACCACGCAAATGGGCTGGAGCCATGGCGGCAGTGCTTACCACACCTTAACCATTGCCAGTGCGCTGCCTATTGCTGTGGCCATGTATTTGGCGATTCTTGTGGGCGTTGCTGGTTTAGCCACCGGTATCCATTGGATGGAGCGCACTTACGGCTCCCGCTCAAGTTTTGATACCTGCATGGTGTTGGCTACATTTGTTGCTTCACCCGTGCTCATCGCTGGTGTGGTTGGTTTGTTACCTATTTTATGGCTCGACGTGGGCGTGATTATGGCCGCCACAGCCATGTCTTGTTACCTCATGTTCGTAGGCGTGCCGGTGATGATGAACGTTTCTGAAGAGCGTGGGTTCTTCTTTAGCATTTCTATCGTTACTGTTGGCCTTTGTGTGTTGGTGGGTTTGCTTATTACTGCCGTCGTACTGTCTGCTACTTTCTTGCCTCTAGTTATTGCCTAACGTTCTTTAGATGCTAGTTCCCGTGCCTTGCACGGGAACTCCTACCTCAGCATACATTTGGTGTTATACTGCGCCTCCACTTTTATCACTGCAGTACTTTCCTATGACCTACGCCTTTTTTGCCACTTGTCCCAAAGCCATGGAGTCTATCCTAGCTGATGAACTTAGCCCCTTAGGTGCTGAAGATATCAAGCTAACCCAAGGCGGGGTCTATTTTAATGGTGACTTAAAAGTAGGTTACAGCGCCTGTTTGTGGAGCCGTTTGGCTAACCGCGTATTGATGTTGTTACACGACGAAGCCGTAGATAGCGTAGACGAGCTTTATGATGCCATAGGTAAGGTGGATTGGACTGAACACTTTGATAGTGATCAAACCTTCTTAGTCGACTACGCCGGCCGCATGCGAGGCATCGACAATACCCACTTTGGTGCGCTTAAAGTCAAAGATGCGGTTGTTGATCAATTCCGCGCTAAGGGTGAGTTACGACCTAATATTTCCAAACAAGAACCCGATATTCGTATTAACGTGTTTGTCACTAAAGGTCGAGTACGTATTAGCCTCGACTTATCCGGCGAGAGTTTGCACAAACGTGGCTATCGCCGAGAAGGCGGTATGGCACCACTAAAAGAAAACTTGGCTGCAGCATTGTTGATTCGTGCTGGCTGGCCAGCTATGGCTGCCGCGGGTAAGCCGTTAATGGATCCTATGTGTGGTTCGGGTACGTTTTTGATCGAAGCGGCCATGATGGCTTCTGACACAGCGCCTGGTTTGTTACGCTGGCGTTTTGGTTTACAAACGTGGAAGCAGCACAATGTAGAGCTATGGCGTGAAGTTTGGGATGCCGCAGAGCTACGCAGAGAAGCAGGCGAAGCCGCTTCTACCAGCGAAATCCATGGTTATGACGGCCAGCCAAAAGCGGTCTCTAAGTGTCGTGAAAACCTAAAGCAAGCTGGCATGACAGACCGTATTCGCGTGAGTCATAGAGAGCTTAAAGATTTAAAACCGTTGACTCACAAGGCTGAACAGCAAGTGGGCTTGGTGATTACCAATCCACCTTACGGTGAGCGGTTGAGTGAAGTAGCCGACATTCAGTATTTATACCAGCACTTGGGTGAGCGCCTAAGTCAGGATTTTGTTGGCTGGCAGTTAGGTGTATTTACCGGCAACTTAGAGCTAGGCAAAGCCGTGGGTTTGCGCTCCCATAAACAATATGCGTTTTACAATGGTGCCATTAAAAGTTCGTTGTTAATGTATAACCTAGAATCAACTAACCGATTTGCCGATCGCCGAGAAGCCACCGGTGAAATCCCATTGCAAGCCCTCAGTGAAGGTGCGCAAATGTTTGCTAACCGGGTGGTGAAAAACCGTAAGCAGTTTAGTAAATGGGTGAAGCAACAAAAAATTGAATGTTACCGCCTATACGATGCCGACATGCCCGAGTACGCAGTGGCTATCGATGTTTATGGTGATTGGTTGCATGTGCAAGAATATGCCGCGCCTAAGACCGTTGATGCAGACAAGGCTCAGCGACGTTTAGAAGAGGTTATGTTGGCGTTGCCACAGGCCATGCAAATTCCGGCCGAACGTATTGTGTTGAAGCAGCGTCGTCAACAAACCGGTAAAGATCAATACCAAACACACGATGAGAAAGGCGAGTATATACAGGTGCAAGAGGGTGGCTGTAAGCTGCTGGTCAATCTTAATGATTATTTAGACACAGGCTTATTTTTAGACCATCGCCCAGTACGCCAAAAAATCCAACAACAGGCACATGCTAAGCGTTTCCTGAATTTGTTTTGTTATACCGGCACAGCCACCATGCATGCGATACAAGGTGGTGCCCATAAGTCCTTAAGTGTGGACATGTCTGCGACGTACTTATCCTGGGGTAAAAAGAACCTTGCTTTAAACGGTTTTAGTGATCAATTGCATCGTTTTGAACAGCATGATTGTATGGAGTTTATTAAGAGTCATAAAGGTGAATATGACTTAATTTTCCTTGATCCACCGACCTTTTCTAATTCAAAGAAAATGATAGGTGTATTAGACGTGCAGCGTGACCATGCGTGGATGATCCATAAGGTGATGGACTTGTTAGCCGAAGATGGGTTGTTAATCTTCTCTACTAATTACCGCCGCTTCGAATTGGATGAAAAGGTAGAGCAGCACAACCATGTTGTAGATATTAGCGAGCAAACCTTAGACAAGGACTTTGGTCGCAATAAGAAAATTCACCGCTGTTGGGAAATTCGTAAGTATAAGCCTGAAGTGGTTGTGGAGTCGGAATTCTATAACGCAGACTATGCAACGTCTCAACCGGCCGCTAAGGCTAGGGAAGCCGCCCAATTGGCTGATAAGCCTGTTGCGCGAGCTGAGGTGGTGGCTGCTAAGCCAGAGGCTGAGCCAGAAACCAAGGAAAAAGCGAGCTTTAATCCTTGGTTAGATAAAGGCTAGCGGTTAGTCAGCCGACGTAGCGCCGATTTTATGAATACTTAAGTCGGCGCCGTTAAACTCTTGTTCTTCGCTTAAACGCAAGCCTACCGCCATTTTCACACCGCCATACACTAGTATACCACCGACGACGGCGATGGTTAGGCCCAGTGCCGTGCCTATGAGTTGCGACATCAAGCTAACGCCACCTAAGCCACCTAAGGCTTCTAAACCGAAGATGCCAGCGGCAATGCCACCCCACACACCACACAAGCCGTGTAATGGCCACACACCGAGTACGTCATCGATCTTCCAGCGATTTTGCGTAAGGATGAAGGCATATACAAACAACCCGCCAGCAATTAAACCTACAGCTAAGGCGCCGATGGGGTGCATTAGGTCAGAACCTGCGCAGACTGCAACTAAGCCAGCCAGTGGGCCGTTGTGCACGAAACCAGGGTCATTTTTACCCACTACCAAGGCTGCGATAGTGCCGCCAGCCATAGCCATTAGTGTGTTCACGGCCACCAAGCCACTGATGCCGTCTAAGGTTTGTGCAGACATCACGTTGAAGCCAAACCAACCAATGGTTAATATCCAAGAACCCAGGGCTAAAAACGGGATGCTGGAAGGAGCAAAGGCCATTAACTTGCCTTTACGGTAGCGGCCATTTCGAGTGCCTAGAAGCACTACGGCTACCAATGCCAACCAGCCGCCAACGCCGTGTACAACGACAGAACCCGCAAAATCGTGAAAGCCAGCGCCAAAGCTAGCTTCTAACCAGCTTTGGAAGCCGTAGTTCCCATTCCAGGCAATGCCTTCGAACAGCGGGTACACCAGACCTACGGTTAACGCAGAGGCCACTAGCAATGGCCAAAACCGAGCTCGCTCAGCAATACCACCAGAAATAATCGCCGGTATGGCTGCTGCAAAGGTCATCAAGAAGAAGAATTTTACCAGTTCATAACCATTGTTGGCACTTAATGCTTGGGCACTGGCAAAGAAGTGTTGGTCGTAGGCGATCCAATAGCCCATAAAGAAGTAGGCCAGGCAAGAAAAACCAAAGTCGGTCATAATCTTTACCAGCGCATTGACTTGGTTTTTATGGCGTACCGTGCCGACCTCTAGAAAGGCAAAGCCTGCGTGCATGGCAAGCACCATAATGGCGCCTAGCAAAATGAATAAGGTGTTGGAACTTTGCACCAGGGTGGCGACTGCACTAGTAGTGGTATCCAAGGTAACTCCTCGATGTGGCTGGCTTTATTAGTATGCACTCTAATGGTGCGTTGGAGCGGCTTGGCTGACAGTTAATGGTGCGTAAAGGAGCCCATTAGCCATGAGTAAGCAGCTACTTTTATTACTGCAAAGAGTGTGCCAGTTGGGCAATAAGCAGGCATAAAAAAACCACCCGAAGGTGGTTTTAAAGTGACCAAGTGATGAAGGCTACTTGGTAGTGTATGGGCGCTGAGGCTCACCTGTATATAGCTGACGAGGACGGCCGATACGGTAAGAGCTGTTAAGCATTTCGTGCCAATGGGAAATCCAACCGACCGTACGTGCTAGGGCAAAAATCACCGTAAACATAGATGTTGGAATGCCGATAGCTTTGAGAATAATGCCAGAGTAGAAGTCGACGTTAGGGTAAAGTTTACGCTGAATAAAGTACTCATCTTCTAAGGCAATTTGCTCTAGACGCTTAGCGATTTGAAGTAATGGGTCGTTTTCTACGCCTAGTAGCTCTAGTACTTCGTCGCAGGTTTCGCGCATTACTGTGGCGCGGGGGTCAAAGTTTTTGTAAACCCGGTGACCAAAGCCCATAAGGCGGAATGGATCGTTTTTGTCTTTCGCTTTAGCAACGAAGGCATCGATGTTTGATACGTCACCAATTTCTTCTAACATGTCTAGTACGGCTTCGTTTGCGCCACCATGGGCGGGGCCCCATAGGGCGGCAATGCCTGAAGCGATACACGCAAATGGATTGGCGCCCGAAGAGCCTGCCAAACGAACGGTAGAGGTTGACGCGTTTTGCTCGTGGTCGGCGTGTAACATAAAAATTTTGTCCATGGCGCGGGCCAAGACAGGGTCGATGTTGCTTTCAGCTGTAGGTGTACCAAACATCATGTGTAAGAAATTTTCGGCGTAGTTTAAATCATCGCGGGGATAGATAAACGGCTGGCCGATAGAGTACTTGTAACACATTGCTGCCAAGGTCGGCATTTTTGCAATCAAGCGGTGAATGGCTTTTTCGCGGTGATCTGAGTTCGAGTTGTCTAGTTTGTCGTGGTAAAAAGACGACAGGGCACCAACAACGCCACACATGATGGCCATTGGGTGTGCGTCACGACGGAAGCCATTGAAAAAGTGCATTAGCTGTTCATGCACCATGGTGTTGTTGGTGATGTTAGCGGTAAATTCTTGTAACTGCTCGGCGGATGGCAGATCACCATGTACCAATAGGTAGCAAGTTTCAAGGTAGTTGGAGTTAGCAGCCAAATCTTCTATGGCATAACCGCGATGTAATAAAATGCCGTTATCGCCGTCGATATAGGTGATTTTGGATTCGCATGACGCTGTCGACACAAATCCTGGGTCGTAGGTAAATAGGCCTTTGCTTACTAGTTGGCGTACATCGATAACATCGGGGCCGGTGCTGCCAGAATAAATGGGCAGTTCAATGGGGTCCATACCTTCTACGTGAAGAGTGGCTTTTCTGTCGGACATTTCGTGGCTCCTAAAAGGTTGAATTGGAGTATTGGTTGGGTTAGTACCAAATAACGGGGGCTACTATAGCGTCAGTACCAAACAAAAAACAGCGGACGAAAGTCGTACGCCTCCAAAAACTGGAGCCTATCTTACCTTAGTTAGGGCTTAGAGGTGATTCGGCATAGTGATTGTAATTATAAGTACTGGTGATATAGAAGGTTGTTGCTACAAAGCTAGGGTTATATGATCCTCTTGTTGAGACGTATTGTAAAGGGTTATTGATTGTAAGAGCTGCCGGATAATCCCTTGCCGCTTGGCTTTAGGGTCATCTTTAGCACCATAAAAGATTTGGTATACGACTAAAGGTTGCGTTGTTTTCTGTCCTTCAAATCACTATACTTGCGCCCTACGTGACGCTTACAGCTAAGTGGGTGTCGATTTAACGTAGTGATTGTATCTTTAGTTAACCCTAATTTCAGCCAAGAGCAGGTAGCCGTGAGCGATAAAAGACCCGTTAATCTTGATTTAGGCACATTCAAACATCCACTTATTGCTATGGTATCTATATGCCATCGTATTTCTGGTGTGGTGTTGTTTGTTGGCCTTGTTTTCCTTTTCTGTTTGTTTGATACGTCCTTGAGTGGTGCCGCAGGTTTTGCGTCTGCCCAAGATGCCTTGCAAACCAGTTTCGTCGCCCAGTTTATTACGTGGGGCCTGTTGACCTCACTCGGGTTTCACTTTAGTGCCGGTATGAAGCACCTGATCATGGACGTTGGTGTTGGTGAAGAGCTCGATTCTGCCAATAACGCCGCCAAGATGGTAGTTGGTCTTACCCTTATATTGGCTGTGTTAGCAGGAGTTTGGGTATGGTAACTACAATTACTAATTTTGGTCGTAGCGGTTTGTACGACTGGCTATTGCAGCGGATCAGCGCAGTAGTGTTGGCACTTTATTCTGTGTTTATGGTGGTTTATTTGCTGCTTAATCCGCAGCTAGATTATGCCCAATGGGATGCCTTGTTCGGCATGACCAGTATGCGCATTTTTAGCTTGATGGCGCTATTGTCTTTAGGTGCTCATTGTTGGATTGGTTTGTGGTCGGTGTCTACCGATTACATCAAACCGTTTGTATTTCGTTTTGTATTTCAAATGGTGATCGGCGTATTAATGTTCGTCTATACCGTTTGGGGTGTTCAGTTGTTATGGGGTCTATAAGTCATGTCTAACACGTTACGTAAAATGTCTTATGAAGCCATTGTAATTGGTGGTGGCGGTGCAGGCATGCGTGCCGCATTGCAGCTGACCGAATCAGGTTTAAAAACAGCCTGTATTACTAAAGTATTTCCTACCCGTTCGCATACGGTATCGGCGCAAGGTGGTATCACTTGTGCTATCGCTAGTAATGATCCCAATGATGATTGGCGCTGGCACATGTACGATACTGTTAAAGGTTCGGACTATATTGGCGACCAAGACGCCATTGAGTACATGTGTAGTGTAGGCCCGCAAGCCGTGTTCGAGCTTGACCATATGGGTTTGCCGTTTTCACGCACTGAAGAAGGCCGCATTTACCAGCGTCCATTTGGCGGTCAGTCAAAGAATTTTGGTGAAGGTGGGCAAGCTGCACGCACCTGTGCCGCAGCTGATCGTACTGGCCACGCCTTGCTACACGCCTTGTATCAGGGCAACTTGAAAGGCGGAACCACATTTTTAAATGAATGGTTTGCTGTAGATATGGTGCAAAATGATGATGGGGCCATTGTTGGTGTCATTGCTATTTGTATCGAGTCTGGTGAAACTGTTTATATCGAAGCTAAAGCCACGGTGTTAGCCACCGGCGGCGCAGGCCGTATTTTCCAATCGACCACTAACGCCCTGATTAACACAGGCGACGGCGTGGGTATGGGTTTGCGCATGGGTCTGCCCGTGCAAGACATGGAAATGTGGCAGTTCCATCCTACCGGTATTGCCGGCGCAGGCGTGTTGGTAACCGAAGGTTGCCGTGGTGAGGGTGGTTATCTTATTAATAAGGATGGCGAACGCTTTATGGAGCGTTATGCCCCAAATGCTAAAGACCTTGCCGGTCGTGACGTTGTTGCCCGTTCCATGGTTATGGAAATCCTTGAGGGTCGTGGCTGTGGTGAAAATGGCGATCACGTATTCCTTAAGCTCGATCACCTCGGTGAAGAAGTGTTGGAAAGCCGCTTGCCAGGTATCTGTGAACTATCGCGTACCTTTGCGCACGCCGATCCAGTATTTGAACCCGTGCCTGTAGTACCAACCTGTCACTATATGATGGGTGGTTTGCCGACGAACATTGGCGGTCAGGTGCTGTATCCAGAATCGGAAACAGAAACTCGCGTTATTGACGGCTTATATGCCTGTGGCGAAGTGGCTTGTGTGTCGGTGCATGGTGCCAACCGTTTGGGTGGTAACTCATTGCTAGACTTGGTTGTATTTGGACGTGCAGCGGGTATTCAAATTGAAAAATCAATGCGCGAAGGTTATCAGGTTGAGTCGGCTACTCAGGCCAACTTAGATGCCGCTATGGCGCGGTTGACTGCCTTGAACACATCTGAATCAGGCGAAAATATTTCTGATGTGCGTGAAGAACTTCAGAAAACAATGCAACTTTATTTTGGTGTGTTCCGCGAAGGCGAGAGCATGCAAAAGGGCTTGGTTTTGTTGCGTGAGCTTCGTCTCAAGGTCAATAATTTATACCTGAAAGATAAAACCGGTGCCTTTAATACCGACCGTATCGAAGCGCTAGAGCTGCAAAACTTATTTGAAGTGGCGTTTGCTACGGCGATCGCCGCAGAAGAACGTAAGGAAAGTCGAGGTGCGCATGCGCGTAATGACTTTACTGAGCGTGATGACGAAAACTGGTTGAAGCATTCTGTGTACTACCCAACAGAAGAGCGAATTGGTAAGCGCGAGGTGAACTTTTCACCTAAGACCGTTGACGCTTTCCCACCTAAAATTCGTACTTATTAAGGAGTAGTGACATGTTAACAGTAAGTGTTTATCGCTATCACCCAGAGCTAGACAAAAAACCATACATGCAAGACTTTCAAGTCGATACCGGTGGTAAAGACTTGATGGTGTTGGACGTGTTGAACATGCTTAAGGTTCAAGACAGTGGCTTGGCCTATCGTCGTTCATGCCGAGAGGGTGTGTGTGGTTCCGACGGTATGAACATTAATGGCGTTAACGGTTTGGCTTGTATTACGCCGCTATCTGCGTGTGTAAAAAACAACAAGCTGATTTTGCGTCCGTTACCTGCATTGCCGGTTATCCGTGACTTAGTTATCGACATGGATCAGTTCTACAAGCAATACGAAAAGGTTAAGCCGTTCTTGTTGAACGATACCCCTGCACCCGCCATTGAGCGTTTGCAGTCGCCTGAAGAGCGTGAAAAGCTTGATGGTCTATACGAGTGTATCTTGTGTGCCTGTTGTTCTACAGCGTGTCCTTCGTTTTGGTGGAACCCGGATAAGTTTATCGGCCCATCTGGTTTGTTGCAGGCGTATCGCTTTTTAGCAGACAGCCGCGATACTGCAACCGAAGAACGTTTGGCCGATTTGGATGATCCGTTTAGTGTATTCCGTTGCCACGGTATCATGAACTGTGTCACCGTATGCCCGAAAGGCTTAAACCCAACCAAAGCCATTGGTCATATCCGTAATATGTTGTTAACACGAGCAACCTAGTTGATACCTGCGCTTGAGTTAGGGCTTCGTTGAATGGTGCTCTAACTCAGGCATTTGTATATATAATTAGTTTTATTGCTTAACCCTGTGACGCGTAGCGGGTTATAATGGACGCGTTTGGTTAAGTTTGACCACAAACAAAGATTATTTGGTGATACCAAAATGCAAGACAGCATGATGGAGCTGCAGAGGCGCGAGTCTCACTTTTCTGATGGAAACTTTGCGTACATGGAAGAAATGTACGAAACCTATTTGCGTGATCCCAATGCGGTACCTGAACAATGGCGACAAGAGTTTGATCAATTGCCGCGCGTTCCTGACGCCATCGCTGGCGATGTGCCTCATTCAACCATAAAAGAGCACTTTGTTCTTTTAGGCAAGAATCAAAGCAAGTCTCACCCTGTTCAAACCGCGAGTTTAAGTAGCGATCATGAGCGTAAGCAAGTGCGAGTGGTGCGCTTAATTAACGCCTACCGTGTCCATGGCCATCAAGTCGCAAGTTTAGACCCGTTAGAACTTAAGCCTAAAGAAGTGGTACCGACACTCGATTTACATTTCCACGAGCTATCAGCCGCCGACTTAGACACCGTGTTTCAAGTGGGCGCATCATACTTAGGCAAAGACGAAATGCCTTTGTCCGAGATTATCGCTGGGCTTGAAGAGACTTACTGCTCAACAGTCGGTTGTGAATACAGCCACATCGTTAATACCGACGAAAAGTTGTGGATTCGTCAACGTGTAGAGTCGGTTCGTAGCCACCCTAAACACTCCGCTGAAAAGCGTACTCATATCTTTGAGCGCTTAATTGCGGCAGAGGGCCTAGAAAAATACCTCGGTTCTCGGTTTGCAGGCGCCAAACGTTTTGGTCTAGAAGGTGGTGAAACACTCATTCCTATGCTGGATAACATTATCCAGCGCTCGGGTAGTAACAACGCCAAAGAAATTGTAATCGGTATGGCTCATCGTGGCCGCCTTAACGTATTAATTAATATCTTTGGTAAAAATCCAGTCGACTTGTTTGAGGAGTTTGAGGGCAAACGTCCGCTTAATACGTCGGGCGATGTAAAGTACCATCAAGGTTTTTCTACCAACGTCAATACCCCGGGTGGCGAAGTGCACATGGCTTTGGCCTTTAACCCGTCGCACTTAGAAATTGCCAACCCCGTTGCTGAAGGCTCTGTACGTGCGCGTCAAGATCGACGTAAAGACACTGAAGGCGACACAGTTCTGCCTATTTGTTTACATGGTGATGCAGCGTTTGCAGGCCAGGGTGTGGTTATGGAGACGTTACAAATGTCTCAAACCCGTGCCTATAAGACCGGCGGTACCATCCATATTGTCATTAACAACCAAGTGGGTTTCACCACCAGCAAGAAAGAAGACGCTCGCTCAACGCCGTATTGTACTGATGTGGCTAAATTTATTGACGCACCGATCTTCCACGTTAACGGTGATGATCCTGACGCAGTAGCCTTTGTGTCTGAATTGGCGCTTGATTACCGCAATGAATTTAAACGCGACGTGGTCATTGATTTAGTGTGTTACCGACGTCGTGGTCACAACGAAGCCGATGAACCTTCGGGGACTCAGCCGCTCATGTATAACGCCATCAAAGCGCGCAAAACGGTGGCAACCCTATATGGTCAGCAATTGGTTTCGGAGGGCATACTTAGCGCCGCAGATATCTCTGCTTTTCAAAACGACTATAGAGATGCGTTAGACAACGGCCAGCATGTGGCTAAGGCACTCGTCACCGTGCCTGACGTGAGTTCGTTTGTCGATTGGAAACCCTACCTAGGTCACGAATGGACTGCTGCAGGGGATACGCGTGTTGCCAGTGAAGTGCTTAAAGATCTTGGTCAGCGCCTTGATCAGGTGCCCTCTGGTTTTGTGGTGCAGCGACAAGTTAAAAAGATTCTTGATGATCGTATGAAGATGGCTATTGGTGCAGCAGAAATTAACTGGGGTTTTGCCGAAGTGATGGCTTACGCATCATTGGTAGAAGAAGGTTATCCGATCCGTTTAACGGGCCAGGATGTTGGTCGCGGTACCTTCTCCCATCGCCATGCAGTGCTGCATGATCAAAAGGGTAGTGGTGCCTATGTCCCCCTGCGTAATTTGTCTGATGAGCAACCCGAATTTACTATCTTTGATTCCTTATTGTCCGAAGAAGCCGTGCTCGCCTTTGAATACGGTTATGCCTCGACTGCTCCTGAAGGTTTAGTTATTTGGGAAGCGCAGTTTGGTGATTTTGCGAACGGTGCCCAAGTGGTGATCGATCAGTTTATTACCAGTGGCGAACATAAGTGGGGCCGTATGTGTGGCCTTACCATGTTGTTGCCCCATGGCTACGAAGGCCAAGGCCCAGAACACTCCTCTGCACGCCTAGAGCGCTACTTACAGTTGTGTGCTGAACATAATATTCAAGTTTGTGTGCCCACCACGCCGTCACAAATATTCCACTTGTTACGTCGACAGGCCATTCGCCCCATGCGTAAGCCCCTGATCGTGATGACGCCTAAGAGTTTGTTACGTCATAAAATGGCAGTGTCTAGTTTAGAAGACTTGTCCGAAGGCGCCTTCCAAACAGTGATCGGCGAAATTGATGATCACAGTAAAGCCGACGTTAAGCGCTTGGTGCTAACCGCTGGTAAAGTTTATTACGACTTGTTGGAGCAGCGTCGCCTAGGCAAGCTAGATCATGTTGCCATCGTGCGTATTGAGCAACTGTATCCGTTCCCAGAGCAGCGCTTGGAAGAAGTCCTAGCGCAGTATCCGAATTTGGAACTGACTGTTTGGTGCCAAGAAGAACCACTTAACCAAGGTGCTTGGTACTGTAGTCAGCATCATATGCGTAAGGTGATTCACAAGGTTAAACCACAGTTGGACTTAATCGTGGCATCAAGAACCGCATCGGCAGCACCTGCATGTGGCTATATGTCCGTGCACCTTGAAGAACAGAATCACTTAGTGGCCCAAGCCTTGGGTTTAGAATCATGAATGGGTTGAATGACTATACCCACATTATCATTAGAGCGAAGAGATAAACCATGTCTATTGAAATTAAAGCCCCATCTTTTCCTGAGTCTGTGGCTGATGGCACTATTGCTACGTGGCACAAGCAGCCAGGTGAGGCCTGTACCCGCGACGAACTCATTGTTGATATCGAAACCGACAAGGTGGTGATGGAAGTGGTTGCGCCTGCCGATGGCAGTTTAGAAGAAATTGTGATGCCAGAAGGCAGTACGGTATTGAGCAACCAATTAATTGCTCGTTTTAGTGCCGGGGCCGCCGGTACGGCAGCCTCTTCACCTGCACCCGCCGAAGAAGCGCCAACGTCTGCCGCTGATCAGTCTGATGTGAGCGGTCCAGCAGTACGTAAATTGCTTCATGAAAACAACCTCAATGCCAGCCAAATCACCGGCACTGGCAAAGATGGCCGGTTATTAAAAGAAGACGTGTTGAACTATTTGAAAGATTCAGCGGCTACTCCTGCGGCAGCAACTGCGCCTACTCCTGCGGCAGCAACTGCGCCTACTCCTTCGGCAACAACTGCGCCTACGCAGAGCGTAGAGGCCTCAACTGGTCCAGCGCACCGTACCTCGCGTCGTGTGCCTATGACTCGTATGCGCTCTACCATCGCTAAACGGTTGGTGTCGGCGCAAAATGATGCCGCCATGTTGACCACCTACAACGAAGTGGATATGTCACCGATTATGGCCTTGCGTAAGCAGTACAAGGCACAGTTTGAAAAAGCCCACAACGGTACTCGTTTAGGGTTTATGTCATTCTTTGTAAAGGCTGCTGCAGAAGCCCTAAAACGTTTCCCTGCAGTTAACGCATCATTAGATGGCAATGACATGGTGTACCATGCATATCAAGACATCAGTGTTGCTGTCTCGACTGAACGTGGTTTGGTTGTGCCAGTGTTGCGTGATGTAGAAGCTATGAGCTTAGCAGACATCGAAAAAGGCATCGTTGGTTTGGCCACCCAGGCCAAAGAAGGCAAGCTCACCATGGAAGAGATGCAGGGCGGCACCTTTACCATTACTAACGGTGGTATTTTCGGCTCTTTGTTGTCGACCCCCATCTTGAACCCACCACAAACGGCGATCTTGGGTATGCACACCATCCAAGACCGACCGGTTGCCGAAAATGGCCAAGTGGTCATTCGTCCAATGATGTATTTAGCCTTGTCATATGACCACCGGATGATTGACGGCAAGGAAGCAGTTCAGTTCTTAGTTACCATTAAGGAATTGCTGCAAGACCCCGCGCGTATATTGCTTGAGATCTAAGCTCGCGTTTAAACCTAAGCCCTCGCTGTGATCCAGCGCGGGCTTTCTATTTGAGAAAATATTATGTCCCAAGAATTTGATTTGGTTGTTATCGGCGGTGGCCCTGGTGGTTATGTTGCTGCTATCCGCGGCGCACAGCTTGGCTTAAAAACCGCATGTGTAGAAAAATGGACTAACGACAAGGGCGCGCCGGTATTGGGTGGCACCTGTTTGAACGTGGGTTGTATCCCCTCGAAAGCGTTGTTGGACTCCACCCACAAGTTCCACGATGCAAAACATGAATTTGAAGTGCATGGTATTAACACCGGTGAAGTATCGATGGATGTGGCCACTATGTTGGCGCGCAAAAATACCATTGTTAATAACCTGACCATGGGTGTTGCTGGTTTATTTAAGGCTAATGGCGTCACCCTAATTCATGGCACCGGGCAGTTGCAAAAAGACCGTCTTGTAAAAGTCACCGCAGCTGATGGCAGTGAAACACAGCTGAAAGCAGCCAACGTTATTTTGGCAGCAGGTTCAGTGCCAGTAAACATTCCGCCAGCGCCATTAACTGACGATTTAATTGTAGATAACGAAGGTGCTTTGAACATCGCTGAAGTGCCCAAGCGTCTATGCATTATTGGTGCCGGTGTCATCGGTTTAGAGATGGGTACTGTATGGCAGCGTTTAGGCAGCGAGGTGGTTGTGCTAGAAGCGATGGACAGTTTCTTGGCTATGGCTGACAAAGATGTGGCTAAAGAAGCGGCCAAGTCATTGAAGAAGCAAGGCATGGATATTCGCCTTGGTGCGCTTGTGACCGGCACTGAAGTGGTGAACAACGAAGTTAAAGTCGCTGTTAAAAAGGCCAATGGCGACACAGAGACCCTTACCTTTGACAAGTTGATTGTTGCCGTTGGACGTAAACCCTATACTGAAGGCCTATTATCTGCAGATGCTGGTGTGGGCTTGGACGAGCGTGGGTTTGTCCATGTAAACCTCCGCTGTAAGACCGATGCACCGGGTGTGTATGCGATTGGCGACATCGTACGTGGCCCTATGTTGGCCCATAAGGCCTCAGAAGAAGGCATGATGGTTGCCGATTTGATTGCCGGCCATAAGGCCTTGATTAACTACGACTGCATTCCTTCTGTGATTTACACGCACCCAGAAATGGCTTGGGTAGGAAAAACAGAACAACAGCTTAAAGCTGAAGGCGTAGACGTTAAAGTGGGCAAGTTCCCGTTTGCAGCGTCTGGCCGCGCCATGGCCGCAAACGACACGCAAGGTTTTGTAAAACTGATTGCAGATGCCGAAACCGATCGTATTTTGGGCTGTCATATTATTGGTGGTAATGCATCTGAGCTTATTGCTCAAGCTGTGATCGCCATGGAATTTGGTTCCAGTGCCGAAGATTTGGCACTTACCGTATTTGCTCACCCTTCATTGAGTGAAGCAGTACACGAAGCCGCATTAGCCGTGGATGGTCATGCCATCCACATGGCAAACCGTAAAAAAAGAAAAAAGTAACTATTAACTCAAATTTAAATTTAAATAAACAGGCAATAGAATGAATCTTCATGAATATCAAGGCAAACAACTGTTTGCCCAATACGGCTTGCCCGTATCTAGCGGCATCGCCGTAGATACAGCCGAAGAAGCCATTGCGGCTTTTGATCAAATTCCGGGTGATACCGTGGTTATTAAAGCCCAGGTACATGCGGGTGGTCGCGGTAAGGCGGGCGGTGTTCAGCTCGTTTCTTCCAAGCAAGAAGTGGCTGATTTCGCCAACAAGTGGTTAGGAAACCGTATGGTGACCTTCCAAACTGATGCAGACGGCCAGCCCGTTTCTAAAGTTTACATCGAGCCTTGTACAGATATCGATCAAGAATTGTACCTTGGTGCTGTTGTTGACCGTAGCAGTCAGCGCATTGTATTTATGGCCTCTACCGAAGGTGGCGTAGAAATTGAAAAGGTGGCTGAAGAGACACCCGAAAAAATTCTTAAGGCTGAAATCAATCCGTTAACGGGTGCACAGCCATACCAGGCTCGTGACTTGGCGTTTAAATTGGGCCTTAAGGGCAACCAAATTAAACAGTTCACCAAAATCTTTATCGGTTTGGCGCAATTGTTCCAAGACAAAGATTTGGCATTGCTAGAGATCAACCCTTTAGTAGTCACTAAGCAAGGCGACTTGCACTGTTTGGATGCTAAGGTAGTGATTGACAGCAACGCTGTGTATCGCCACAAAGACATTCAAGCCATGCACGACCCAAGCCAAGACGACCCACGCGAAGCGCATGCAGCATCTTGGGAGCTAAACTATGTTGCTCTAGACGGCACCATTGGTTGTTTGGTGAACGGTGCAGGCCTAGCCATGGGTACCATGGATATTGTTGCAACCCACGGTGGCTTCCCGGCTAACTTCCTGGACGTAGGCGGCGGCGCAACCAAAGAGCGAGTTACCGAAGCATTTAAGATTATTTTGTCTGACGAACGTGTTAAAGCCGTATTGGTTAACATTTTTGGTGGCATTGTACGTTGTGATTTGATTGCTGAAGGCATCATTGGCGCTGTTAAAGAAGTTGGCGTGAGTGTACCTGTAGTAGTGCGTTTGGAAGGTAATAACGCCGATCTTGGTAGTCAGAAATTGGCCGAAAGTGGCCTTGATATTATTGCCGCCACCAGCTTGGCTGGTGCAGCCCAACAAGTGGTTGCTGCAGCCGGAGGTGAAGCATGAGCATCTTAATTAACAAAGACACTAAAGTGATTTGCCAAGGTTTCACTGGTGGTCAGGGTACTTTTCACTCTGAGCAAGCCATTGAATATGGCACTAAAATGGTTGGCGGTGTAACACCAGGCAAAGGTGGCACTACGCACCTAGGTTTACCAGTATTCAATACTGTTGCAGAAGCAGTTGCAGTGACAGGCGCAGAAGCGTCTGTGATTTATGTACCGGCTGCCTTTTGTAAAGACTCTATCCTTGAAGCCGCTAATGCTGGCATTAAGTTTATTGTTGCTATTACCGAAGGTATTCCAACTTTAGACATGTTGGAGTGTAAGGTTGTTTGTGATCAACTCGGCGCACGCCTAGTTGGACCTAACTGCCCAGGTGTAATTACCCCAGGCGAATGTAAGATCGGCATTATGCCTGGTCACATTCACTTACCAGGTAAGGTGGGTATTGTATCTCGTTCTGGTACCTTGACTTACGAAGCCGTTAAGCAGACTACAGACTTTGGTTTTGGCCAGTCTACCTGTGTGGGTATTGGTGGTGATCCAATTCCAGGTACTAACTTTATCGACGTACTTGAGTTGTTTGAAAAAGATCCAGCGACCGAAGCGATCGTTATGATTGGTGAAATTGGTGGTACTGCAGAAGAAGAAGCTGCAGCTTACATCAAAGCTAACGTCACTAAGCCGGTTGTCTCCTACATTGCTGGTGTAACTGCACCTGAAGGCAAGCGTATGGGCCACGCGGGCGCGATTATCTCTGGCGGTAAAGGTACTGCAGACGAGAAGTTTGCTGCCTTGAACGATGCCGGTGTTAAAACCGTACGTTCGTTAGCGGAAATCGGCGCTGCACTTAAAGAAGTGACTGGCTGGAGCTAGGCTTTAGAGCAGTACGCTTTGTCCAAAAAGGCCACCCTTGGGTGGCCTTTTTGCGTTTGGGCACTAACTAACGCGAGTACCGGCCACTGCGCCTTGGTCTGGTTCGAGTAGATAAATACCTTCATCGCCACCAGCGGCCAAAATCATGCCTTCTGAAACACCAAACTTCATCTTTCTGGGGGCCAGGTTGGCTACCAAGATGGTCATTTTGTCGGTGAGGTCTTCTGGCTTGTAGCTCGACTTAATGCCCGACAAGACTTGGCGGGTTTCGCCACCCAAATCCAACTCTAAACGTAATAACTTGTCGGCACCTTTAACAGCTTCGGCTTTGACGATGCGTACCACTCGCAAATCGACCTTCGAGAAATCGTCAAAATTAATTTCTTCGGCAATGGGGTTGGCTTCAAGCGGTGTGGCTTTAGGTGTTGGGTTTTGCTTTTCTTTAAGAGCTAACTCTTTGGCTACTTCAACCTTAGAGTCTTCTATCATGGCGTCTATCTGACTGGCTTCGATACGCGTCATCAAGGGTTTGAATTTGTTGATGGCGTGGCTAATTAAAGGCTTATTGAGGCCCGACCACGCAAGGTCGTCGTTAAGGAAAGTGGCGGCATTATCGCTCATGGTCGGCAAAACAGGCTTTAAATAGATCATTAACATACGGAACAGGTTAAGACCTGTAGAACACACGTCCTGTACTTCTTGTTCGCTACCTTCCTGCTTTGCTAATACCCACGGCGCCTTATCGGCAATGTATTGGTTGGCTTGGTCGGCTAATGCCATGATGGCTTTAATGGCTTTGCCAAATTCACGGTTTTCGTAAAGCGCGGCAATGTTGTGTTGCTCATTAGCAAAACTTGCGATCAGTTCGGGTTCGCTCACTGTGGTGCTGAGCTGGCCGTCAAACTTCTTGCTGATAAAGCCGGCGCTACGGCTCGCAATGTTAACTACTTTGCCCACTAAATCTGAGTTTACACGCTGCATAAAGTCTTCTAAATTTAGGTCTAGGTCGTCGACTTTATTATTTAGTTTGGCGGCAAAATAATAACGCAAGTATTCTGGCTGCAAGTGGCTCAGATAGGTGCCAGCTTTAATAAATGTGCCACGAGACTTGGACATTTTTTGGCCGTTTACCGTAAGGAAGCCGTGGGCGTATACAGCCGTTGGGGTGCGGAATTCTGCTGCGTGTAACATGGCGGGCCAAAATAGGCCGTGGAAATTGATGATGTCTTTGCCAATAAAGTGGTACAGCTCGGTGCTGGAGTTTTTATTCCAGTAGTGATCAAAGTCGAGTTCTGCTGTGCGCTCGCACAGGTTTTTAAAACTGGCCATATAGCCGATAGGAGCGTCTAACCATACGTAAAAGAATTTATTTTCTTGGCCTGGAATTTCAAATCCAAAATAAGGTGCATCACGGCTGATATCCCACTCTTGTAAACCAGAATCCAACCATTCGGCCAGTTTGTTGGCAATTTCACTCTGCAAGCTACCGCTACGAGTCCACTCTTTAAGCATAGCTTCAAAATCTGGCAGCTTAAAGAACAGGTGGGTGGAGTCTTTTTGCACCGGTGTGGCACCGGAAATAGCCGATTTAGGATTAATTAAATCGGTCGGCGAGTAAGTTGCGCCGCAGGCCTCGCAATTGTCTCCATACTGGTCTTCGGTTTTACATTTAGGGCAGGTGCCTTTAATAAATCGGTCCGCTAAAAAAAGCTGTTTTTCGGGGTCAAAGGCTTGGGTAATGGTGCGCGTGGCAATGTGGCCTTTGGCTTCGCAGGCGTTATAAATGTATTCTGAAAATTCGCGGTTTTCTGGCGAGTGAGTCGAGTAAAAATTATCAAATGACACTTTAAAGTTAGCAAAGTCTTGCTCGTGCTCTGCTTGTACCTTGGCAATCAATTGTTCGGGCGTGATGCCTTCTTGTTCGGCCCGTAGCATGATGGCGGTGCCGTGGGCATCGTCGGCGCAAACATAATGACACTTATTGCCGATGTGGCGCTGAAAACGCACCCAAATATCGGTTTGAATATACTCCAGCATATGCCCCAAGTGGATGGAGCCGTTGGCATAGGGAAGGGCGCTAGTTACAAGTATTTCGCGTGCTGGAGTGTGTGTCATGTGGTCGCTTCAAGTGGTTTATACAAATCAGCTGCTATTGTACAAAACATAGCCTTGCCCTGCTATAATCCTCGCCAATTAAAATGCCTCAAAAGGCAAACCTTTAAGGAGTATGCCTGTGGCCCTTGAGCCTATACAAACGGAGCAATACCCAGCATTGCTGGAGGCCAAAACGGCCCACATTCAAGCGTGCTTTGATGAGTTAGGCGATTTTACCGCAGGCATGCCCTTGGAAGTGTATTCGTCTAAGCCGAAAAACTACCGTATGCGGGCAGAGTTTCGCTTGTGGCATGAAAACGATGACTTGTTTTATGCCATGTTTGCCGTGGGTAACAAACGCGACCCCATTCGTATTGAATGTTTTCCTCAGGCCAGTGAGTCAATTAACGCGCTTATGCAGCCCTTGCTGGACGGTGTTAAAGCGTCCACAGTGCTACGACATAAACTGTTTCAGATGGACTTTCTCAGTAGCCAACGCGGCGAAATATTAGTCAGTCTTCTATACCACAAGCAGCTAGGTGATGATTGGCTGGCTGAAGCAGAGCATCTTAGGCAACAATTGGGCATTAACATTATTGGCCGAGCGCGCAAACAAAAACACGTGTTAGGCCAAGGTTACATCATGGAAACCTTGCAAATTGGTGGGCAGCAGTTCCATTACCAGCAGGTAGAGAACGCCTTTACTCAACCTAATGCCAGCGTCAATGAGCAGATGATTGCTTGGGCCTGTGAAAGTGTAGCGCGCTATCCACAGCTGACTAAACCCGATTTGTTAGAGTTGTATTGCGGTAATGGTAATTTCACGTTGCCTTTGGCGGGCCAGTTTCGCAAGGTGATGGCCACCGAAATTGCCAAGTCATCGGTTAATTCAGCGCATTTTAACTTAACTGAAAACAACATTGATAATGTCACTATTGTGCGCTTATCAAGCGAAGAAATGACGCAGGCATTGGCTGGTGTTAGGCCGTTTAGACGTTTAGCTGATGTTGATTTAAGCAGTTTTGATTTTGGTACTATTTTGGTAGACCCCCCGCGTGCAGGCTTGGACCCAGATACCTTAGCATTGGTACAGCAATTTGATCAGGTGATCTATATTTCCTGTAACCCTGAAACCTTGTTAGACAACTTGCAACACCTCAAACAAACCCACGATCTAAAACGTTTAGCGTTGTTTGATCAATTCCCATATACCCACCACGCCGAATGTGGTGTAGTGCTCCACAAACATAACAAAAAGGCAGCATCATGACCGACTCAAGGCCCGAAGGCTTACAACAGATTAAACACATCGTCGCCGTAGCTTCTGGCAAAGGCGGCGTAGGTAAATCGACGACGACCGTTAACTTAGCGTTAGCTATGGCTCAAGCGGGGCATAAAGTGGGTGTGTTAGACGCCGATATCTATGGCCCTAGCCAAGGTTTGATGCTGGGCATTGCCGAAGGCACTCACCCAGAAACCATGGACGAAAAGTGGTTTGTGCCCATTGATGCCTATGGTATTAAAGTCATGTCTATGGCGTTTTTGGTGGATGCCAATGCGCCTATGGTGTGGCGTGGTCCTATGGCCGCTGGCGCACTACAACAAATGCTGTTGCAAACCCAGTGGGGCGAGTTAGACTATTTGTTTGTTGACATGCCGCCGGGTACTGGTGATATCCAATTGACCTTGTGCCAAAAAGCACAGGTTTCTGGCAGCGTGATTGTCACGACACCACAAGACTTGGCCTTGCTTGACGCCCGTAAAGGTATTGAAATGTTCAACAAAGTAAACGTGCCGGTGTTGGGTGTAGTGGAAAATATGAGCACTCATGTTTGTAGCAGCTGCAACCACGAAGAGGCCATTTTTGGCGCTGGCGGCGGCGCTGCATTAGCCCAGCAGTATGGTACTGACTTGCTCGCTAGTTTGCCCTTAAGTATGGCCATTAGGCAGCAAGTGGACGGTGGTAAGCCGACGGTAGTGGCTAGTCCACAGGCCGCGGCAACCCAAACCTACAAGCGTTTGGCTAATGCCTTAGTATTAAAGTTAGGTGGTATTGCTCAGGTGATGCCTAATATTTCTATTGACGAAGATTAACCCCTTATGCGACTCAGTGACAAAGACATCATCGCCGCCTTAGACAGCGGCAGACTCGCCATCGACCCGCGGCCAGATAATAGCGTCATTACTGGGGTGAGCGTAGATTTACGTTTGGGCAACAGTTTTCGGGTATTTAAAGACCATGCGCGGCCTTTTGTGGACGTAAGTGCTAGCCGTGAGGAAATTAACAATACGCTAGAAGCGATTATGAGTGACGAAATCATCATCGTCGAAGATGAAAGTTTCTTTTTACATCCAGGCGAACTCGCCCTAGCGGTCACTTTAGAGTCGGTGACTATACCGGATGACCATGTGGGCTGGCTGGACGGCCGCTCTTCCTTGGCCCGACTTGGGTTGATGGTGCATGTAACGGCTCATCGGATCGATCCGGGTTGGAGCGGCGCTATTGTGTTAGAGTGTTTTAATAGTGGCAAGTTACCCTTGGCCTTAAAACCCAACATGACGATTGGCGCCATTAACTTTGAAACCCTATCCAGTCCTGCACTACGACCTTACAACAAGCGTATTGATGCCAAGTACAAAAACCAACGTAGCGCTGTTGCTAGCCGCATAGACCAAGACAGTTAACGAGCTTTTTAACTTATGATCCAAGTTTCAACCATGCAAAGTGATCAGGTGATTAAGTCTCTTAGGGCGGGTGTTGTGCCAGCGGATCATATCGATTTGATTCAAGTGGGTCGAACTGGCGAACAAGCGACCTTGGCGAAAGACATATTGCACATTAGTAAGGGTGGTTCTAGTGTGCGCTTTGTCACTGGTGCCTATGGAACGGGTAAGACCTTTATTGGCGAGTTAACTCGCCAGCAAGCGATAAAACAAGGTTTAGTCGTGGCAAGCGCAGCCCTGTCCCCAGATAAGCGCTTGCAAGCCCGCACAGGAGAAACGCGCAACCTCTACTCAGCTTTAGCGCGATCCTTTAGCACCAAAGCTAGGCCTGACGGTACGGCTCTGGTTAATATCGTTGAACGTTTTATTTTAACCACCTTGCGCGAGGCTCACGTTAATAACGTGGGCCCAGAGCAACATATCGCCCATCGGTTACGCGACTTTGAAGAGTTAGCTGGCGGCTTTGATTTTATCAAAGTGATTCAGCGCTATTGGTTAGGTCTGGAAAATCAAGACGAAGCCCTAAAAAGCACCGCGTTACGCTGGTTGAGGGGTGAGTTTAGTAGCCTGGTAGACGCGAAGGCTGCGTTAGGCGTACGCAGCATCATTGACTACCGCAATTTCTTTAGTGGTTTAAAAATGCTTTGTCAGTTTGTGCGTATGGCCGGATACCCGGGGCTGCTCGTCTGTTTAGACGAAATGGTAGCGCTCTATGAACTAAGCCATAAGCAGGCACGTATTAACAATTTTAATGAAATTTTAAATATTGTAAATGACTGCCTACAGGGGCAGGTGCATGGTATGGGCTTTGTGTTTTTGGGGACCCCAGAGTTCGTTTACGACGAGAAAAAAGGCTTGTTTAGTATGCCCGCCTTAAAGAGCCGGTTGGCGCTTAATGTGATGGCCAAGAACGGCTTAAAAGATGTGTCTGGACCGGTCATCGAATTGCAGCCATTGCAAGAGATGGAGATGGACGAATTGCTTCACAAGCTGCGTGATCTGCAGGCATATGGCAATACTAAGGATTACTTGATAGATGACATGGCGCTGTGGGCGCTGTTGCTTCAGTGCCGCACTGTGTATGGCGATCAGTACTTCTTAAATCCACGCCTAGCGATAAAAACCATGCTCGACTTACTCGCCGTTACTGAGCAAAATCCACAAGCCGATGTGGCCCAACTGATTGCGGCTATTACTTAAGCCAGCTATCCAGTTGCACTAAGTCATGGTTGCTTAATACACCACTCACTTGCTTCAAGCGGAGTTGGTTCAATACTAAGTCCAAGCGGGCGTTGGCTAAATTTCTTTGGGCTGAAAATACCAGTTTCTCAGCATCTAACAGGTCGCTAACATCTCGTAAACCCAGTTCATACTCTTTTGTCTTGCCAGACAAAGAGGACTGCACAGAAGCCAATAGCTGTGTGTAGGCTTTGATTTGTTGGCGGTTGGTTTCTAGCGCTTGGTGCCAGCGTCTGACTTGCTGTTCGGTGGCTCGTTGTATCGCCGCACCTTGTTGTTGGCTAGCACGCCAGTTTTCTTGCGCTTCCATGGTTTGGGCTTTATTTAAACCACCATCGTACAGGGTGCCAGAAACGGCGATGGTAAAACTGGTTGAGTCTTTGGTTGGCAGGGCGCTGTTAAATGCTTGAGCCAAGCTTATTGTGGCTTTAGGGTACAGTCCAACGTCCTTGGCCTGGTAGTTGTGGTAGGCCTGTTGGGTGCCAAAGCCATTGCTGACAATGTCTAGGTTGTTAGCATTGGCCAGTTGAAACCATGCTTGCAAACTTTGATTATCCATGAGGTGCGGACCAAAATCTGCAGATAAGTTAGCCAGTTTCCCAGCCAGCGGCTGGTTAGTTAGGTTTTCTAAGTCTGCACGAGCTAGGTTTAGGTTTTGCTGTACCTGCAGCAAAGCGACCTGTAGCTGTTGTACGTTGGCTTGCATGTCTTGCAACTGAATGTTGCTGGCTAAACCCACGTCGACTTGTTGTTGGGTTTGTTTGAGCCGTTGTTGAATAGCTTTTAACTCGGCTTGGCTAGACGCGAGCTGGCGCTGCTGCTTTAACACGGCAAAATAACGTTCTATCACCGAAAAAATAAGGCTTTGCTCAGACTTTTTAAAGCTGGTACGGGCACTCGCTGCACTTTGCTGCGCAACTTTCATACCGTAATAGGCGTCTAATCTTAAGGGTAGAGCAAGTTGCACACTATAGTTGTGGCTGTCAGCACGGGCATCCATTGGCAAGCTCTGGTTAAAGTTGGCGCTGACCTGAGGCCTGAGCGCACTTTGGGCTTGAGGAATGATTTGTAGCTTAGCATTGAGGCTATGTTGTGCTGCCAAGTAGTTGGCATCATTAACTAGGGCTTGTTGATAGAGGTCTTGTAGTTGGCTTGCTTGGGCGCTGCTGGTGGCAATAAGAGCGACAAAAAGGGCGACAAAAAGGGCGGCAAGACGCGATGAATAGGCCAAGGGTATTCCTTATGTGTGGGTTTAACACGGTAAAGTCACAGTGTAACCAAACCGTGCCCTGAACGCTATTGGCTTTACTTAGCTTTGCAGACTAACGTCCTATGTCAATCACCCTATCCGCCGTAGCAATCGTCTCTGGCCTGTGGGCCACCATAATACGGGTGATCTTAAGTTGTTTTATATGTTCGTTAACAATGGATTCTCCGGCAATGTCTAAATGGCTGGTGGCTTCGTCTAAGAACAGCACGTCCGGTTTGCGATAAAGGGCTCTTGCCAACAATACACGTTGTTTTTGACCGCCAGACAAAGATGCACCCATGTCGCCTACCAAGGTGTTATAGTTCATGGGCATCGCCATAATGTCGTCGTGAATGTTCGCCATAGCAGCACTTTGAGCAATCCGAGCTTCATCGACTATCGGGTCAAAACAACTGATGTTGTCTGCCAAAGAGCCAGACACTAGCTGGTCGTCTTGCATTACGGCACCTATACGGCCTCTAAATAGCGTGGATTGCTCTATGGGTTTATCGTCAATATAGATTTGGCCTTCGTCTAAAGGCAATAACCCCATAAGACATTTAACCAGTGTGGTTTTGCCACAACCCGAAGGGCCGACTAAAGCCACTGATTCACCGCTGGCAATGTCGAAGTTGAGTTGGCTAAAGACGGGCTCGGTGGCTTCAGAATAACGAAAGCTAGCATTTTCCACTTTAAAATGGCCTTGTAACTGAAGTTGGTTGCCATCAACAGCAGCAAACCCAGTTTCTGGGTCTTCTTCGGCCTTAGCTAATACAATGTCGCTAAGCCGCTCAAGATGTAGGCCTAGCACTTTAAATTCAATAACTTGGGTGATAAACGAATCCATACTGCTGATAAAGCGCTGCTTATAACTCATAAAGGCATACAACATACCTAACGAGATCACCGAATCAATCACGGCGTTGGCCGCTAAGTAGATGATGACGATGTTCTCTACACCAAATAACAACTGGTTAAGAGTGGTGTAACCAATGTTCCAGTGGCCAATACGAATGCCCGTGTTAATGGTGTCGGCATAATGATTTTGCCAGCGGCTGTGGCGTTCGTTTTCTTGCTGAAACACTTTAATGCTTTGGATGGCACGAATGCTCTCCATAAAATGAGATTGTTGTTTAGCATCGGCTACCAAGCCTTCTTCGGTACGGGTGCGAAACGGCCTATACAAGGCCAAACGAAGCACAAAATATAGGGCAGTCACGCCAATGACGACTAGGGCTAGCTTGACGCTATACACAAACATAATCACTAGGGTTATGATGGCCATAACGCCATCTACCACAGCAGCCACCAAGCCGCTTGAAATAAGTTCTCGTACTTGTTCTAAAGACCCAAAGCGGGACAGAATGTCACCCATGTGGCGTTTTTCAAAAAACTGCAACGGTAAACGAATGAGGTGGCGGAATAGGTTGTTGGCCATCTGTAAGCTCAAATGGCTGGCTAGGTGTAAAATCAATAAGCCTCGTAATCCTTGAGTTAACACCTCCATCACCATTAACAAACCAAAACCTAGTGCCAATACCAACAATAAATCAATGTCGGCCCGCTGTACCACATCATCTACCACCACCTGCATGTAAAAGGGCGCGGCAATGCCAAACACTTGTAACAATATAGACAGGCCTAATATCACCATTAAGCTGCGGCCAATACCCGAAGACTTAGACCACAAACTGGAGAGACCAATGGATTGTTTGTCAGATTTAACGCTAAACGCTTGGGTGGGTGTAAGCTCCATAGCAATGCCGGTAAAGTGCTCACCAAATTCAGCTTCGGTAAAATGGCGCACGCCATGGCCTGGGTCATGAATGGTAATACGGCCCTTACGTACAGACTTAAGCACCACAAAATGGTTCATATCCCAATGCAATATACAGGGCAGTTGAAGGTCTTTAAGGTGCTCCATTTCCAGTTGTAGGGCTCGGCCATTAAGGTGCATGCGCGTAGCCATATCGCGCAATTGTTTAAGGTTTACCCCATGCATGGACATGGAAAAGCGGCGACGCAATTGGTTGAGGTCCGTTTCAAAGCCGTAGAAACCTGCGATCATGGCCAAACAGGCCAAGCCACATTCAGAAGCCTCGGCCTGTAAAATGACAGGCAGCTTTGTGCCTAGGCCTAAGCCGCCAGCACTGACTAGGTCAGGCGTGTTGGTTTGGTTCATGAGAAACGTCCTTTTAAACTCAATAGTGGTTCAAGCAACCACTCCCATAAGGAACGTTCTTCTAGCCGAATGTCTACGCTCACTTGCATGCCGGGTTTTAACGACATACTACGCCCATAGGCCTCAACAGACTGGGAGTCTAGACTCACCATCACCTTGTAGGCCGCGG